>MDTC01272065.1_pt1 | contig 23398 bp, 21 predicted proteins | sample 811181 | NCBI WGS metagenome assembly MDTC01 (sample SAMN05326644, study PRJNA326480) | marine metagenome | isolation source: seawater | place: Pacific Ocean: North | collected 2011 | reverse complement strand
GGCAGCTTCATCATCATCGATAGAATCACCAATGTCACCGTCGGTGCTGGCATGATTCTCGATCGGCACACGCATGATGGCCAACAGGGTCAGCGCCGTGGACTCAGCAAACACCATCCACTGCTCAATGCGGTCGATGGGACCATCACGGGACAGGCTCGCCAAGACCGGTTCGGACACCCCGCATCAACCATCTGGTTGACCGGCCTGCCGAGGTCAGGCAAGAGCACGGTCGCCTATGCACTGGAGACACGCCTTTGGGATTTAGGCTGTGCAGTCCACGTTCTGGACGGCGTTGCCATGAGACTGGGACTCAGCAAAGACCTGGGTTTCTCAGCCGACGACCGGTCAGAATCGAGTCGCCGAGCAGCCGAGACAGCACGAATTCTGAATGATGCGGGCATGATGACTATCGCTGCTTTTGTCAGTCCATATGCAGCGGATCGAGAGCGCGCTCGGCTACGGATTAGCTCTGAGAAATTCATTCAAGTGTGGCTGGAGACAGCAGTCAGTACCTGCGAGCAAAGAGATGAGAACTTGTACCCAGATGGCGATGGCATCTACGCACAGGCACGGGCCGGAAAGATTAAGAACTTCACTGGCATCTCCGCGCCCTATGAGGCACCAGACGATGCAGATCTCGTTGTCAAAACCGAATCTATGAGCGTTGATGAGATCGTAGAGTCCATTATCGAGCTTCTTAAGACCCGGTCGCTGCTTCCAGAGTAAAACCGACTCCCCCCTCAGAACCGTACTTAGGGTGCGTTGCCCGACAGATGTAGTTTAAAGTACGCTAATGTAAGACAAACCGTTTTTTTCCTGCTACCGTCTCGCCAGTTGTTCGAAATGAGTTAGGGGGGAGAATGGCATCCACTGAACCGGGTCGCCTCATCGAGGGCGCGTCACCAAAATTATACAATTCTGATCTCGCACCAACAACGGCTGCAGGACGCAATTGGAGCTGGCTGAATATTGCAGCCCTTTGGGTTGGTATGGTGGTCTGCGTACCGACGTATATGCTCGCAGGCGGTATGGTCTCAGCCGGTATGAATTGGTGGCAAGCCGTTCTCACAGTGTTCCTGGGCAACCTGATTATTTTGGTCCCGATGGTCTTGATCGGCCATGCGGGCACAAAACACGGTGTCCCTTTCCCCGTTCTCCTCCGCTCATCTTTTGGAACCAAAGGCGCCAACATACCCGCGCTTTTAAGGGGACTGGTCGCCTGCGGCTGGTTCGGCATTCAGACCTGGATCGGCGGTTTTGCGATCTACACGCTTCTGAATGTCGCCACCGACAATCAATTCGTAGGGGCCAATCTGCCAGTCTTAGATATCAACTTGGCTCAATTAGTGTGCTTCTTGAGTTTCTGGGCTGTTCACGTCTGGTTCATCGCCAAAGGAACTGAGTCCATACGTTGGTTGGAGACCTATGCTGCGCCCTTTTTGATCGCCATGGGCCTCCTTCTGCTGGGTTGGGCCTACGTCGAAGCGGACGGATTTGGAAAAATGCTCTCCGCCCCATCTCAGTTCGTCGAAGGGGGTCCAAAAGAAGGCCAATTCTGGTCCGTCTTTATCCCTCAGCTGACAGCAATGGTCGGTTTTTGGGCAACACTTGCCCTGAATATTCCTGACTTCACCCGCTACGCAGCGACCCAACGAGACCAATTGAAGGGTCAAGCCATTGGTCTACCACCGACCATGGCTCTCTTTGCCTTCATTGGCGTTGCAGTCACATCGGCTACGGTCGTCATCTATGGCAAGCCCATCGCCGATCCAGTCGCCCTCATGGGCCAAATGGGCGGTACATCTGTCGTCATTGCCTTATTCGCACTTGCGGTCGCAACTTTGACCACAAATCTGGCCGCAAATATCGTTGCGCCGGCCAATGGTTTTGCGAATATTAATCCCGAAAAGATTTCCTTCAAAATGGGCGGATACATTACAGCCGGCTTGGGCATTGCCATCTTCCCATGGAAGCTGCTGGCCGGCGGTGCCTACGTCTTTACCTGGCTCATCGGTTATTCAGCCCTCTTGGGGCCCATCGCAGGCATTCTCATCGCCGATTACTTCTTTGTTCGCAAAACGGACCTGAATGTGGATGATTTGTTCAAAGAACAGGGCGAGTATACATTTTCTAATGGCTGGAACCCCATTGCTCTACTCAGTTTGGGTCTGGCTGTCCTCCCAAATGTTCCAGGGTTTTTAGGGCAAATCGGGGCAATGGATAATGTCCCTGACCTATTTAAAACCATCTACAGTCAAGCCTGGTTCGTTGGCGTCTTTATTTCGATGGCTGTCTACACGCCCTTGATGAAACGTAAACTGAGCACCTGAATTACACAGACATCGACAACCAAAAAAGGCGACCAATCGGTCGCCTTTATTTTGGGATTAATTCACCAGACCCTAGGGATTGACGCCCATCCCCATCTCCTCTGCCATGGCACCGGGTAGAAGCGCACATTCCGTGTCGCGGCACCCTTCAAAGGTCCCCACCTCAGAAATCAGGTCTTCCGGGTTGGGGCGGTCATCGGCTTCGCCAAAGTATCCATTCCAAACGCCGTCATAAAGTCGGTCCACTTTGAGGTTTGGATATTCATCGGCCACGGTCACTTGACCTTCCATCGTCAGCAGGTCCGTCCCATCGTTGATGGTGATCAGCTGACTGCGAAGCAGACCTGAGAGGGCCGGAATAATGGTCGCATCACAACTGCCCATAGGCAGGCCAAGTTGCGTATCCAGAGCCGCACAGTCGATGAGTTGTCGAAACAGTGCATCCAGTTGAACAGGGGCTGGTTCGTTGGTGACCTGTGGTAAAATCCACTCTTCCAAAGCCAACAAGATGAACAGACCATAATTCAGACCCAGTTGATGGCGACCGATTAAGAGCGTTTCACCTTCGGTCAAACGCGCATCAAAATTGGCCTGAATCGGTGTATCTCGACCCATGTTTTCATCGGCCAGGTTGAACACGCGTTCACACTGCTCTGGTTGAGCGAAAGGACAGTCTTGCCGCCATTGAAAACGCATACGCTGCCAACGGCTCTGACTGTCCCGCAGGTACCCTTCTTCGTCCGGGTAAGACGCGATGAATTCCATCTCACCTTCGATGGTCAAATCTGAGAGATTAGTAAAAATGTCACCCAGTAAGTTCAACACCTCAAGCGCCTCAGCAACATCGGGATTCGCCATGGCTTGGTCGTTGATCCACTCTTCAATGACGGGTGCACCCACTGCGCGAATCGCGATGCACAGCGGTGCTCCGATATTGGCCCGGTCGCAAAGCAGCTGAATCATCGCGTTGCCACGAGGGAATGGTCCGTCTTGGTTCGCACCGCCGAGAGCAGCGAAAATTTCAAGGATATCGAGGAACTCGTTTACGTCTTCGTTGCCACCACCTTCGAGCATGCCGATAAGGTTAATACGGTGCTCAATGTTGAAAATGCCCTTGAATTCGAGGGGTTGGTCGACCAGCTCAACAAGAGCGTCCACCCGATTACCACCGTCTGCAGTATAGCCTTCGCTACACCCTGTGACGATGTCCCGGTTGAGTGCGTTGCGTCCCCGAGCGACGGCTGCGAATGTCCGCCCGTTGGGTACGCCACCAATGACCGATAAATCATCACCATCAAAAGGTCGAATGGCTGGTCCATCGATTGTGCGGCGACCTGGAACGACTGTAAAGGCCGACTCGCAAGTCCCTTCGATCAGCTGAACTGAGATTTGTTCGATATCAGCAGCCTCGTAACGACCGTTGACCGCATCATAGGTGACCCGAACGCCGATCTCGCCAACAGGATTCTGATTGACTCGGATAACCCAGAAGGCCGGCTCGGCGTTATCAGCCTCGGCCTTTAATCGTGTTCGCCCATCCATTTGCTGCGCTGTGATCTCGAAGGTCGCCGTGCCGTTGGCATCCGTTGGAACCGTGCGAGCTCGAATCGCAACCAAAGCCTGCTGTGGTGACTCGGGGCTCAACGTAACCTGACCGTTCGCAATGGGCTGATTGTCAGCGTTGAGGAAGCGAACCGAGAGCATGGCGCGGTCGCCCCGAAACATCGACACCTCTGGGACACCTTGGACGACGAGTCTGTTTCGTCGCATGACCGGTGTGGCTGCATCGGGAATGACGCCCATGTCGAGCTGAGGTGCTGGCGCCATGTCGCGTCCGAACATGACAACTTTAGAGCCCCCGGCGGCTTCGTCATCACATGCTGGAAGTACAATAAGCGCGACTAGCGCGAGAAATACAAAGCGCATAACTTGTTCTCCTAATGGGTCTTATGCCTGCGGCGCGACGGTGTATCAAAGATCGGTGGTCCGGATCAAGGAAATACGTTGCAATAAAACGACTTGGATCACAAAAATCACCTGTTCACGGCTAATATTTCGCGATCTTTTTTAGAATGAGAATTTCGCCGGATAAGTTGAAACGGCCGTTTTTAGCCATCCGATCGGTTATTTACAGAGCGATTTAACAACGAATTCTCGCAAGACGTAACAATTTGTTGTAGATCTCCATCATTGTACCAAACGAGAACTCTAACGGTTTCGCGACCTGTTTCGACCAAGAAGGATTCGTCCATGTTAGTATACAAAGCCCCGATTCGTGATATTCGCTTCATCCTGGAGACTCTAGGGTACGACGATGTAACCGAGATCGCCGCCTTCGAAGATTTCGATTTAGATACAATGATGGCGCTGGTCGAACAGGCTGGGAAGTTTTGCACGAACGAAATGCTTCCGGCAAACCGCATCGGCGACGTGGAAGGTGTACAATTTGACCCCGAGACCAAAGACGTTTCAACTCCAACAGAATTTAAGGCGCTCTACAATAAGTTCGTCGAAAGCCAAATGGGAGGCATGAGCCTGACGGCAGAGTACGGTGGCGGAGGCGCCCCTCATGCAGCGGCCATCGCGCTGAGTGAAATGTCTACAGCCACGAACAAGAGTTTTACAATGTGTCCCGGCTTGGGTCATGGTCTGGTTGAGGCGCTGACTCACTATGGCAGCGATGAGCAGAAAGAGAACTTTCTAGAAAAGCTGATCACTGGAGTGTGGACCGGCACCATGTGCCTGACCGAGCCACAGTGCGGAACCGACCTTGGCCTACTCACGACGAAAGCGGTCCCAGAGGGTGACCACTATAAACTAACCGGGACAAAAATTTGGATCACGTGGGGTGAACACGACCTGGCTGAAAATATCATTCACCTGGTTCTGGCTCGGCTTCCTGGCGCGCCCGAGGGCATCCGTGGGATTAGCGCGTTTATCGTTCCGAAAATAAATCTCGATGGTAGCCGGAATGGCATTTACTGCGGCGGACTCGAACACAAAATGGGCATTCACGGATCGCCCACCTGTGTCATGAACATGGAGGATGCCACAGGCTATTTAGTTGGCGAGGCGCACAAGGGCATGCGCGCCATGTTCGTGATGATGAACTTTGCCCGACTGACCGTTGGTGTGGAAGGCTATGCGCTGTCAGAGATTTCTTATCAAACGGCGGTGGAATACTGTAAAGAGCGGCGTCAAGGCCGATCGCTCAATTCAGAACGACAAGAGCCCGATGTCAAAGCTGATTGCATCCTCAAACATCCAGATGTTCGCCGACAACTCTTGAATGTGCGCTCAACCACCGAAGGCATGCGAGCATTGTCCCTCTGGGTTGCCAATCTTATCGATATCGGACTGCAGCACGAAGACACCCAGATTCGGCAGGATGCGGATGACTTGGTTGGATTGCTGACGCCCATCGTGAAGTCCTATTGCACTGAGCGAGGTTTCCAAAATATCAGCGATTGCATGCAGGCCATCGGTGGATCTGGATACACGGTCGAGTGGAATATCGAACAATACCTCAGAGATGAGCGAATCGCGATGATCTATGAGGGAACGAACCACATACAAGCCCTCGACTTAATCGGTCGAAAACTGCCAAAGGACGGTGGACGCTTGTACAAAGTCTTCTCCAAGAAAGTATATCGCTTCATCAAGGAGAACCGCGAGACTGAAAGTGTGGTCGAATTCATACCTAAATTGGAGTCGGCGCTCAACAGGCTAAATGAAGCGACCATGACCCTTGGAATGAAGGGTATGTCAGACCCCGAGGAAGCGGCCTCGCAAGCCTCGAATTATCTGAACTTGTTCGGCATTACTACGCTCGCCTACTTATGGGCTCGCATGGCTCTAGCGGCCAGCGAGAAGTCGGGTAAGTTCTACGCCACCAAGATTAAGACAGCCCGCTATTTCTACAGTCATATTCTGCCTGAGACCGATTCGATTTATGCGATAATCAACGCCGGCAAGGACAACATGATGGCATTCGACGAGGATGAATTCTAAGGAAATAGCAACCAAGGGGCACACCTGCGATGAGCATCTCACAATGGCATATAGTAGATGACAAAAACTTACATGTATGTTAGAGGCCTGGCTCGACGGTCATAAGACCGATGGCTATGGAGGAAGGCCTGATGCAAGAAAGACGCTCGAGCACACGACATTTTGTGCACTGGGACATCGAGAGTGACTGCGGTCAAATCGGTGGCCGGACGATAAATTTGGGTCGTACTGGCTGCCTGGTCAGAAATGACAAACTGAGCTTTCTGAGGATTGGCGACCGGTGCCATATTAACCTTCTAATTGGAAACAAGACAAATCGGGTATCCGCACGCGTTGTCTCAGCGAAATCAAACCTGTCTATCAATCAAGTCGCGCTCATGTTTCAAGACCAAATAGAGGTCTATCCTATGCAACTAGACCATGCCAAAACGGGGGCTGACGTCATCGGACAGGTGCGGTTGATCAAGCAACGAGGTCAGCGCAAAACTGCTGGATTTGCTCCCTGAATACTCGAGAACAGTGAGTGTCCGCGTGCTAGATCAGTACGCTGAGGTCATCTCTATCATCGATGAATGCTGACGTGTCCAAAGCAGGATACGCTTGGGGATCTCGGTATCTCACCGCCCGTTCAGTCTAACCATTCCAAGGTTCAAGGCTGGTCTTGACCACCCATATCATCGGCCATGTCGTCAGGCGCCCCCTCAGGTTGAGCTGTCAATTCGTTTAGTATCTGACTGAGAGTCTGTGGCTGGCCGGAGCGGTCAGAATAGCGGTACACCATAGGGTCGTCCCCCCCACTCACGACCCCATTCCAAGGCAATCCAAATCGCCCATCAGAGGCGGTATAGACATTTAGATGACCAAACAAGGCTGCAAATGCCCTGGACCCACTGTGGTCGAGGTAAAAATTCGATGCGTCATCTGCATACGAACTTGCGTACTGGCGACAATAGCGAAGGGTCGATTGTTGATGTGATTGATTTTCTCCGAGCACAACCAACAAGCGCAATCGCTCTGGTCCCATCTCATTCATCACATCAAATGGACGCCCAGCGGGTCCCCCGTTCAAAAGCAGGTTACGGCAAGCACCACACCAACCGGCTGTTCCGATAAACCAGATGGCGCCGGTATTGCGAGCGATCTCTTCGATGCTCACAAACTCTTCAGTCTGACAATTTTGGAGCATGAAATCACGTACGGGCTCGCCCACCATCGCTGGCGGTATGTCACGCATGACTTCGATCCCGTAATCATCAAGACAGGTCACTGCCCCACCCTCAGGGAATTCGGCCTCAAGTTGTTCGTCCGCACCACGGCTGAGATTGACTTCATTGAGTTCAATGCCGGTGAGTCTCGCCCTCAAAGGTGATTCAAGATCACCGATGGCCGTGATCTCGACTTGCCCACTGGTTGCAAACAATAAGCGATCTCGTGTCGCGGGACGGGCTGAAAAATTCAAATTGTGAAATTGAACCACGCAGATCTGGCAGGTGTTAATATCAGATCCGATTTCGGCGAGGTCATAGATACCTGGCTGCATTGGAAAGCCCCGCTCGGGGTGTAGTTCGATGAGGAGAACGTCCGTTGTGGGGTTATCATTCGTGGGCTCTCGCTTGTAACCAAGGTAGAGGAGCACGCCGTCGTCGTTCTGATCTAAGCGCTCGGCTCCAGGGGAAAAGTCAGCACCCACGCAATCGAAGACGTCATTGCCACCAGGTCCAGGGTCTGGTGACGGACCCGCTCCGCCATTGCCACCCAGACCAGTCATCGGATCCGCCATGCCACCGGCTCCGCCAGCGCCGCCGAGCATATTATCTGCGCCAACGCCATCCACGGTCTGACCACCAGCCCCATCGATCGCAGCAGCGCCCCCAATGCCGCCACCGCCGTTATCATCGACAATTATGATTGTGCCCTGATCACTCGCATCATCTTGCTCACACGCAATCAAAAACAGCCCACTGCCAAGAAGTGCCGCCAACATGTATGGCTTACATAATTTAATGGAATTCATCCCCCGTCCCTTCCGCTTCCGTAGCTATGTGGGACACCCAGAGCGGCGTCCAAGGTTCTATTCAAGCAGAAACTTGACTGTCAGTCGAGTGAAGTTACTCGGCAAATAAACCAATCTTTTTTTGCATAAAGCAGTACTTGGCGCGTCGGCCAGTTCGTTACATGAGCAATGTTTAACTAAATTAGACCTGATTATCCGCTCTCCAGCGGGAAAGGAATCAAATCATGAAGACCCTAATTCGTGACACAATCGCCATCGTATCTATTGGTCTGATGGCCAGTGCATGCGGCAGTGACCAATTGAGTGCAGCGCGTCAATCGACCTCCGATATTCCAAAGTGGGCTATGACCCCTCCACCTGCATGCGGCGTTGGCATTGCAAAGCATAGAGGCAGTCTTGGGATGGCGCAGCAAACGGCGGTGGCGCGAGGGCGCGACATGCTCGCCCGTCAACTCCAAACTAAAGTGGAAGGTATGATCAAGGATTATCAAGAATCCGGGGAGGCTCGGGACAAAGACTTTACAGAGGAGCTAACGACCCGCGTCTCCCGACAAATCGTCGATACAACTCTGGTTGGGACCGCAACAAAGCTGGCTCACTTGAGTACAGATGGGCCGCAGCAATATTACGCCCTGGTTTGCCTACAGCCTGAGGCGTTTGCAGGCGCACTCGATAAGATGAATGATCTCAGCAACCGACATCGGGCGGCTCTAAAAGCCAGAGCGAAGATGGAGTTCAAAGATCTAGACACCCAGCTCGAAAAACTTCGCAAGCAATAACGTCATGACCATCTGGCTGATCAGATTCACCTTAGCTAGCATTCTACTGCAGTCTGGCTGTGCTGCATTCAGCATCACAAGGACTGGTGAAGTCGGTAAGCGGCGAGTCCCGGTCAGCCAGAGCATCCCCCCACCTCAACATACCCACCAATTTCACTATCTATCCGATACGGGTCTCGATTCTGTGGAGATCACAATGTCAGGCTTTGTCGGCGGCGGGCACTCGACACAAATCGGCTTGCGCCATGATGCAGCGGAGTCATCAGAGCAGTTTACTCGCTCCGGAGACGTCCAGCACGGCGGCAAGTCCACGCGTACCTCAACCCACATAGCAACAATGCCAGCCAGAACACCTGAATACGCCGGGAAGTGGCTCGCAGTGGAGAAAAACATATGGTCTTCGGCCTATGCTCAGGGCCAAATTCACCACGAGAGTATTGGTCGTCGATACCGACAAGAAACCGACGACAACTATGCTCAACATGCCATTAGACAAACGGTTAAAGTCCAGCTGAGCCCCGATATCCAATGCATGGCGCGTCGCAAATTCTATTCGGAAGCGTTCGGATTCGGTACCGATCACGCCCAACATTACGTCAGGCGGTTTCGTGAACGGTCTGGACTGAAGCAAAAGGCGCCATTCGGAATCGAATCCGACAGCATAAAAGACCAAGTCTATCTAGTTAAGCGCGACCTATCGGAGACAGAGCAGCGCATTGAATTGCATCGCGTCTACACCATTGCAGGCGCGTCTCCAAACGAGCTGGTTGAAACCTCATTTTTGTGTACAGGGCCCATTTTGAATATCGATACCCTTGGTCAATTTAATTTCCACTGGCTTACACAAGAAAAGCGAATGGGCGTCAACTTCCGACCGCATCAACGTCCCCGCGTTCAGGCACTGAAGTCGCATCGGCATGAACCAACCGCTAAGCTTGACCCGAACGACTCATCGGCTGGGCAAAACTGAATCCGGTCAACAGACCGTCTGTCACTTGAGCACCGCTGAACGGATTGAAACTGCGCCTGCGAACATTGAGTTGGCAGCTCACAATAAAACAACCAAGAGATCAGTCATTGCAAAAATTGGGTGGTCGCGTTACGCCATCCCTATGGTCATCGAATATCAATCGAATCGTGTCGAGACTGAGCCCGCGCTGGACGCCTATGCCGAGCCGACTTTAACCAACACCCTTGCATCCCATTTTGGCTTCGAACAATTCAATCCGGGCCAGTTAGCCATCATCAGTGATGTGCTCTCTGGGCGACCAACCGTCGCCATCATGCCAACGGGGGCGGGGAAAAGTTTATGCTACCAGTTGCCAGCGATCATTTTGCCGGGAATCACCATCGTCGTATCACCACTGATCTCGCTGATGAAAGACCAGGTTGATAGCCTTAACGCCAAGGGCATTAAGGCGGCATACATCAATTCCACCCAGACAATAGATAGGCAGAACCAAATCCTTTCAGGGCTCGGAGAGACAGACCTTGAGCTTTTGTATGTTGCGCCGGAACGATTTCGAAGTAATCGATTCATGCGTAAATTATGTGAGCGGGACATTTCACTGGTAGCCATCGACGAGGCGCATTGCATCTCCCGCTGGGGTCACGACTTTAGGCCCGATTACGGACGCTTAGGACACGTTCTTGAACAGCTCAAGCCGAAACACATACTCGCGTGTACTGCAACCGCAACGCCCGATGTGCGCCAGGATATTGTTTCAAGTCTAGGCCTCACTCAACCGTGCATCCATGTCGCAGGCTTCCTCAGAGAGAATTTATTTTTGAGAGTCAAAAGATGCCGCTCGGAAAAAGAGCGATTCAAAGAATTGTTAAACGCGATCAGCGACGGACATGCGGGCGGTAAAATCATCTATTCGGCCACCCGGAAACGTGTGGAACAAATTCATCAAAAGATTTGCGAGTTCGCCCCTGATTTAGCAGTTGTCTCTTATCACGCCGGAATGGATGAACATCAGCGACGCAGCGCACAAGACGAATTCATGAATGGTCATGCGCAGGTTGCTATTGCGACCAATGCGTTCGGCATGGGTATCGATCGCGCCGATATTCGCCAGGTTATCCATATGGATCTGCCAAGGTCAATCGAAGGCTACTATCAAGAAGTTGGGCGGGCGGGCCGGGATGGCCTGCACGCTGAATGTACACTTCTATTCAGCCCGATCGATCGACGAACACATGAATTCCTAATCGACCTAGGCTGTCCATCTTACGGTGCAACACGAGCGTTATATGAGGCACTGTACGCGGCAGGCGGAGCTGGGCTGACAGCAGCCGGACTTGCAGCCCAGTTAACCCAAATCGATAAAGCCCAGCAAGAATCGGCCGCTCGTGTCCTCTCCCGCTATGGAGCGATTTGTCAGATGAGTCCTGATGGCTGGCGAATTGCAGCCCACAGTCCGGCATCATTCGATGATCTCGCAATCAATTTTGAAAGCTTTGAAAACAGACGAAGGCTCGAACTCAATCGCTTAGACCTGATGGCTGGTTTTCCCTATGAGAGCGGTTGCCGGCACAACTTTATATTGAGCTATTTCGGAGAAGAGATCAGCTCCGATAGCTGTCCGGGTTGCGACCGTTGTGAGGCCCTTGCTGATCGATCAGCGTCTCTGTCCGATGCTGATCGAGTCCTGGTCAAAAAAGCGCTGGCGGGCATCGCTCGAGCGGATGGACATTTTGGTCTAACCAAGGTCTCGAAGATGTTGGTTGGTAAGCGCAATGGCATCGAAGAGACCCCCCTGGTTCGACTCAGTACCTTTGCCCTTCTCAAAGAGTTGGGACAAAAGAGATGCTCTGACTTGCTACAAGCTTTAGTCGATCGTGGATGGGCCTCACTGACCGGTGGCCGATATCCACGGATCATCATCTCGCCAATCGGCTGGGAAGTCATGCAGGGTCGAGAAGACCTCACTGGACTTAATTCTGAATGGTGCCGCGGTCCGTCTACGGCGACGCGTCAGCCTACTGACGACCCCTCTGTCCCGTCCGATGGCGAGGTCATGGTCTCGGGGCTTAAAGCGTTTCGCCTGCGACTCGCTAAAGACGCCGGCGTTCCAGCCTACTCAATCTTCACTAATAAAAGCCTAAATCAGATGGTATTAGCGCCACCAACTGACGAATCTGAATTTTTAAATATTCATGGTTTAGGAACAGCTAAATGGGCTAAATTTGGAGCTGAATTGATAAACGAAATCGCTAAATTGACGGTTAAGTCGAGCGAGTAGCACTTTTCGTCGTGCGAAGAGACTGCTATTGACGGTACTCTGAACCTAATTTGCCTAAACGAGATCGTAATGTACGCCGAACGAAGACAAAAATTGATGAAAGACATTGCGGGTGGTCTCGCAATTTTCTGTGCGCCAAGGGAGTCGATTCGCAACGATGACGTCCATCATGACTTTCGACAGGATTCAGACCTATACTATTTGACTGGGTTTGAAGAGCCAGACTGCGTGCTCGTTTTGGCCGCTAAGAAAAATGAGCAGCCAAAATCGATCATTTTTCTCCGAAGTCGCAACCTGGAACGAGAGATTTGGGATGGCGTTCGCCTGGGGGTTGACGCCGCGCCAGAGAGCCTGGGAGTCGATTTAGCCTATCCCATTGAGCATCTGCACGAGAGATTGCCCGAACTAATGCTGGGCGCCGACCGAGTGTATTACGACCTCGCGCGGCATGATCGGGAACAGAATGACCAGCTGGTTATCGATGCCGTCACACGGGCAAAGCGATCACGCCGCCGAGATAATCAAGTTCCGGCTGGCATTACAGATGTCTCGACCATGCTGCATGAAATGCGGCTCGTCAAAGATGACTCTGAGTTAGAGACGATGCGGCGTGCCGCTGCGCTGACAGCGTTCGGTCATAAGAAGGCCATGGCCGTTACAGTGCCCGGTGCTCGAGAATACCAACTCGAAGCGGCTATGGAATTTGAGTGGCGTGTGCGCGGGTCTGCGCGCAATGCATATCCCTCGATCGTAGGCAGTGGCCCCAACGCTTGTGTCCTTCATTATCGCGCCGGCGCGCGAGAACTTGAAGACGGTGACTTGGTTTTAGTCGATGCGGGCTGTGAAAAAGATTACTACGCATCTGATGTAACCCGAACATGGCCTGCCAGTGGACGCTTCACCAGCGAACAAAGACAAATCTACGAGCTGGTATTAAAGGCAGAAAAAGCCTGTATTGCCGGATGCGTTGTGGGCGGTCACATCGATGCTGTCCATGACATTGCCGTTCGAATCCTGGTTGAGGGACTCATCGCTCTAGACCTTCTGAAGGGGACAGTGGATGAGGCGATTGCCAATGAATCATATCGGCGTTTTTACATGCACCGAACGAGCCATTGGATCGGTATGGATGTCCACGACGTCGGCGAATATCAGCGCGATGGATCCCCCAGACTATTCGAACCAGGGATGGTGTTGACTGTGGAGCCTGGGATTTACATATCCCCATCGGATGCGGAGGTCCCGAAAGCGTACCGCGGCATTGGCGTTCGAATCGAAGATGATATCGTAATCACGGCCGGCGAACCGGAGAACCTGACTGCGGCCATCCCGAAAGAAGTTGACGATATAGAAGCTTTGGTTGGTAGCCAACCGCTTACAAATTGACGTACGTATCCCCATGTCTAATGAAAAAAAAGCAAAGGCACAGGCCGGGATTAACATTGCGCTGATCAAGTATTGGGGCAAGAAGAACACTGAGCTTAACCAACCAGCGGTTGGAAGCCTGTCGTTGACGCTAGATACATTCACAACAGAGACAACAGTCCATTTCAGTGATGCCTGTGCAAAAGATACGTTCACACTCAATGGCTCCACCCGCGACGACAACCGAGTCAGCTCACTTCTCCATGACATTCGCCGTATTGCAGCCGTCCGAGAGTGCGCGACAGTCACCAGTGTAAACCGGGTTCCAACGGCGTCAGGACTGGCCAGCTCAGCGAGTGGAACAGCTGCACTTGTCACGGCTGCATGGCATGCCGCCGGGTTGCCGACCGAAAATCTGGTCCATAATCCAACTTTTCTCGACTTGGTAAGACGAGGATCCGGGTCAGCCCCGCGCTCGCTCTTGCCAGGGTTAGTTGAATTGGAGCGGGACTCCGGCCAGATCACGTCTCTTTGGAGCGGCTCGGATTGGCCGATTCGAATGGTTGTCGCGCAGGCGACTCAAGGGCCTAAGGAAATTTCATCCAGAGAGGGTATGGCCATCACTCAAGCATCGAGTCCGTACTACAAAGCTTGGGTCGAGCAACACCCACGGCATTTAAGAGCAGCGCGCGACGCCATCGCCGGCAGAGACATTGAGGCCCTTGGCCATCTCATGGAGGTCTCCACCATGCGGATGCACGCGTGTATGCTGGCGAGTGATCCACCCCTCCGGTATTTGAAAGGAGTTACCCTTCAAATGATGGACTGCATCGAGTCCCTGAGGCGTGGCGGCTTAGGTGCTTGGTATACGATGGACGCCGGTCCTCACGTGAAGGTTCTCTGCCTCGAGGATGATGTCAGTGCTGTTGTCGATGCCTTATCTGAGCTGATTGACCACGACCGCATCAGCGTCGCGAAGCCCGGGCCGGGCGCGCACTGTATCGAGCCGTGATCAGCCAAGCACCAGGAAAAATCATCCTATTCGGCGAATACGCTGTTCTCGACGGATATGATGCACTGGTTATCGCTGTGGACAGATATGTCCAAACACGGAGCCGCCCCGGACAGACCCTACAGGTCGATGCGGGTCGATTTGGCCGGTACCCCACTAGTTCTCAAGGGGCAGAACTGCCATTCATAGACGATGTAATCATGCAATTGGGCCTCGAAAAAGGCCTGTTCGAGCTGACATCCACTGGCTTTGAATGTGATCAAGGCAAACTGGGATTAGGGAGCAGTGCGGCATCCACGGTGTCATTTGTCGGCGCCGTTCTCGCGAGTTTGGACCGCGCGGTCACGCCAGAAAATGTCTATAAGATTGCACAGACAAGTCATCGTCGAGTTCAAGGACTGGGCAGTGGAACCGATGTGGCTGCCAGTTCGATAGGCGGCAGTCTTTGGTATAATTGGGATGGACGACCCGGCGGCCGTTTTAGCCATGACCAACGCGTCGAGACAGACTTCGGCATCGCTCACCTAACATCCATCACGTCTCCTATTGAGTCGGTTCTCACTGTTTGGACGGGACAGCCGGCCAGCACGAGGCGCTTGGTAGAAGCTGTTCACACGCACAGAGAGTCCAAGGTCTATTCTCACTGTATGGCTCAATTGGGGGACTCAGCAGTCACTGGATATGCAGGCTGGACGCAAGGCCAACGGAGCCAATTGATGGGCGCGATGGAGATGGCGAACGACGCTGCCTTAACACTCAGTCAACTAACATGCGTTCCCCTCTGGACCGACACCCATCAAAAGCTGTCGGATTATGTGGGCGATCGAGGCCGAGTGAAAATGACCGGAGCAGGCGGCGGTGACCTAACATGGGTCCTGGGGTCGACCCTAGACATCGAACATGCGTTGGAAGCAGAGTTCACCGAGATGGGCTACCTGTGTTTTCGAATGAAGGTCGACACGGACGGCCTTAGTTTACGTGAGTAAAAAGCGCTGAAAAACCCGCTTTAGCGATTGCCTCAACAACCCGACGTGGTTCTTTGGGACAGAGAGCAATCACGGCCCCGCCTTGGCCTGCGCCCGTCAGTTTCGCACCCAGTGCGCCTTCAGCAAGCGCGATATCAACCATCTGGTCATTACTTGGGTCGCTTACGCCACACGCCTGAAGGCATTTGTGGTTTTCTTGGAAGAGATGGCCCAACTGCGCCAAGTCGCCCGCCTCCAACGCCTTCCTACCAGCAAGACTGATGTCACCCATAGCGGTAAACAAGCGGTCATACTTACTCGGCGACTGTGTCCATCGAGTCCGGAGAGAGCGGACCGCTTCAGCTGTAGTCCCTCGCCTCGGTGTCCACGCAACCACCAGTGGAATTGTCGTCTTTAAATCGATGGTTTCGAAGGTTGGTCTCTCACCGGCGACAAAATATAGGCACCGCCCAGTTGCAGCCACAGTGTGATCGAGCCCACTGGGATTTCCATGAAATAGGGTCTCGATTTCTTGTGCATGAGCTAAGAGATCTGATTCACTCAATTGGCGCCTTTGAAAATCGGCTAGGCCTCGCAAAAGAGAGACGGCAAAAGCGGCACTGCTACCAAGGCCAACACCCAGGGGTAATTCGCCATCGATTGTTACGGAAAACCTCTGGTCTGCTGATAAATCAACAGCGCGCATCGCAATGGCAAAAGCGCGGTCCATACCCCCTGCGTCAGCCTGAGAATTTGGCGCCACGGACAAGCCACCCCCCGTCCATCTAGGGATTTGTAAACGGGGCTCATTCCCAGTCTCGATGACCGTTGCCCCCAACCCGTGCCCTAAGGCGGCAGCGATGGCTGGTTGACCGTACACAACAGAATGCTCACCAAATAAAATCACCTTACCCGGCGCGGCACCGCGACCAACATGTCTTCGGATCTCCATCAGCTCTCGTCCTCCAACTCAGCGGCGATAGCGGCGGCCGCCGCAGGTTTGATCTCGCCGCGTGCGATGATCCGAGCGGCAACTTGGTCAATCAGCTTTTCGCTGACCCCGGCCGCGAGGGCCGCTTGGCGAGCATGAAGAGACATATGGCCTCGTTGAATGCCCTCTGTGGCGAGTGCTTTCAAAGCACCCATATTTTGGGCCAACCCAACGGCAGCCATCACCATAGCCAACTCGCGGGCCGAATCGACTGCGAGAATTTTACGTAAGACACCAACGGTTGGATGGACTCGTGTAGACCCTCCGACCGTACCGATGGCCATGGGTAATTCGATTTCACCTCTCAAATAGTCCTCGTCTCGCCACCACTTGGTGAGCGACGTGTAGCGACCACCGCGGGCGGCATAGGCATGTGCACCCGCTTCAACACTGCGCCAATCGTTACCCGTTGCCACGGCAACAGCGTCGACTCCATTCATAACGCCTTTGTTGTGTGTGGCGGCTCGATACGGATCAATGGCCGCAAATTTATAGGCTTGTACGATGCCTTCGACGACCTCAGCGCCTGAAAACCCCTTCCCCGCTAATGCGCTCTCATGAACTCGGCAGCTGGCTCTTGCGCAGCGTCGGTCGGCAAGGTTGCTCAGAATGCGTAAATAAACCTGACCGCCGGTGAGTTCTTCGACAAGAGGCGCGATGCCTTCGGCCATCGAGTTGACAGCGTTTGCACCCATGGCATCAACGCAATCCACCAGCAGATGCAAAACCAGCATTCGATACGGAGCATCAAAATGACGAATTTCGATGCCGTGGGCACCACCGCCTCGAGCGATCATGTTCGGGTTCTTGGAATTTGCCAGAGCCAGTATCTGGGCCTCGGCCGCAAGTAAAGCCTCCGCTGCGTGAGCATGGTCGGGTACGTTGACGACTTGGACCTGGGCGATCATAATCCCGGCATCAGCATCCGCATCGAAGCCGCCATTTTGTCTGACAAGTTTGGCCATGTTGCTCACGGCAGCAACGACGGAGGGCTCTTCGACCACCATCGGTACGATATAATCGCGTCCATTCATCTGAAAATTAAGGCCCAGGCCGACCGGTAGCGCGAAGACACCGACACAATTCTCAACCATCTTATCGGCGCGAACAGGATCGAGGCTAGAGCCATTAGATAAAATGTCGAGGTCGCCGTCTGTCAAGCCCAGCCTGTCTTTGATTTCGGCATGCCGAGCATCGATTGGCAACCGATAAAACCCCGGAATTCGAGAATCGATCATGGCCCAGTCTCGTCTAAAGTCAGCCACTGCTGTAAGCGAGGTCCCATTAATTTGTGCCTTTCGGCCAACTCGTTCGGTCGTCTACATCCTGTCAAGGCCATGGCTGTACGAAGACCGGCGACCAATGTCTCTAAAAACGCGGTGGCTCCAGACTCGCCACCGCTTAAGAAAGCTTGAAGGACGGGTCTTGCCGTGCCGGCTATCGATGCCCCGAGTGCAAGTGCTTTAGCCGCTTTCAAACCAGAGTCGACACCACCCGATGAAATAATTTGTGCGCCCCCAATTCGACTGGCTAAAGCGGTGGCCGCAAGGGTCGGTATGCCCCACTCGGCAAACGTTTCGCCGAGTTCGGCCAATTGACCGGTCGCCCGCAACGCTTCGACCTTGACCCAACTCGTCCCACCGGACCCGCTGACATCGATGGCTGGCACACCCAATTCGACCAAACGGCGAAATTGATCTGGCCCAATTCCGCAGCCACATTCCTTGACCAAAACATGTCCATCCAGGGCATCGACAAGACGGCCTATGGTGTCAAATCCGCCTCGGAAATCGCTGTCAGCATCAGCACCAGGCTGACACAGTTCCATGGCAGCATTTAAATGAATGGCGATGTAGTCGGCACCAATGCTCTTCATTAATTCGGACACTTTGGCCGGTCCGAGATCCCGCGCTTGATTGACACCAAGGTTGCCGAATAAGACAAGATTGGGCGCGATGTCACGAACCGAATACGTTCGTACAGCATCGGGTGTATCTGTCAGTAGCCTCTGAGACCCAACCCCGAAAGCAAGCCCCAAGTTTTCACAAACACGCGCGATACCGCGATTAATTTCGCCTGCTTTGTCAGGGCCCCCTGTCATACCCGTCACCATCAAGGGCGCGGCAAGTGTCGACTTGATTAGGGGCGTCGTAAGGTCAATTTCATGCATCGCCATTTCAGGCAGAGCATTATGAACGAGCGTCACGTCATCGAATAGGCCTTGATGGCTTTTGAAAACCGCTCGGTCATCCGCACAATGGGCGATGTGATCTAATTTTCGCTGATGTCTATCGGTCATTGCACCCTCTTGCCCCTGGTCTCGAGTTGATTGGCGTCATTCTAGGGTTAGTGATTGAATCCAAAGAAGTCTAGCAACGGTCGAGAACCGTAGCGATGAGTCGGTCGATTCCAGCATGAACCTTGGCGATGGATGGACCAACCATATACGCCGGTGTCGAGACAACATTGTTGGCTTCGTCTATGTGGATTTCTCCAGGGTTGGTATCGATGTGTTGAGCCCCCATAGCCCGGATGGCATCGGCTGTCCCCTGATCGGATCCGATGGTGACTTCTACACTGTGGTCTGGACCGAGGATCTTCGCCGCGATGGCGGGCGCAATACAAATGAAGCCCAAGGGTTTACCTGAACTGTGGATGGCTCGGATCAGATTGGCGACATCTTCATCAACGCTCATGTCGGGACCCTCTGTGGCAAAATTGCATAGATTCTTGGCCGCCCCAAATCCACCCGGTATCACAAGAGCGTCCAATTCTCCGGCATCGACGGTCGCGATGTCGACGATGGCACCTCGAGCAATACGAGCAGATTCGATCATCACGTTTCGCGTCTGACCGTCTGCGGGTGCCTCGGCTAGATGGTCAACGACATGCATCTGCTCTTTGTCCGGCGCCATTACGATGGTCTCGGCACCACGTTGGTCCAGGGCAAGCAAGGTGCAGACGGCCTCTTGAATTTCTGCACCGTCTAGCCAGCCACATCCAGCGAGAATAACGCCTACGTTTTTCGATTTCATGCTCTGTCTCCCCACGTCATCATTTTGCTGTTCATATTTGGTACGAATTAGAATCGGTTTTCAAGCCCCGTATGAGGTATTCGACTCGTGTTGCTGGAAAAGTAAGACAAAGACTGGCGGCATGCAGTATCGTGATGGCATGCGGTACCTACTGGCCTATTTATCAATCTGTTTCTCAGCGTGCGTCAGCGGAGATTTACCCGCGGGGTTCGACGCGGGAAATGGACAGAGTCCGGGGGGTGGAGGTGACCAGGAATGTTCCCCTGGCAGCCGGCAGTGCGTCGGTCAAAACAAGACACAGCTGTGTAATGATCGTGGCCAATGGACAGTGCCTCGCAACTGTGTCAGCGGCAGTTGTCAGGACGGTATCTGCACCCGTTCCTGCGAAACGGCCTGTACACCTGGGGAAACCCAGTGTCGCCCATCTGGCCTGCAAACCTGCGAACGAGGACCCGGTGAGTGCGGTGTTTGGGGCCAAACACAGCCATGTCCAGTGGACGAAGTGTGCCAACCTGGCCGGGTTCGCTGCGAACCGGGACGGTGTAGTGATCAATGTGACGCAGGAACCCTGAGGTGTACGGGTGATGCGGCCTTCTCTCGTTGTGTGCAAGATGGACAATGTACGCGTTGGTCGGATACTGAGGTCTGTCCATCCGGGCAATTATGCTCTGGTGGAGAGTGCCAGGGCGCGGGCCAACAATGCCGAGACAGCTGTACGGAAAACTCGGTGGTCTGCCTAGATGACTCATCCTTCCAGCAGTGCAGTCGGCAGGCCAATGCTTGTTTGGATTATAATGCACCGCAAAATTGTGCCGATGGACTCCGTTGTAACCGGGCGAACGGACAATGCGAAAATCCGTGTCCGTCTCCTCCCGAATGCCAGCTGGTTCGAGAAAGATGCTTTCAAGGCGGCATCCAAATCTGCGTACCCAACCAATTTAACGGCTGTCCAACATGGGGTGCCATTCAGCCTTGTGGGCCTGGACAAGTCTGTGACGGCCAACAATTAAGCTGTGTACAGGGGTGTGAGCCCGAGTGCAATCCAGGCAGCCGTCGGTGTGTCAATGACGGGTATCAAATCTGCTCTGACAATCAAGGGTGTGCTGTGTGGGGTGCAGTCGAACGGTGTCCCGGCGGACAGCAATGCCGAGGCGATGGGGAGTGTGCAAACGCATGCCGAGACGGTGAGACAGAAACTAGGGAATGTGGCCAATGTGGCGTAGAGCTTCGAGATTGTCTGAATGGAGACTGGGGCATTTGGCTCGCCTGCGAAGAACGCGGTGCCTGCCAACCCGGTGATGTTCAAGCGTGCGGTAATTGCGGGATTCGCTTCTGTGGTGATGATTGTCAATGGGAACCGTGCAGAAACGACGGGGTCTGCGCACCAGGAGAGGAACAGCCGTGCGGCGAGTGTGGTGTCCAAGTTTGCAATATGGATTGTGAATGGAACGGATGCGGTAATAGCAACGGCGCGCGCCGAGACTGCGGACAGTGTGGGTGGCAGTGGTGTCTACCCGGTGGGGTCTGGTCACAGGACTGCGAAGGGTATACGGATGAGCCGTGCCAAGAGAGCGGTCTATTTGGATATTGCTCGGAAGATGGCTTCTGTATTTACGAAGTTTAAGATACGCAGACGAAGACCATGAAAAGACCAATCATATTTTCCATACCGGGTTATGAGCATCTTCAAGACGCCTTACTTGATCGTCTGGATGCAGACCGAGGTGATGTTGAGCGTCGACAATTTGCCGATGGCGAGCGCTACCAAAGACTCATGCAGACCGTCGAAGGCCGACAAGTCATTCTGGTCGGTGGCACCCAGGATGATACATCGACACTCACCCTCTACGATTTGGCGTGCGCAATCACCAAATATGGTGCGCGACGGTTGCAAATGGTCCTCCCCTATTTTGGGTATTCAACCATGGAACGGGCGGTCCATTCTGGCGAGGTCGTTACCGCGAAGGCCCGAGCACGACTGCTGTCCGCAATCCCGCCTGCGAGCTACGGAAACTCGGTGTTCTTACTCGACCTACACAGTGAAGGCATCCCACACTATTTCGAAGATGGTCTCACGGCCATACATGTCTATGCGAAGACCATTCTCACCCCGGTCATTTCAGCCTTAGGCGGTCAGAACTTTGTACTCGGGAGTACAGATGCGGGTCGGGCAAAATGGATTGAATCACTGGCAAATGATTTGGGCGTTGATGCCGCTTTCATCATCAAACGCCGCACACAAGACAACCAAACACGGGTCACAGCAATGAATGCTGATGTTGTCGGTCGAACGGTGGTCATCTACGATGATATGATTCGTTCAGGCGGCTCTCTTATCAGCGCCGCTGCGACCTACAAGGCCGCAGGCGCTCAAAATCAGATCGCCGTTTGTACCCATGGCGTGTTCACGCCGGGTGCCTACCAGCGTATTGTCGATTCAGGACTCTTCGATACGATCTTGGCGACGGATAGCCATCCCAATGCGGTTGAACTTCAGAGTGACGGTCTCGTCCTTGTTGAAACGGCTGATTTATTCGCTGAACACTTGGCGCTTTCATTCGGGTGAATTGTTTTCTACAGGCCTGACTCAAAACACGCCTAGCCCATCATTGCCAAAATGGTTTCCCATTATTTTTTTCAAATAAAAACCGTCACATCTAGATGAGGAGATTGGGGGCTTGGTCAAGTCTATCAGCGGTCAATTTGAGTTCAAATTTGGCAAATAAAACTCTGGACAAGAAAATCCCTCCAGCCTGAAACGCGATAAAAACGGCCCTTGTATATTTTTTTTAACACTCCCGGCGTAACCGAATGGGGTGGGTGTCGACTCTCTATACCATACGCACATCGTACAGCTTTAAGCCGCTCTGAGTTGGAGCCTTCGTGTTTGTCGATCCCCCTCCTCCCTTTCGACAGCCCGGTGGGCGACCCGACCGGCTCGGGGCGGCTTATCTTTTTACCATCCGAGCATCATCGGCCGGTGCCGATAAATTGCACCAGCCATCTGCGGTGACGAGTATGTCATCTTCAATACGTACGCCCCGAACATCGGAGTACGCATCGAGTTCAGACCAATTGACGAACTGGGCTTTGTAAGGATGATTTAGAAAGCGACGTTTCAGATCATCGACTTGGTAGAAGCCCGGTTCTACTGTGACAAGCATGCCGTGTTCTAACGGTCTGTCCAATCGCAGAAAGGACCAGCCAAAGAGTTCGCTTCGTCGACGGCCCGGTGCGTAGCCGGCTCGGTCTCCCAGATCTTCCATATCATGGACGTCCAGGCCTAAAAGGTGCCCCACACCATGCGGAAAGAACAATGTGTGCATATTGTCCTCGACTAAATCCATCGGATTGCCAATCAGAAGCCCGAGGTCACAGAGTCCACGCACGAGAGTCAGGCAAGCTTGGCGGTGTATCGCTCTGTACTCAACCCCCGGCTTAATCAGTTCGATAGCCGCCTTATGAGCAGCCGATACAACAGCATGGATAGCAGACTGCGTAGGTGACATGGTCTGACCGACAGGCCATGTTCTTGTCACATCCGCAGCATAGCCTGACTCAGTTTCGGCACCGACATCAAGCAAGACCATATCTCACATCAAAACATTTTCCTTTCTTACTCATCTTCACTCTCCTAGTTTGCGT
>MDTC01144026.1_pt1 | contig 23399 bp, 26 predicted proteins | sample 811181 | NCBI WGS metagenome assembly MDTC01 (sample SAMN05326644, study PRJNA326480) | marine metagenome | isolation source: seawater | place: Pacific Ocean: North | collected 2011 | reverse complement strand
GCTGTCTTGATGCCTTGCTTTGTAAATCTTGGTGCTTACGTTGATGAAGGCACGATGATCGATACTTGGGCATCGGTTGGATCATGTGCTCAGGTTGGAAAAAACTGTCACGTATCTGGTGGAGCTGGTATTGGTGGAGTTCTTGAACCTTTGCAAGCTGGTCCTGTAATAATTGAAGACAATTGTTTTATTGGAGCACGTTCTGAAATTGCAGAAGGTGTTCTTGTTGAAACCGGTGCAGTTATTTCAATGGGAGTATATATAGGTGCATCAACAAAAATAGTAGATAGAGAAACTGGAGAAATTAGCTATGGCAAAGTACCGGCTTACTCAGTGGTTGTTCCTGGAAGTTTGCCAAATAAGAATAATCCAGATGGTCCTTCTTTATATTGTGCAGTAATTGTTAAAAAAGTAGACGAAAAAACAAGAAGCAAAACTTCTATCAATGATTTATTAAGAGACTAATGCCAAATATTGATGAAATAAAATTATCTAAAGAACTTATTCGCTTTCCTAGTGTAACTCCTATTGATGCTGGTGCAATAAAATTTTTAAGTAAAAAATTAAAATCGCTTGGATTTAAATGTCAAATTTTAGAATTCAAAGATAAAAAAAGCGCTACTATCAAAAATCTTTACGCAAAATTAGGAAACAAACAGCCAAATATGTGTTATGCAGGACATACTGATGTGGTGCCTCCTGGTAACCACAAAGACTGGACTGCGAATCCTTTTAATCCAATAATTAAAAATAACTATTTGATAGGTCGTGGAGCTAACGATATGAAAAGTTCGATCGCTTGTTTTGTTTCAGCTGTAAATAAATATTTAAAAAATAATTCAAAAATCAATGGATCTATTAGTTTTTTAATCACTGGTGACGAGGAAGGTGCTGCGATAAACGGAACAAAAAAGGTTGTAGAGTATTTAAAAAAAAAAGGAGAAAAAATAAATTTTTGTATAGTGGGTGAGCCTACCAACCCAAAAAAATTAGGAGAAATGATTAAAATAGGAAGAAGAGGAAGTCTTTCTGGAACGTTAGAGATAACTGGTTCTCAAGGGCATGTTGCTTATCCTCAACTTTCTAACAATCCTATTAATACGTTGCTAGATATATCAAAAAAACTAAAGAGTATTAGTCTTGATAAAGGAAATAAAAATTTTCAGCCATCAAACTTAGAAATTACTAGCTTGGATGTTAACAATAAGGCTCATAATGTAATACCTTCAAGAGCTAAATCTCAGTTTAATATCAGATACAACAATATCCACACAGCATCATCTTTAAAAAAGAAAATAAATTCAATTATAAAAAATGTTTGTAAAAAAAGTAAATGTAAGTTTAGAGTTACCTACGAGGTAAGTGGAGATGCGTTTCTGACCAAACCAGAAAAAACAATATATATGGCTAGAAAAATAATAAAAAAAATCACTAAAATTAATCCAAAATTTTCAACTACAGGAGGGACTTCAGATGCTAGATTTATAAGAAAAATTTCTCCATGCTTAGAATTTGGATTGGTAAATAAATCGATGCATAAAATTGATGAGAGTGTTTCTATTTCTGATCTAAGAAAACTAACTAAAATTTATCATCAAATCCTAATAGAGTATTTTAAATGAAGCTTTATAAGGTCAAAAAGTCAAACATAGACAACAAAGGTCTTTACGCAGCACACAATATTAAAGCTGACACTAAAATCATTTACTACAAGGGTAAACTTATCACAAAAAAAGAAACTGAAAGAAATCCAAAATATGACAACGAGAAAGCGATATATTTATTTAATGTTAATAGTAGGTACGATATGGATGGAGACTTTGAATACAATACAGCAAGATTAATTAATCATTCTTGTAACCCAAATTGTGAAGTTGCTGGTAAAGGATTAAAATTATGGATATTTGCCTTAAGAGATATTAAAAAAGGTGAAGAACTTTCATATGATTATGGATTTGGATTTGATGAAAATTACAAAGATTATGTTTGTAAGTGTGGTGCTAAAAATTGCTGTGGTTATATTGTTAGAGAAGGCTCAAGATGGAGAATAAAAAAGAAAAAAAATTATAGTAGAGCTAATAGATAACCTAATATTTTACTTCGTATAAATACAAACCACATGCTGGTGCTGGGGGGGCGCATTTCTCTCTTTTTTTTGATATCATCACTTCACGAAATTGCTTAATTGTCCATTTTTTTTCACCAAGGTACTTTAAACAACCTACCATAGACCTAACTTGTTGTTGTAAAAAAGATTTTGAAATAAACACAATTTCAATTTTGTCTTTTAACTTTTTAATATTTACTTTATCTAAAGTTTTAATTGGAGAATTTGCAGAACATGAAGAAGCTCTAAAGGTAGAAAAATCTTTTGTGCCCAATAAGATTATTCCACCTTTTTTCATAAGATTAATATTTAATTTTTTTCTTAGGTGCCAAGCTTTATTTTTTTCAAAAGTTAAAGCAGATTGTCTGTTTATAATTAAATATTTGTATTTTCTTTTTTTAGCACTATATCGAGCATGAAAAGAATTATTTACTTTTTTCATATTAAGAATTGATACTTCGTATTTAGACAAAAAAAAATTTAATGATTTGATAAAATTTTTTTTATCTTTTATGTTGTATTTCATTTTAAAGTGTGCTGATTGGCCATGAGCATGAACTCCGGCATCGGTTCTTCCTGATCCATGAACAACTATTTTTTCTTTAGTAATTTTTTTTAGATATTTTTGTAATATTTCTTGAACCGAGAGACCGTTTTTTTGCATTTGCCATCCAACAAATTTTGTTCCTACATATTCTAATATGATATGATAAGTTTTTACCATGAAACTTTACTATTTTTTTTAAATTTAGAGCCAGCAAGAAAATCTTTGATAGACAATTTTTTCTTTCCCTCTTTTTGAATCTCTAATATTTTTATTGATTTATCTCCACATCCAATAATTAAATTCTCGTTCAATATTTTTCCTGGATCACCACTAAATGTGGAAATTTCTGATTTCCAAACCTTATATCTTGAGCCGCTCAACTCAAACCAGGCCCCTGGCGTTGGGTTAAGAGCGTTTATTTTTGAAACTATGATCTCAGCTGACTGGTCCCAATCTATTTTAGCTTCTAATTTTGATATTTTTTTAGCATATATAGCTTTTTCGTTTATTTGTTTTGTAAATTTAGCCTCTCCTTTTTCTATCAATTTAATACAGTTTAAAATATTTTTTGCTCCTAAATTAGATAGTTTTTTGCTTAAGATTCCAGATGTTGTTGTTTTATCAATTTTAACAACAATTTGTTTCATAAAAGGGCCTTCATCTAACCCTTCTTCAATTTTCATAAAGCTTATTCCAGTTTCTTTATCTTGATTCATTATTGATCTTTGTATGGGAGCAGCACCTCTCCATCTTGGTAATAAAGAAGCGTGAATATTTAAAAAACCTTTCTCAGATAAATTTAAAAAAAATTTTGGTATAATTTTTCCATACGCTACTACAATTACGATATAAGGTTTTAAAGATTTAAAATATTCATATTCCTCATTATTATTAAGTGTATTAGGACTTCTGACTTGAATTCCTAATTTTTCAGACTCTATTTGAATTGGGGACGAGCTAATTTTTTGCCCTCTTGAAGATTTTTTGGGTGGTTGTGTATAGACACATTTTATTTTAAATTGGGATCTTTTTAAAACCTTAAGAGTCTCAACAGAAAACTCTGGCGTTCCCATAAAAACAATATTTTTTTTCATTAATTTTTTTAATCTAAACTACAATTCTTTCCAATGATTGCTTTTGTTTTGATAGTTTTTTGATAATCATTGTTTTTTTTAATTTAGATAAATAGTCAATAAACAAAACGCCATCTAAGTGATCTATCTCATGTTGAATGCAAGTAGAAAGTAATCCCTCAGCTTTAAGTTCTCTAGCTTTTCCATCAAAATCAATATACTTTACTTGACACTTGCTAGGTCGTTCTATTTCTGCATACTGGCCTGGAAGAGAAAGACAACCTTCCTCGTAAATTGAGGTTTCATTTGATTTATAAATAATTTCTGGGTTTATCAAAAAAAGAGGATTTTTTTTTTCGTCTTCTTTGGAAACATCAATAACTACCGCTCTTTTTAAAATCCCTACTTGTATTGCTGCTAAACCTATGCCTGGCGCTTTGTACATAGTTTCGAGCATATTTTTAAGTATCTTTCTTAAATCATCGTCCACATTAGCTATAGGACTAGATTTTTTTCTTAAAATAGGGTCAGGCTCAGTTAATATTTTTTGTACGGTCATTAATTATTTATATTATAATTAAGCTCTTAAGGGTAGTGCAGATGTTAAAATCTGGTTTCTAAATTTAAATAACTCTGCTCTATTTAATAAATCAATTATAAAAAAAATAGTTTCTGGGTCTAAATTATAAATTTCATCTTCACCTATAATTTCAACAATTTTTAGAGCTAAAAAGCCTTTTTGCTTATCTGAGACTAAATTTAATAAATTTTCAGGGATTGCATATTTTTTCTCTATTTCTTTATATTTAATTTCTTTAGGTATTTTGATGCCGTCAATTGCGAGTGATTGAACTAAAGCCAAATCCTTCGCTGAAAAAAAATAATCTCTATTTTTTTTAATTTTCTTATAGACAGCTATCAAATCTTTTTCAGTTTTTTTTGTTGTTTTATTGTTTTCTGTAAAATATTTTAATATTCTTGATCTATGTAAGATTTTATCATCGTATTTTATTTTACCCCTGGAAACCTCAACATCTTCAACAATATTGTCTTTTACAGCCTCAAGGTATTCTTTGGGTATACCCTGTTCAGCTTCCAAAGCTTTAAGTTGTTCACTCATATATAATGTAAAAACATTAGAAAGTTTTTCTTTTTTAAATAAATTTTTTAATTCAAATAATAATTCTATTTTATTTTCAATTTTATCTGATAAGAGGTATTTTTGGTAAAGTAATGCTCTAGCGTCTATACCTGGAAGAGTTTGATAAATACTTTCCGCGTTTATTAAAGTATTCAAATCAAATTTAATCTTTTTATAAAACTCAAATATTTTATTTTTATCAAGTCTGTTCTCATTAGCTGCTATTTCAAAATTTTTAATTTTTTCTTTATCTCCTACTTCATCTAATTCTATTAAATTTGCAGAGTTTAAGTATTCCCATATAAATTTTTTAGTTTTATTATTTGGCTCATATTTAAAATCTTTTACTGTAACACTTGATAAATAAAAATTAAGCAGATTATTATCATAAATTTTATTATTAGTTTTTTTAGTAATGCCTAAAAGATAATTAATTTTATCGTCAAAAAAATTATCCGATTTTCCCTGTTCTTTTAAAATATCAAATAAAAGTTGAGCCTGATTTTTTTTGTTATTAAATATTAGACAATAAATATTAAATTTATCTAAATATATATCTTTAATGTCTTTGCTAATGAACCCCATGTTTTCACATGCTCTTACAATGTTAGCTCTCGATATGTTTTTGTCTACTAAATATTGTATCAACTTACCTTTCTGAGGAAAGTTTTTATTTTTTTTTAAAAATTGCTCTATAAGATCTTCTCTTTCATTTTGAATTAACCAATCAATTTTCACTTTTATAAATTCTTCTTCTTTTATTTCTGACGGGTGATATGAATCACTAAATAAAGTTTTTACAAAAATATTTTCTGCTTCTGGAGATAGGTCTAATTTATTAATTCTTTTGATAATATTATTAAATTCATTTTTAGAAGTTCTTGACCACATGTATAAAGTAAAATCATTATTATTTGGATCAAAAATTCCGTATAATTTTGTCTCTTCAAATTTTTCAGAAATATCTTGTTCTATTTCAATATCTTTGTTTTTATTTTTTTTATTAATGCTTGAAAATATTGAGTTAGAATTATTATTTTTTATTGAATTATTGTTTTCTTGTTCACTTAATTCTTTATTTTTTTTCCATATATCAACTGCGTCCTCTGAATGAAGATTATTACAAAAATTCAACAAAAATACTACTAAGTAAAAATATTTACTTAAGCTTAATAATTTCATCTGTAATATCAATTTTTAAATTTGAATTTGGATATGGGAAATTAAATTTTTCTAATGCAAAAACTATAAAAACTAATATTAATAAAATTAGGAATATCTTAACTAGTCTTTTAGCGAACGATTGCTTTAGTCCTTGCTGTCTGTTGAATTTAAGTTGCATAGTCAAAAAATATATTTAAACTCGAAAAATAAGACAAATTTGTGAAAAATCAAATTTAATTTTAGGACTATAATTGAATAAAAACCTTATATTAACTGGAATGATGGGTGCTGGTAAATCTACAATTGGTAGTTTATTGGCTAAAGTCCTTAATTTTAAATTTATTGATATGGATAGTTTAATAGAAGAAAAAGAAAAAATGACCATTAAAGAAATATTTGCAAGCAAGGGTGAGGCTTACTTTAGGAATATTGAAAAAAAAATTACGTTAAACAATATTCAAGATAGTAAGAAAGTTATTGCACTGGGAGGAGGTGCCTTCATAAATCCTATCATTAGAAATGAAGTGCTATTAAAAACTTCAAGTTTTTGGATAGATATTAAGCCAGATACTTTAATCAAACGAACTAACAAAAGTAATAAAAGACCTCTGATAGACAATAAAAATTTAAAAAGAGATATTTATAGAATTTATGAAGAAAGAAAGGACTTTTATGGTTTAGCTGACTATAAAATAAATTGTAATAGACTAAATAAAATACAAATAGTAAATAAGATTGTTGAAATATATGAAAATCTCTAAAATTAAAACAAATAACAAGACTAACAATTATTTCATTTATATTGGTAACGATACGCTTGGATTGTTAGCAAAAAAAATAAGTTTATCTTGTCCTAGCGCGAAGAAAATTGCAATAATTTATGATGGGAAAATTCCCACAAAGTTTAAAAAAAAAATTATTAAAGATTTAAAAAAATATGATGTTTTTTATTTTAAATTTGACTCAAGTGAAAAAAACAAAACTATATTTAAAGCTAACAGTATATTAGAAAAACTTTTGTATTATAGATTTACAAGGTCAGATGTGATCTTGGGTGTTGGTGGTGGAATAGTAGGTGACGTATCAGGATTTATTTCAAGTATTTTTAAACGAGGTCTAAACTACATCTCAATACCAACGACTTTATTAGCCCAAGTTGATGCTTCTGTTGGTGGAAAAACTGCAGTTAATTCAAAATTTGGAAAAAACTTAATAGGATCTTTCTACCAACCAAAATTTGTTATATGCGATGTAAAATTTTTAACAAGTTTACCAAGGAGACAGATTATAAGTGGTTATGCTGAAATCTTAAAACACGCAATAATTAAGGACAAAAAATTTTTTAATTGGCTGAAAAAAAATTCAGTAAAATTATTAAGCAAAAAAAATATTAACAATTACATTTACCCTATTCTTAAAAGCTGCAAAATTAAGCTCAACTTTGTTAATAAAGATTTAAATGAAAAAAAATTCAGAATGATTTTAAATTTTGGTCATACTTTTGCCCATGGTATTGAAACAAGAACTAACTATTCAAATAAAATAAATCATGGCGAAGCAGTTCTAATAGGAATGTATTTAGCAACAAAACTTTCTTACATAAAAAAAATTTGTAAAAAAGAAACGCTTGATGAACTTATAAAAATATACAAAACTAATAAATTAAATTATGATTTAAAAAAATACTTCAAGAATAATGACATCAAACAAATAATTAATATAATGAGAAATGATAAAAAAAATAATGATAAAAATATTAATTTTATTTTACTAAAAAAAATAGGAAAAACTACTTTACCGGGTGAATATAAACTGCCTGTTGGCGAAATTAGCAAAAATATGAGTAGATTACTTAATTAAGATTTCTAATGCGTGTATTTTATTTTTCATATCTTGGTCTAAAATCTTCATAACTAATTTCTGAGCTTCAATTCTTGTCATTTTTTTTAGTTCATCAGAATCAATTTCGAGCTTTAAATGATATTTGTTTTTATCATAGAATCTGTGACCAACATGTAAATGAGAATTATCAATTAATTTTAAGGTATTTACAGATAGATTGTTTTTAATTTTTTTTGTAATAAAGTCTAAATAGTTTTCCATATAAGTAAAGTTTACTATATAAAAAATAAAATAATATGAAAATAATTTGTGATTGGCAAAATTGTAAAGAGGTAGGCAAATATAAAGCTCCTATTGAAAGGGATAATAGTAAAAAATTTAAATTGCTGTGTTTAGAGCACATCAAAATATTTAATAAAAGTTGGAATTATTTTGAGCATATGAACTCACAAGAAATTGAATTTTTTGTAAAATCTGATTTGACATGGCACAAAACAACAAAAAGCTTCGGTTCGTCTGAAAACTTTTTTAATATTTTATGGAATAACGCTCTCGAAGATAAAATGAATATATTTAAAAGCGCCAACTTTAATGAATTTAAAAAAAACAAATTGTCACAGAAAGATAAAGATGCATTAAACATGATGGAACTAAATTATTCAGCAAAATGGGAGGAAATTCAAAAAAAATTTAAATTACTTGTAAAGAAATATCATCCTGATAAAAACCTCGGAAGCACTAAATTTGAAGATAAATTAAAAAAAATTACTTTGGCTTATTCGCAACTAAAAATGAGTCTTGGAAAGAAATGAAGATGAGTAGTACAGAATTGATGGCAAAACCAGACATGAAGATTTCAGTAAACCAAACTTTTGGTTTTGAAAGTGAAATGGAAGTTAACGCATTTTCAAAAAAAAATGAATATGTGCCCAAAATAGATCCTGATTACAAATTCGATAAAGATACAACCCTCGCTATTCTTGCAGGATTTTCATACAACAAAAGAGTTTTAATTCAAGGTTATCACGGAACTGGAAAATCAACTCATATTGAGCAAGTAGCTGCAAGACTTAATTGGCCCTGCATTCGAGTTAATTTAGATAGCCATGTAAGTAGAATTGATTTAATAGGAAAAGACTCGATAATTTTAAAAGATGGCAAACAAATAACTGAGTTTAAAGAAGGAATATTGCCCTGGTCAATACAAAATCCTATTGCATTAGTTTTTGATGAATACGATGCTGGTAGACCAGATGTGATGTTTGTAATTCAACGAGTTTTGGAGAGTGAAGGAAATTTCACTTTATTAGATAAAAATAAAGTAATTGAACAAAATGATTTTTTTAGATTATTTGCTACTACCAATACAGTGGGTTTAGGTGATACCACTGGTCTTTATCATGGTACTCAACAAATAAACCAAGGACAAATGGATAGATGGAATATTGTTTCTACTCTAAATTATTTACCATTGGAAAAAGAATTAGAAATTATATCTGCCAAAAATAAAAAATTTAATACTAAAGATGGAAAACAAAAATTAACCAATATGATTAAAGTAGCCGATCTTTCAAGAAAAGGATTTATGAATGGAGACATTTCAACTGTTATGAGCCCACGAACAGTTTTGCATTGGGCAGAAAATACAAATATTTTTAAAGATATTGGTTATGCATTTCGAGTAACATTTTTAAATAAATGTGATGAAATAGAAAAAAAAATTATTTCTGAGTATTATCAAAGATGCTTTGGTGAAGATTTACCCGAATCTTCATTGAATATTAAGATTTAGAAGTGGAAAAAAAAGAAGAATTAATTGAAAATTTCAAAATAGCAGTTACGTCTACTGCAAAAACAATAGCTAATAATGATAATTTAGAAATAAGTTTTGGAAATGAAGACCTAAAATCGGAAAAAGTAATTATTAGACTTCCAGAAATCAAAGATATAAATAATAAAAATGATTTCTTGAATATCAGAGCAATGGCGGACTCCGAGTCTTTAAAACTTAGATATAGTAACAAAAAAATTTATGATTCTTTTGAACCATCTGGAAATACTTCAAAAAAACTTTACAAATTAGCTGAAAAAATTAGATATGAAAAATTGGGTTCACAGAATTTTAACGGAATTAAAAAAAATATCATAAATTATTATAATATAAAAAATGAATACATAAATTCAGAAAAAGATAAAGATAAAACTGAAGAAGCTTTTGAGTACTGCTTAAGACAACAATTCTTTAATTTAAAAGATAACAAAAATATAGAAAAGGAAATTAAAAGTTTTAAAAAAAAATTTAATATTAAATTCAAAAATAAAATAAATTTTTTAATGGAAAATATTAATGATCAATCAAAATTTAATTCAATAATTGCCAAATTAATTAAACAATTAGAACTTCAGGATAATCTGGATGATAATAAAAATCCGGATAATAAGAGAGACAACCCTGATCAAAAAGAAAAAAACCAGACCAAAAACAAAGACAAAAGTGAAAAAAATGAGGAAAAACAAGAAATGTCAATAGACACGAGTACCTCTGAAACTGAAAATCAAGAAAATGACGATAGCGAAGAAGAGATAGAAGTTCAGGATTATTCTAAAAATAGTGAAAAAAAAAGAGACAATAATGTAAATTTAATTGATGAAAAATATAAAATATTTACTGAAGAATTTGATGAAGTTATAAAAGCTGAAGATTTAGAACCAGAAATCGAACTAAACAGGTTAAGACAAAATTTAGATCAACAATTATCACAACTTAAAAATTTTATATCAAAACTTGCTAATAAACTTCAAAGAAAGTTATTGGCTAAGCAAAATAGATCATGGAATTTTGATTTAGAAGAAGGTTTGCTTGATACGTCAAAATTACCAAGAATAATTATTGACCCCTTCAATTCATTATCTTTTAAAAAAGAAAAAGATATAGAGTTTAAAGATACTTTGGTGACAATACTAATTGATAACTCAGGATCAATGAGGGGAAAACCAATATCTGTTGCAGCTATTTGTGCTGACATACTTTCAAGAACATTAGAGAGATGTATGGTTAAAGTAGAGATATTGGGTTTTACTACAAAACATTGGAAAGGAGGATCATGTAGAGATAAATGGATGAAAAATGAAAAACCTTTTAACCCGGGTAGATTAAATGACTTAAGGCATATAATTTATAAATCTGCAGATACTCCCTGGAGGCAAGCAAAAAACAATATTGGTTTAATGCTTAAAGAAGGTCTTCTAAAAGAAAATATTGATGGTGAAGCGCTGAATTGGGCTTTTAATAAAATGGTAAAAAGAAAAGAAGATAGAAAAATTTTAATGGTAATATCAGATGGAGCACCTGTAGATGACTCTACTTTGTCAACAAATTCAAGTGACTATTTAGAAACAAATTTAAAAAATACTGTAAAGTGGATTGAAGATAAATCAAATATAGAACTTTTGGCAATTGGTATTGGGCACGATGTTACCCGCTACTACAAAAGAGCTGTAAAAATAGCTGATGTGCAAGATCTCGGTGATGTTATGATAAATCAACTAACCGAATTATTTTCTGATAAGAAAAATAAAATTTTACACTAATTTTTGTATTCAATTATAGACAATTCTTATTTTTGTAAGAAGAATTCTAAAAGGTACAAGCATAATTAAAGCCATTAATAGTTTTACAGTTAAGTCGCCCAATGAAAGTGTTAACCAAGGGATTCCGGTGTTATAAAATGCTATTGAAAAAAATAAGAAAGTATCCACACTAGACCCTGCCACTGAAGACAAAAAAGGAGCAACAAACCATTTAGAATTTTTCCTATTTTTATCATAGACTATAACATCTAGGTTTTGTGCTATAAAAAAAGCTAATCCCGAGCCTACCGCTATTCTTATTGATATAATGTCCTCAAAGTTTGTTGAAACAAACAAGGTTAGCAAAACTCCTAATATAAAACCTATATATACAATTTTTCTGGCAATTTTTTTTCCAAAAGACCTATTGGCTAAATCTGTTATTAAAAAAGTAATTGGATAACTAAATGCACCATAAGTTAAGATATTTTCTAAATCAAAATATTCAAAAGGAATCTGTACTAAGTAATTAGATAATATTACAACTAAACCCATTATCAATGAAAGAACCAGAAATAAATTTTTCTCGGTCTCTTTCATTCGCATTAATTTTTTGAAATAATAGATAGCTTTAACTTCTTAACTCTTGCTGAAAGATTTTTATTTTTTGCGGTCTTTAAAAATTTATCAATACCACCTTTAAAATCAACTGTTCTTAAAGCTGCAGAAGTAACTCGTAATCTAATATTTTTTTTTAATATATCACTTTTAAAACTAATTTTTTTTAGATTTGGTAAAAATCTTCTTTTAGTCTTATTGTTAGAGTGACTAACATTATGACCTTTTAGGGGAGATACTCCGGTAATTTCACATTTTTTAGACATAGAATAATTTAGCTTGTATAAATTGTAAGGATAAACTGGTCAAGTAAAATTTAAAAATTAACTATGCGTTAATACCCACTATTTCATCGATATTTTTTATTTTTTCTTTCATAAGTTTTTTAATCAGTTCTTCTTTAATTTCTTTTACTATATTTGGTCCCTTGTAAACCATACCAGTATATAACTGCACTAAATTAGCTCCTGCTGCTATTTTGTCATAAGCGCTAGTTCCACTATCCACTCCACCAACTCCTATAATTTTTGTTTTTCCTTTAAGTTCATTATAAAATTTCTTTATCAAATTAGTCGAAATATCATTTAAGGGTTTACCAGATAAACCTCCTATTTCTAATTTTTTGATATCTTCTAAATTCTCTCTGTTTTTATCAGAAGTGTTAGAAATAATAATGCCTTCAATATTAAACTTAATGATCAATTCTATCAAATTATGTACATCATTATTATCTATATCTGGTGAAATTTTTACTAAAATTGGTTTGGATATCTTTTTTTTCTTTTTAATTTTTTTAATACCTTCCATTAAATTATTGAATAAATTTTTTTCATGTAGATCTCTCAGGCCTTCCGTGTTTGGAGAAGAAATATTGATTGTAATATAATTTGATTGCTCATAAATTTTTGACAAACTGATTAAATAGTCTTCAATTTTATTTTTTGTATCTTTGTTTGGGCCAATATTTATGCCCAAAAAACCATTGGGGCTATTTTTGATTATTCTTTCTTTAACTATGTCTAAACCATCATTATTAAACCCTAGTCTATTTATTAATGCTCTGTCCTTTTCAAGCCTAAATACTCTTGGTTTAGGATTTCCAAATTGTTTTCTTGGTGTAACAGTTCCCACTTCCACAAATCCAAAACCGAATTTAAAAAGTGCATTATATACTTCTGCACTTTTGTCAAAACCTGCTGCCAACCCAATTGGATTTTTTAATGTTATTCCAAAAATATCAGTATTTAATAAATTTTCATTTTCAACTTTAAAATAACTTTCAGGTAAAAAATTAAATTTTAGAGCTTTAATAGCTAAATCATGTGCTGTCTCAGGATCTAGATTAAATATATAGGGCCTCAAAATAGAAAACATTTATTTTATTTTCTCTCTAATTAATTTTACAGTGTCTTCCACACCAAAAAAGCTTATAAAAAAACCCATTCTTGGACCATCTTCTTCTCCAAATAAAACTTGATAAATTAATATAAACCAATCTCTTAATTTTTTTTCATAACCATTTTCTTTACCAGCCGAATAAACAGCAGTTTGAATATCTTCTGGTAATGTTGATTGAGGAATTTTTTCAAGTACATTTGATAAATTTTTTAAAGCTTTGATTTCTTCAGCGTTGGGTTTTTTATATTTCTTCTTTATTTCTAATTTATCTTTAGAATAATTTATAGCATAGGATGTAAGGCTATCTAGAATCGGATGGTCTGATGGTTTTATGTCATCATGAAATCTATTTATAAACTTCCAAACTATTTCTTTAGTTTCCGCATTGCTTGAACCTACGATATTTAATAACATTGAAAATGGCATAACAATTTTTTCTTTTGGCGGGCTTCCATTATGAACGTGCCAAATAGGATTTAATATTTTTTCTTTTTGATCTTGATTGGGATATTTTTCAATTAATGAAAGATATTCATCAACTGCTTTTGGAACTACATCAGCGTAAAGTTTTTTTGCTCTTTTTGGATTTTGAAACATATATAAAGATAAACTCTCAGGTGAAGCATATTTAAGCCAATCCTCAATTGTTATTCCATTGCCTTTAGATTTTGAAATTTTTTCTCCCTTCTCATCTAAAAAAAGTTCATAAGCGAATCCATTGGGTGGCTTCTTGCCCATAATATTACATACTTTTTGTGATAGTATTGCACTTTCTGTCAAATCTTTTCCATACATTTCAAAATCTACATCAAAAGTAAACCATCTCATTGCCCAGTCTACCTTCCATTGTAATTTGCAATTCCCATTGATAATTTCTGTTTCAAATTTTTTTCCACCATTGTCAAAAATGATAGTACCCTTTTTTTTGTTCATTTCTACTAACGGTACTTCTAAAACTCTTCCAGTATCTGGACATATTGGTAAAAAAGGACAGTAAGTTTTTTTTCTTTCAGATCCTAGTGTTGGTAAAATAATTTGCATTATTTCGTCGTATCTTTCAAGAACTCTTAGTAGTGAATTATTGAATGTGCCGTTTTTATAATTTTCACTGGCACTTTTAAAGTTAAATTTAAAATTAAATTTTTTTAAAAAATTTTTAAGCATTTCGTTGTTATGTTTTGCGTAACTATTAAATTTTCCAAATGGATCGGGTATAACAGATAATGGTTTTCCTAAATTTTCTAGTAAAACTTTTTTATTAGGTATGTTTTCAGGCACCTTACGTAGGCCATCCATATCATCTGAAAAAGTTATTAAGTCTGTATCTATTTTTTCAATATGATTTAAAGCATTTATCATCATTGTGGTTCTCGCTACTTCCCCAAAAGTACCGATATGTGGCAAGCCACTAGGACCATAACCTGTTTGAAATATTATTTTATTTTTTGATTTAATTAAGCTTTTTCTCTCTTTTAACAGTTTTCTTATTTCGACAAATGGCCATGAAGAAGTGGATTGAATTAAGTTATTTTCAAGCATATGTAAGGTTTATTAAATTTTATCTATAAAATACAGATATAAATACAGGATATTAAGTTGAATTTTTTAACTATTCAAATAATCTCAGTCGCATGAAGTCTAACAAAACCGTTTTTTTTCTCTTGGGAATTCTTTTAATTATTTTGGGCCTATCTATGCTAGTGCCTTATACAATTCAAGTATTTTTAGTTGAAAATAGTCACAGTTTCATTTCTGCCTCTTTTATAACTATTTTTTTTGGTGTTTTATGCGTCTTAACAAATTTAGAAAACGAATTAAAACTTAATCTTAGACAAATTTTTTTATTTACCACTCTCGCGTGGTTTTTTGTAGCAGTATTTGGAAGTTTGCCGTTTTTGTTATCATCTACCCCATTATCAATTAGCGAAGCTTTTTTTGAAAGCATGTCTGGTATTACGACTACTGGAGCAACCGTAATTACTGACTTAGAAAACACTTCAAAAAGTATTTTATTATGGAGATCAATTATGCAATGGTTGGGTGGTATAGGTATTGTTGTAATGGCCATTACTGTTCTTCCACTTTTAAAAGTTGGGGGAATGCAATTATTTAAAATGGAGGGTCCACTTTCAACTGAAAAAATTCTACCAAGGACTCTTGAAGTAGCTACAATAATAATTTCTACTTATCTAATTCTTACCTTTTTATGCGCTTTTTTCTATTGGATTTTTGGTATGTCAATTTTCGATAGCATAGCACACTCTATGACAACTATTGCTACCGGTGGTTTTTCTACACATAATGACTCTATTGGATATTTTGAAAGTTCAAATATAGAAATAGTTGCAAGCATATTTATAGTTTCAGGAAGTATTCCTTTCATAACATACTTAAAATTTATTAAAGGAAATAAAAAAATATTTTTTCAAGACAGTCAAATAAAAGGCCTTGCAAATCTTTTATTGGTTTCATTTTTAATTATGCTTTTATATTTATTTTTAGTAAATTATGAAAGTTCATATTTAGATAAAATAAGAATATCTTCCTTCAATGTTATTTCAATTCTATCAGGTACAGGATATGTAACAGACGATTTTGGTTTATGGGGAAACTTTTCTCTTATCTTTTTTTTATTTTTAATGTTTATTGGAGGCTGTGCCGGATCAACAGCTTGTGGTATTAAAATATTTAGATTGCAGATGCTGTTTATCTTTTTGAAAAATCAGATAAAAAAATTGATCTCTCCTAATAGTATAATTATATCAAAATATAATAATCAAAAAATCACTGATGATTTTATAAAATCAGTAATAATTTTTATTTTTTCATTTCTTTTTTTATTTTTAATAATATCAATATTGTTATCAATTTCAGGTCTAGATTTTTTAACTTCAATATCTGGTGCGGCAAGCGCTATATCAAATGTTGGGCCTGGATTAGGCGAAATGATTGGTCCGAATGGAAACTATAAAAACATACCAGACATATCTAAATGGATTTTAGCTTTCGGAATGCTTCTTGGAAGGTTAGAATTATTCGCAGTATTAGTTTTATTTTTTCCATCTTTTTGGAGAGAATAAATGGTTTTAAAATTATAATTTAAAAAAATGAATAAAAAATTTTTTAGTATTAATTCTATAAGAATGTTTCTTTTTGGTTTTTCTTCTGGCTTACCTATACTGCTAGTTTTTTCTACTTTATCTGTGTGGCTGGTAAAAGCTGGTGTAAGCAGAAGCACTGTTACTATGTTTAGTTGGGCTGCTCTAGCATACTCATTTAAATTTATTTGGTCACCTTTGGTTGATAATTTGAAGCTTCCATTCAAAAATTTTGGTCATCGAAAATCGTGGCTAATACTTTCTCAAATTTTAGTAATTTTAAGTTTAATATTCATTTCCTTAACAGATCCATCAAAATTTTTACTCATGACTGCTATTGGTTCGTTGTTAATTGCTGTTTCTAGTGCCACACAAGATATAGTCATAGATGCATACAGAATTGAGTCTGGTACACAAAAAGTACAAGGCGCTCTTTCTTCTATGTATATAACTGGTTACAGAATTGCTATGTTAGTGGCTGGTGCAGGAAGTTTATACTTAGCTTCATATTTTGGTACAGAAACTTATAACCCGAAAACTTGGCAAAATGTCTATTTGATCATGTCATGCCTTATGTCTATTGGTGTATTAACAACTATTTTTTCACCTGAACCAAAAATAAAAAGGAAAAGTAATTTAACTAATACTAATGATCAGTTTAGATTTCTTGTGTCCTTTTTCTTAGCATTAATGGTATTTATTGTTGTTTATTCAAATTTTAAAAACTTGCTTGATATAAATACGCCTATAGAAAAGTTCATTTTTACCATGTTTAGACTCTTTATTAGTTTTTTTGCTAGTGCTGTAACTATCTATATTTTGATAAAAATTAAAATCATTCCTAAAAAATCAGCATTAAATGTTTATGCAAAACCTGTCTTAGATTTTATTCAAAGATATGGTAGGGCTGCCTTAATAATATTATCTCTAATTGCTTTATATCGAATTGCAGACATAGTAATGGGGGTTGTGGCTAATGTTTTTTATTTAGAAAAAGGATATAATATAAAAGATATTGCAACTTATTCTAAATTCTTTGGTGTGTTTGCGACAATTTTTGGTGGTCTAATTGGAGGTTATTCAGCAATTAAATTTGGAACTATAAAAGCTTTATTTTTTGGAGCTTTGGTGGCAGCAGCAAGTAATTTACTTTTTGCTTGGTTGGCAATATCAGAGGCAAATATAAATTCTTTAATAATTGTTATAACAGCAGATAATATTTCTAGCGGTTTTGCTGGTGCTGCTTTTGTCGTTTATTTGTCAGCACTTACTTCCATTAAATTTACTGCAACTCAATATGCATTATTCAGTTCTTTGATGATTTTAATACCAAAAGTTATAGCTGGTTACTCAGGTAGTATGGTTGATTATATGGGATATTCTAATTTTTATATTTTTTCTTCTATAATTGGAATACCTGTATTAATTTTAATTATTTGGATATCTAAGTTAGCGCCGGTAAAAGAATAAAATGGGACAAAAATTTACAAATAATTTTTCTGAAGTAAACGTTTATAAGAACCAATCTAAAAATTCAGAAATAGTAAGTCAAATTATTTATGGTCAAAGTTTTGAAATTTTAAAAAAAACAAAAAAATGGCTTAAAATTCGTGTCTGGGATGATGGTTATAAAGGCTTTGTTTCCAATAAAAAATATTCAAAAGAAATTAAGCCTACACACAAAATATCAACCCTTAAAGCCAATGTATACAAAGAAGCAAACAAAAAAATAAAAATTGGACAACTTACATTTGGGTCAAGAATTAAAGCAAAATTAAAAAAAAATGGTTTTGTAAAATTCAATAAAAAATGGGTAGAAGCAAAAAATTTAAAACCTAATGATTTTGAAGAAAAAAATATTTTTCAAAATTTAAATATTTTTAAAGGGGTAAAATATAAATGGGGAGGCAAATCTTTCAAAGGAATAGATTGTTCGGGGCTTGTTCAAATTTTTTTTAATTATAGCAACAAGTTTTGTCCAAGAGATGCTAAAGATCAAATCAAATATTTTAAAAAAAAGGTTAAATTTAAAAAATTAAAAAAATATGATTTACTTTTTTGGAAAGGCCATGTTGCTATTATTATTTCTAAAAAAAAACTCATACATGCATATGGACCAAAAAAGAAAACTGTTGTAATGAATATTAGTAATACTATAAAATTAATTGAAAAAACAGCTAATCTAAAATTGTTGTCTATTAATAAAATTAATTAAACTATTAAATCTGAATGCAAAATATCTTCGCAGCTCAATAATGAAATGTTCTTGGCATATATATATTTTTTTCTTGTTTTAAATAAAAAATATTTTTTAGGAATAGCACACTGATTATTTTCAAAATAAGTTTCAGAAAAAATAAAGAACCCATATTTTAAAAAAATTCTAGGAACAATTTTGCTCCACAGATTCTTAAAAATTTTTTTATCAGATATATAAATAAATTTTATACAGGGAAAATTTTTAATTTTTATTTTTGATCCAATAATAAATATATTTTCATTTTTTTTTAAATTAGTTATTTTTAATTTAATAAATTTTTCTGTTGAAAAATTTGTAAAAAGTTCTCTTTCTTTGGGTTTTAAGTTTTCATTATTAAATGAAATCTTATCAGTTATAAGTATATTTTTATCAAAAATATTTAAAAAATTTAAATTAATACTAATTGAAGTATTCAAAGTATATTCTTTTAAACCTGATTTTTTTAATAATCCCTTTAAACTTTCTACAGGTGTAAATGCTGTTAAGTTTAAATTTTTTTCTAGAAGTGGTGTTATTAAAAAAAAAGAATAAATTCTAACTTTCTTTTCCACAATCCAAGTATGGATATTACAAGTGGTCACTTCTTGGTTGTTATTTTTTTTTTTTGAAAAAAAAGATCCCATAAACCCAACTATCTCTTTATTCATATTAAGCATAATATATCCAACAGGAAATTCTTTTGAACTACTGCAAGCTAAAATTATTTCAATTTTTTTAAATTCTAAAAATTTTTGTTTTTTTAAATAATTTAATGTTTCTTGATAATTGAAGCTTTCAAATTTTACTTCTTCAATTTTATAATTTTTAGACGCTCTATCGATAAGTTCTTTAGAAATTTTATTTTCAGGAAAATTGTTCATTTAGTCATTATAGTAGATATAGAAATTCAAAAAAACTTTATATATAATATCATTAAAAAAAACTTTTAGAATTCTATTATGCAAACCGGACTAATAATTAGATTAGATGACATTGCTGAAAATATGAATTGGGATCTAATGAATAAATGCGAGATTCTCTTTGATAATTATAATATTAAGCCTCTTCTGGGAGTTGTACCAGATAATAAAGACAAAGAATTATTGACTTATAAAAAGAATCCAAATTTTTGGGAAAAAGTATTATTTTGGCAAAAAAAAGGTTGGGAAATAAGTATGCACGGATATTCACACGTTTATGACAGTGAAACTAATAAAAAAGATTATTTTAACTATGGTGGAAAATCGGAATTTTTTGGTCATACTTTAGAGGAACAAAAAAAAAGAATTAAAAATGGTTTAGAAATTTTTAAAAACAAAACTATTAAAATTAAATCTTTTTTTGCGCCAAATCATACTTATGATTTGAACACATTTGTAGCATTGAAAGATAACGGAATAAATTTTGTAATTGATGGATATGGGCTTTGTCCTTATACAGAAAAAGAAATTAATTTTATTCCTCAATTATTTTATAAAGAAATAATGCTTCCATTTGGAATTCAATCCACACAAATACATTTAAACTATTGGGATCAAAAACTTTTCGAAAAATTTTCTAAGTTTATAATTAAAAACCATAAAAAAATAATTACATTTGACCAAGCTTGTAAAAGCTTTTCAAATAACCGATACAATAAATTATTAAACAAAACTGTAGAATATTCTTTAAAAACAATCAGATCATTACGATAAATACAAATAGGAAATATTTCATGAATAGAAAATTTTTACGGTATATTCCTTTTGTAAAAAGATTATATCCATCTATTGTAAAAAAAATATTTTTTATATTTAACATTGGAGACATAAGTTTTAAATTTTTTAATGTTAATTTTCTTCTAAATATTAACGAACCTATGGAAAAAGATATATTATTGTTTGATTATTATGAAAATGAGCAAATTAATTTTTTAATTCAAAATTTAAAAAATGAAAATTTTGATTATTTTTTTGACATAGGAGCAAATTCAGGTTTGTATAGTTTAATAATTGGAAATTTATTCAGCTCTATTAAAATAAAATCATTTGAACCTATTAACTATTCTATAAAAAAATTTAAAAATAATTTATCAATCAACAAAAATATAAATAATATAGAAATATGCCACTTTGGACTTTCTAATAAAAATTCTGAATTATTAATGAAGGCTTATAAAAAAAAAAACTTTATACAAAGTGGTGGTTTTGGTGTGGCAAAAATAAACGAAAATTTAAAAAATTTACACACTGAGTTAGCCTTTTTTAAAAAAACTGATGATTTTATAGATGTAAAAAATAAAAAATTAATGATTAAAATTGACACTGAAGGACATGAGTTTGAGGTTTTGGAAGGAATGAATAAAATTATTCTTAATAATAAAATTTTATTTCAAATTGAGATTTTTGATAAGAATTTTAAGAAAATTGAAAATATGTTAAAAAAAAAAAAATTTCAAATCATCAATTCCATAAGCAATGGTCACAAAACAGATTATTTCTTTTCAAATAATGTTTCGTAAAAATTATTTTTTGATTGTGAGTATTTTATTTTAAACGTTTTAAGCAAATGATTTTCTATATCAGATTTATTTGTAGGGTTTAAAACTCCAAAATCTCCAGATTTCCTTGCTTTATGATGGCCATCAATATTGTTTCTCAAATAAATATAATTACTAATAGAATTTTTTATAATATTAATATAATTTAATGATTGTTCTTTTTCCATTTCTTGAAATGACTCAATATTTATAAATAGATCACATTTATAATCTTTTAATAAATCTAACTTCCAAGATGGTAATACACAAACTTGAAAATCTTTCAAAATTTCACTCAAACTCATATCTTTGTTTTCTTTTAATTCTTTATGCCCGAAAACTTTATAACCTAGATTTCTTAAATAATATTCTGAGAATAAAATTGTTGGGGGAATATCAATAATTATATATTTTATATTTTTTTTTAATTTTAAAAAACATGATGCAAGTAATCCAATGCCCGCGCCTAATTCAACTACGGTCTCAATTTTGTTTAAGTCTGTATTTTTCTTTATAGTATTAATATACCTTAATTTATTAAGAAATTCTGTTGTATAAAACTTATCATTTTTATAAATACCCAAAGGATTACCAAAATTTGAGTCTGATATTTGTAGTAATTCTTTATCAAGATTAAAAATTAATTCGTATAAAGTTTCTTGATACAATTTTGTGCGAGAGAAAAAATATTTTCTAGCTTCTGCAGATCTAATTGTAAAAAATGAAAAAAAAGGAATAAAATTAATTAATTTATTAATAAGAGAATTGTATTTTTCTACAAAAAAATTATTATCAATTTTTAAATATTTTATATCAAATGGGTGAAAGTTTCTTCCAAATACTCTTGTTAAATCTTTTTCGCCTCCACCAAAAGAGTGGATGCTTCCTGTTCCTGTTCCTCCAGGCCAAGATCTAAATTTAGAAATATCATTATTTTTTATTTCTTTTAAAATATTTTTTTCATAAGTTTTCCAAAAATTACCTGGTAAATAGAGCTCAGATTGATTATGAGCTTCACTCATCATTTCTGTTAAATTTTCTAGTAATTCTTCTTTTTTCTGCATTATAAGTTAAAAATAATTATATAAAAATATTTAAATTAGCAAAAATAGTCAATCAATAACTTGAACTAAAAACTATTTTATTTAATTGAAAAACTATTACGAATATTGAAAATTAAGAAATTCAAACCTTCATAAAATTATTTGTTTTCTTTTTTTAAGGCTACGATTTCAATTATAGTTACTTTTTATTTCAATAATTTTCTATAAGCAAATATTACTGCAAAAACAATAATCAAAGCTGCAGTTCCTTGTTCTCCAAGGGCATTAAGTAAATTTATTAAATTTTTAGTAACCTGGGTCCCAAAAAAAGCAACATTAGGACCAAAAACTAATTCTGCTATAACTGAAACAGCTAGCAGTAATACTCCAACCTCTAAAAATTTATTTAAATATTTTGTGGTGCTTGAAAGCCAGTTTAACATAATTTTTTCCTTTCAATTTAACCACCCTAAACTTAAAGCCTAGGGTGGTTATTAGCAAAAGCTATTTCGAGGGAAGTAGCCCCTAATTTTTACTTATTTAAAAAGATTTAGAATGACTATTGCGGCTATTAAACCAACTATTCCGGCATCACCTAAACCTTGTACCAAACCAATTATATTTGTTGCAATATCTCCTACAAATGGAACGTTTCCACCTAATAAGCTTACAACTATGCCTAAAGCAAGTAGTGAGATTACTACTTTAGTTAGACTGTCAAACATTGAAGTTAATCCTGCGATTGCTTTCATGTTTCCCCCTTTTTTATTTATAAAGATCAAAACGAATCACTATCGATTTGAATTACTTACTTTTAACATCACGAGAGTCATCAAACATCAAAAAAAACACCGTCAAATCTGCAAGACGTTAAAAAACAAGATAAATAAAAATTAAGATGTCCATTATGAGTCTTTGTTCCACTTATTATTGGTAATTAATATTCCTGATAATGGCGGAGAGAAAGGGATTCGAACCCTTGATACGATTGCTCGTATACACGCTTTCCAAGCGTGCGCCTTCAACCACTCGGCCACCTCT
>MDTC01174312.1_pt1 | contig 23407 bp, 17 predicted proteins | sample 811181 | NCBI WGS metagenome assembly MDTC01 (sample SAMN05326644, study PRJNA326480) | marine metagenome | isolation source: seawater | place: Pacific Ocean: North | collected 2011 | reverse complement strand
TGTCGATGGCGATGACGCGCTTGGCACCAAGCTTCTTGGCGGCAATTGCTAATGCGCCTGTTCCACAGCCCATGTCTAGGACAGTTTGTCCCTTTAATTTGATGGAATGTAAAGCATTCATCATCTGCCAAGTTGTGGGGTGATGTCCTGTGCCAAAGGACATTTCAGGCTGAATGATGACGTCCAAGCCGGTCACGGGAGGCTCATGAAAGGGCGCTCGAATCATGATTTTTCCATCCACATCAATGGGTTCATAATTGGACTCCCACTTTGCGTTCCAATTTTCAGATTCAATCCATTCTTCTTCAATGACGATTTCTGCAATTGTGCGCAATTCAGAGATCACTCGGCGATATGCTTGATTGTCAAGTTCGTCATCCTGTGCGTAGGCGACAAGGCAGTCCTCAACCTCTTCGAACATGTCAAATCCACAAGAGCTGAGGAAAACCACGGCAACTTCTCTCGCTGGCAAAATGGGCTTGCAAAGCATCGACACCCGGAAATACCGTGACTCTTTCATTGGTGACAATCTTTATGAAGCCTCAGAAGCCGAAATCAGGGCGAGAAAAGACTCGGCGTCCAATGCAGCGCCACCAATGAGCCCACCGTTTACATCGGGTTTGCCGAAAATTTCATCGGCATTGGACGGTTTGCAGGAGCCTCCGTATAAGATGCGTGTTGCCTTTGCAATCTTAGAGTCGTATGAAGATGTTAGTTGCTTCCGGATGAATTGGTGCATCTCTTGCGCTTGGTCTGCAGTTGCCGTTACACCCGTTCCGATTGCCCAAATCGGTTCATACGCAATGGTGATGTTTGCCATGAGCTCTGGACCGATGTGCATCAGCGCATCTTTTAATTGCTCCGCGATCAACTCGAAATGCCCCTGCTCCTCGCGCACTGCAAGCGACTCACCGCAACAAAGAAGAACATGTAGGTTGGCAGTCACGGCTTCTTTCACCTTATTGCGAACGACCTCATAGGTCTCGCCAAACCGATCTCTGCGCTCAGAATGACCAATGATTACATGATTGACTCCACATGATTTTAGCATTTCTGCGGTGAACTCGCCGGTGTGAGCGCCAGCTGAATTGACGCTGCATTGTTGGGCACTGAGCATTACGTGACTTGACTTGCTTCCATTGGCTGCATAGTGAGCAAGGTATGGCGCGGGAGGAGCCACAATAACATCGGTTTTGCGAAGGCTCGGCATTCCATGATTGATATCAGCTATCAATTCTTCCCCTTCTTTCAATAATTTATTGCTCTTCCAATTTCCTGCTACGATGTTCCTCATGACCTTTGTAATAGTTTAAGCGCGAAGTTCGCAATTCGAAATGTTTATATGAACAGAAGTGATGATTGATTCAAACCAAGTTCCATTTGATGAGAAGCGACTCCTAAAGTTGCTTGCTCAATACTGGGGCTATGGTGAGTTTCGACCTCAACAAGTTGGGCCCATAAAGGCCTTCGCGGGGGGTAGTGACACACTTGCAGTCATGCCCACAGGTGGTGGCAAGTCGCTTTGCTATCAGATCACAGGGCTGTACAATGGTGGCATTTGCTTGATTGTGTCACCGCTTGTTGCTCTGATGCGTGATCAGGTAGAGGACCTCAAGACAAGAGGGCTCAGGGCCATCTCGTTGGCTGGAAAGCTGACCTCCAATGATATTGAGCGGCTTCTGGACAATGCCGAGCGAATGCCAAATTGTTTTTTGTATTGCTCTCCGGAACGTCTCAAGCATCCTCTGCTCCTAGCCCGAATCAAACGTTTAGCTATCCGAACAATCGTTTTAGACGAAGCACATTGCATTTCACAATGGGGTCATGACTTTCGCCCTGAATACCGGGATGTCGCGAAGTTAAGAGACGTCTGTCCTCAAGCGGTTTGGGGTGCGTTTACAGCAACAGCCACTGAATCGGTGATCGCAGACATCCAAATTCAATTGGGACTACGAAACACGGCTTTATTCACGTTTCCAATGCAACGTGACAACTTGATTTATTCAGTTCTTCAAACCGGAGATGCCGATGCAGAATTGTTGTCAGCCTTGAAGGCGTCAAATGGCTGTGGTCTGGTTTATGTTACCAGTCGATCGAGTGCAGAGTCGTGGTCGAATCGAATGAAAGAATCTGGAGTGTCGGCCGCGGCTTATCACGCTGGCATGTCGTCGGTAGAACGCGCTTTGGTTCAGGAGGCCTGGATGAAAGGAGAGCGCCGTGTTTTGGCCTGCACAAGCGCCTTTGGCATGGGTGTTGATAAGCAGGACGTGCGGTTTGTGTTCCATGCCGGTCCGCCACACGATTTAGAAAGCTATGTGCAAGAGGCTGGACGGGCAGGACGGGATGGTAAGCCTAGCGCATGTGTTCTATTCATCAACAAAGAGGCCTTAACGCTTGGCGAAAAACGAGTGACAGAAAAAGCGCCTCGGATGGACTCAATCCAGCGCATCTATCAGGGGTTGGCCAACCAAGGAGTTGTGCCGATCGGTTCGAAACCAGAAATCGAAACGATATTTAACCTCGAGACTTGGCTCGAGGCAAATCAGATGAATTCCCTTGAGTGGAAATCAGGAATGGATTTTTTGCAGCGCTCGGGATATATCAAAAGTCGACGGGATCGACGAGAAGAGCATTTCAAGGTGATTGTTCTAAATCCGGGCTCTTCTGTATTGAAGCAAAAAAGTCCAGCGTCTTTTGCGTTCTTGTCCGTTTTACAGGAACTTTTCAATTCAAAAAACTCCAACGACGAAGGCATTTCAATTCGTTCGTTATCAGTTGAATCAGGCTTGTCAGCGCATCAGTGCAAAGCTGAATTGTTTCGACTTTCGAATTGGGGGTTCATTGAATACCGCCTTGTTTCTTCATGTTACCAAATATCTTGGTTGAGACCGCGAGAGGAGGCCAAGCATGTTGTCATTCCCAATACGTTGGGAGTTGACTGGGTGCGTGGACTCCATGAAAAATGGCGGTCATTGGTCGACTATGTTGAGTCTGACGTTTGCCGTCAAAGTACAATTCAGAATTACTTCCAATTACTGGAGGTTAAGCCCTGTGGATCTTGTGACAATTGCAAAAAAAACGATCGAGATTGGGCAAAACAGAAATGGCTGATGCCGATTCCGAGTCAAGGCGAACAGATCGATCTTTTATTCAAACGCGTTCCGATTCGATATAAATCTGTTTTGCTCCACTTCATGCATGAATGGGCTGAATCCGGAGAAATTGAAATTACTAACCGCACTTTATTTCGTCACTGAGAAGTGAGGCAGCGCTGTTAATCGGAGGACTGAAGGTATCTTCGTGTTCATGACAGAGTCAAAAGCTGTTTTTCTGAAGCCCAAAAAAGAAGTAAGTATTTTGAGGAGGCACCCTTGGGTTTTTAGTGGGGCAATTCGCGCCATTGAGGGGGCAGTCCAATCTGGTGATTTGGTGGCAGTGCATGCCAACAAAGGACGCTTATTAGGCTATGGACACTATTCTTCAGGAGCTTCAATCGCGGTGAGAATGTTGACTTTTGATGAAACTGTTGTTGATCAGGAATGGTGGAATTCGAAGATCGAAGGCGCCGTAAGAATGCGCAAAGAATTGAAGTTGATTGATGGGGATCATAATTCCATCTGTAGACTCGTGCACGCAGAAGGTGATGGGATGTCTGGACTCATTGTGGATTATTACGATCGAGTGGCTGTGGTGCAGACACATTCTCTTGGGATGAGGCATTCCTTAAACGCTATAAAGCAGGGCTTAGTCGATGCCTTAGGGAAGGATTTGGTCGGTATCTACAATAAATCCGCAAAGATTTTGCGAAAGTTAAGGGTAGAGTCAGAAGATGCGTGGATTTACGGGAAAGCCCCAAATGCTTGGGCACCTGAAGAATATGGAGCCGCCTTTGAAATCGACATTCTTCTAGGGCAGAAAACGGGATTCTTCATTGATCAACGTGAGAATCGAAACTTACTGAAGGACTATGCGGCTGGCAAAAGCGTGCTCAACGTTTTCAGTTATACCGGAGGTTTTTCTGTTACAGCGCTCCTCGGAGGTGCGACAAAGGTAGATAGCCTCGACAGCTCTTCACGCGCTTTGGAGTTGGCCCATTCCAACGCTTTAGCAAATGGCTTTGCCTCCCAGGTGCACGGTTGTATCGAAGCAGACGCAATGGAATTTTTAAAGTCAGGCGTTGCTGATTACGACATTGTCGTTTTGGATCCACCGGCATTCGCCAAAAGCGTTTCTGCGCGGCATAAGGCTGTCCAAGGGTATAAGCGAATCAATTCACGAGCATTAGAGTCCATGAAGAAAGGGAGTTTACTTTTTACTTTTTCTTGCTCTCAGGCGGTTGACGATCGTCTTTTTACCCATACCATCATCTCTGCGGCAATACAGGCTGGACGAGAAGTGCAAATTCTGCACCGTTTGCATCAACCACCAGATCACCCGGTGAGCGCATTCCACCCTGAAGGAGCTTACCTCAAAGGTCTTGTACTCAGAGTCAATTGATTCGATGCACATAAGAAGTCAAGGGTCCAGTTGATCAAGCTTCCACGTTGATTTCGAATTGTTTCGAAGCTGATACCGCCATCTATTGTGCAGCCTACTCGGACGTCCTTGCCAAAACTCGATGGATTCAACTGCAATGTCATACCCCCCCCAAAAATCAGGTCGCGGAATTGATTCAGTTTCTTCGAAACGACGAGCGGTGAGGTTTACACGATCTTCAATCTTCGGGGATACATTGACAGCGCTTTGCTGAGAAGTCCAGGCACCTACTTGGCTGCCACGTGGCCGAGAAGCGAAATAATCGTCGCTCACTTCAGCAGTACATCTTGACGCTTTGCCAACGATGCGGACCTGTCGTTCCAAGTCTCGCCAAAAAAAATTGACACAAACGTTCGGATTAGCATCGATTTCTTTGCCTTTCTGAGAACGGTAATTCGTGAAAAATCGAATGCCTTTGTCTGTGACTGATCTCAATAGCACGATTCGCGAGCTTGGATTGCCGAACTCATCAACGGTTGATAGACACATCGCATTGTAGTCGTTTGCGTCCCCCTTTGCCGCATCAATTAACCAGCTTTCAAGAAGCTCTATGGGATTTTCGGGCAAGTCACTGCGAGTTAGCTCCTGCTTTTGGTAGTCCTTGCGGACTTTTTGAACGTTTGAATCCATTATGAAAATGAGAGATACGTGGATGTAACCTTATGACACGAAATGCAGTATAGGTTCAAAAATACTGAAACATGAGAAACCTTATTGTGAGTTACCGGAAGTTGCCTCAGCAAATCGTAAATACGCTACAGTTAAAGTACCCTGATGGTTTTGACCATGATACTTTTGAGTTCGAATTGCCAGGCAAGCAAATCATTTGCAAGGCATTGCGACTGACCGTTGATGAAGTGAATTACCTGATTAAACTAGAACAGCGTCCGAAGCGCACTGACTTTCTTCTCGATGAGGATTGGTGATTGCGTGAAAGTTAAATGGCACTGGGAATTACGGCTGTAATTCATAGTTGTTTTCCGTATCGATGATTCGCTCCCATTTGATGTCTCCACTTGTCGACTTCACCTGCATTCGAAGCACGCGTTGCTTTCGAGCGCCTGAAATCTCAAGAATACCATAGTTCCGATCGCCGACCATCGTGCCCTGCTCTCGCAAAAAGTTTGGCTCTTCTGAATGGTCATAACTTCCGCTTGTAAGCGGACTAACTGTTAAGTCATACACCCAATTACCATTTGCCAATTGCAATTTGGATAGTTCACTGTTGTGACGATCGCCAGTTAGAAAAACAACACCCTTGATGTCGAGCTTATTGAGTTCCTCGATTAGCCAACTTCGTTCCTCGGGAAATTGTGCGAAATTCTCATATATAGCGGCATTGCTAATCATTTGACTTCCAACGGCAACAAACTTGAAAGGCGCTTGACTGTTTTTGAGGTTATTTAGCAACCATTCAATCTGGACTTTGCCAAGCATTTGTCGTCCTTCCTCACCCATCCAATGATTGACTCGATGAGACCTGTTGTCCAATAAAAAAAAGTCTACATCGCCATATTGAAAGGCCGTTGTGTTCAACTCTGGAGCTCCACCAACGCCGCCAGCTGGGTTGACCCAAAATGCGTCAAAAGCTTTTTTCGCCCATTCTTTTCGAACATAAGATCCGTCGCAATCGTTGGGTCCAAAATCATGGTCATCCCATATTGCATAGTGGGCGCCCTTTGCCATGAGTGCTTGCAACTCCAATGTTCCTCTTGTGTGGTTGTAGCGGTGTGTGTATCCATCGAAGCTACCGAAGTCCGCTTCTCGCAGGTAGACATTATCCCCCAACCAGACCATTGCATCGAATTTATCATTCGCAATGGTGGTGAAAATCTCGTAATCACCTCCATATGGCTTACCCGGGCGATCATACTCCGCCTCGTTGATGTAGGCGCAGCTCCCAAGAGCGATGCGAACTGTGGGCGGATCCGTTCTATACTGCCAGAGCGGTTGCGTATTGATTTGAAGGGTGTCAGAAATGCTTTCATTTCTGAACTGAAGGAAGTACGAGTAGTTCGAGCCTGGTTTAAGACTGTGCAATTGACATCTGTAATTGCCAGAGACTCCGAGTTCAAAAGCTTCGAATGAAGCTATGGGCTGTTCAGTGGAATCGAGAACTACAATTTCAGGGAGCTCCGTAAGGGACTCTTCCATTTGGAACCAAATGGCTGCTCCCCTCATAGTTATGTCACCAGCAAAAGGCGTCCCGCTTATTTCAGGTGATGGGGTTTCTGAGCAACCTGCTATAATCAATAGAAGTGAGCATAGGCAGAGCAGAGGTTTGGTTAAGATTGATGACATGGTTCAAAAATACTGCACTTCCCCTTTAACCATGAATTACTCGTAACAAAAAAAGGGATCCCGAAGGATCCCTTTCAAATTTGTTCGTTGTGCACTTAGTGTGCAACGACAATGTTCTGTGCGTCGCTGAAATTAGCATGCTTTACAGCAACAGTGTAGTTACCTGCAGCCAAGTCATGCTTGACAACAATGCGGTTACCACCGATAATGTTTTCTTGTGCTACCTCTTGAGAGATGATAGACTTACCAGTCATGTCTGTTACTTCCAGAATGATGTTATCTCCACCCAAGTTCAACTCACGGTCAAACTTTACGCTGAACGTGCTTTCGAAAACAGGGTTAGGGAAGATATTCCACTCAGTCGTGTTGTCAATGTTCGACAATCCGTGAGATGGACCGTTGTTCTCTCCGAAGCAAGAACCATCGTCGTATGAAGCTTCAGTGTTGAAGTTGGCAGCGTTTGCATTCGTGCAACCAAACACTTGAGCATCTGATGAAGAGAATGTCAAGTCGTATGCTCGCCATGCAGCGCCTTCTGCGTCCCAACCTTGTAGGTTAAGGATACCAGTGGCAGTTCCGTCAGTAGTCAATTGCATCAACAATACGCGATCACCTGCAGCAGTTGCCGCTTGTACGTCAGTTGGAACAACAAACCACGCGCCATCAGTAACAGTCAATTCAGAACCGCTCAAGAATGAGTTGTAATCTACACCAACTGTCCAAAGGTTATTGTTGGTGCTGTTAGAAGCACCAATCGTTACCCAGCTATCATACTCGAGTGACCCATCAAGCGCAACGATTTGTTCGTTTACGTCTAAAGATGAGAAGCTACCGTACTGGTGCTGGTAGAAATTACCAGTGGTACTTAGGTTCAACAAGTGTTCTCCGTCAGCGAAGACAGCGTGCAACGAATGCTCGGCTGAGGGCAGAACAGCGTACACTCGGTACGTGTTTCCTTCAACCTGGCCGCCATTGTCAACGGCTTCGACGACTAGCTCTACATTGCTAGCACTCGCACCGAAAGCGAGAAAAGAGGCCGCAGCCAGTGTGAAAAGGTTCTTCATTTCAATGAATTATTAAATGTTTCTTGGTCAAGATTTGATGTCTGTTGAGGCTAAGATATGACAAACCTTCTTTAATCCCAAAATTATTTTATCGAAGTTAACAAAAAGTTCATAGACGAAAGATGTGTCCTCAGCGACTTACGCAATGTAATACCCCTCGTGGATAACCACAAGTATATCAAGGTCTATTTCTCGAGGATCTTGGATTGTACTTATAAATAATCTTGCGTTAATTCATTCGAGCGATTGGGTTACCGACAGAACGCCTTGCTCCTATATTCGGCTTGAACATATTTGAAACCATATGGAACCATCTTTTTTACAACATTTCGTGCATGGTCAATGGCAACCAACCAGTGGCCAGCATGATGTAGAAATTCGACATGCAATTAACGGTAACGTTCATGCGCTAACCTCAAACGAGGAGCTTGATTGGGAGCAAATCCTGAATTACGGTCGGTCAGTTGGTAATCCCGCATTGCGTTCTATGACATTTCAAGAACGCGGACGTATGCTAAAGGCTCTCGCATTGCATTTGCATGCCAAGAAGGAAAAATTTTACCAAATGAGTGAGGCGACGGGAGCAACTCGAGTCGATTCATGGATTGATATTGAAGGTGGAATAGGTAATTTATTTAGCTATGCGAGCCTTCGTCGTCAATTTGGTGATCAACCTTTCGCAATAGATGGAGATGCCATTGGACTTAGTAAAGGAGGGAGTTTTGTAGCCAATCATTTGCTCGTACCTAAGGAAGGTGTTGCTGTGCATATCAATGCCTTCAATTTCCCGGTTTGGGGAATGCTCGAGAAAGTAGCGGTTAATTGGCTTGCTGGCGTTCCTGCAATCATCAAGCCTGCTACAGCGACAAGTTTCCTCGCTGAATGTGTGGTTCGAGAAATCATTTCGTCCGAAATCCTTCCTCCAGGAGCCATTCAATTAATATGTGGACCAGCACGTCAACTGCTCGACCATGTAAATGAACGAGACGTTGTAACGTTTACCGGTTCAGCATCAACGGGCATGAAGTTGAGGGCACACCCCAACCTCAATGCACATTCGGTTCCATTCAATATGGAAGCGGATTCACTGAACTCATGCATTTTGGGCAATCACGTGAAGGCGGGTGATGCAGAATTTGACCTATTCATAAAGGAGGTTAGGAAAGAAATGACCGTAAAATGCGGACAAAAATGCACCGCGGTCCGCAGAGTCTTCGCCCCAGAACACCTCATGGACGAGGTTCAAACAGCACTTGTAGCCGCTTTATCAAAGACAACCAAAGGCGACCCCAGTCTCGAAGGTGTTCGAATGGGTTCACTCGTCAATGCGGAACAAAAGGAAGAGGTGTTGAGTCAAATCCGAGAACTTGAGTCAGAAGCCGAATGCGTATTTCGGGATGAATCAGAGCCCATTGGCAATGTCAATGCCGCTGCCTTTATGGGACCTGTTTTATTGCGAATGAATGATCCAGATCATGCAATTCGATGTCATGATGTTGAGGCCTTCGGGCCTGTGAGCACCCTCATGCCATATCGCGACCTGCCCCATGCAATTGCACTGACAAATCGAGGCAAAGGATCTTTGTGTTGTTCACTCGTCAGCCATGATTCGAGTGAGGCCAAGCATTTTGTCATGGGAACAGCCGTTATGCACGGTAGGATTCTTGTATTGGATCGCGAATGTGCCAAAGAATCAACCGGGCATGGTTCGCCCCTTCCGCTTCTTGTTCATGGCGGACCAGGACGCGCTGGTGGTGGCGAAGAAATGGGCGGACTCCGGGGCATTCAGCATTACATGCAGCGCACAGCAATTCAGGGTTCTCCGACAATGCTCTCCGAAATCACACAATCGTACCATGCAGGTGGAAAGCAAACAGAGGCTGAGCCTCACTTATTCCAACAGCATTTTGAAGACCTCATTGTGGGGCATACTGTCACCACAGCGAAACATACCATTACGGAAGCAGATATCGTGAACTTTGCTAATGTCAGCGGGGACCATTTTTATGCTCACGTTGATGAGACAAGTTTGGATGGTACCATTTTTGAAAAGCGTGTTGCGCACGGGTACTACTTACTCAGCAAGGCTGCGGGGTTGTTTGTTGACCCAAAGAAGGGGCCCGTTTTACTTAATTATGGCGTGGAAGAAGCGCGGTTCACCAAGCCCGTTTACCCTGGAACCACTGTTGGGGTGAAGCTCACTGTCAAGGAAAAAGTGGAGCAAGAGAAGCGATCTGATGATGACATCAAAAAAGGAATCGTCAGGTTTTACGTTGACATGTACGATCAAGAAGGTGAAAGCGTTGCGATAGCAACTATTTTAACAATGGTGAAATTTCGCAACCAAGATTGATTGAGATTCAACTGAAGTTTAAATCATGAAAACACGCCTGCTTTGCCTTCAGCTGGCCTTGTGCTCAATTGTTTACGGGAAAACCGATACTGATTCCAGTGGGTTTGTCTTTTTGAGTGGCGCTCAGATGCAGAATGACTTGGATAGCCTGTCGGAATTTATTCTTCGCATGCACCCAGCTCCTTTTGCTCATTGTTCTGAGCAAGATTGGTCCGACCAACTTGCCAGAAGCAAACGCATGGTCCTTGGTGGAGGAAACATCTACAAAATAGCCAAGGCCTGCTCTGATTTGACCGGCCTTCTCAAAGACAGCCATACGGGAATCGCACTTCAACACTTCGCGAATTCTTTAGCGAATTCGAATGGTCAAATCCCCATTGAAATTGCTACTGTAGAAAATAAAACTGTGGTTGTCAGGGACTGGACGAAAACTATAATGCCCGGATCGGTCATAGAGTCCATCGGTGGTATAGACTCAAGATCCATCCTTGGCATGTCGATGTCGCTGATCCCACAGGAAGGAGATGCCGTCATTTCCAAATTGCGAATGGCCGACAAACTATGGAATGACCTTGTTCCATTTGCCCTCGGCGCAGTTGGTGGGGATCGCGTGCCATTTGTCTTGGACCAACCATTTCAAGATGAAACCATGTTGCCAACATTGGTAAGGGAAGAAATGGACCTATTGAAAATGCACGGATCGACTCCAGACATCTCGTGGGATTGGGTTGAAGAATATCCCGATGTGGTTCATCTCAGCATTCGCTCGTTTCATCCCGAAGAACTCCAGAAATTCAAGCACGAACTAAAAGATTGTTTTAAAGCCATTCATGAACGAGAGAAGCAGCGCGGTCAACCCATTACAGGTTTGATCATAGATCTTCGCCAAAATTCTGGAGGACACATCGGCGTTATGGCTGAGGTCTTACCCTACCTCGCCTCTGTTCCTACGCGAATTCCATATGGCGCTCAAATCAAGCATAGTCCGGAGGCGAAGGCACAGCTGATGCAGCCAACATTTGGTCGTTCACTCGTCCCCTTCGGATACCAGAAGAATTTTAAGATTCTGAATCAGGCCATTCGAAATCGCAAAGCATCAAATATGACGTTTGTTCCTTTTGAATCAGCTATAACACCTCGAAGACGATTGAACTATGACGGGCCAGCCGTTATGCTTTTGGATGGTTTGTCTGCTTCGGCCTCCGTCTCGTTAGCAGCATGGTTCGTGCGTTCTGGACGTGGCAAAACCATCGGTGAACCACCAATGGGTAGCATCAGTGGAACCTTCGGGAATCCCATTCGAATCACACTACCGAATTCGGGAATGCAGATGAATGTAGCGACGGCACGTTATTACACCGAAGCTCCAATTCGTTGGGAGACTCGTCCACTTCTACCCGATTTTCCTGTAACGAAAACCATTCAAGATTATGTTTTCGATCGCGACCCCTTTCTTGATCAAGCCCTGCGTTGGTTGCATCCTATGCCTTAAGTTTTGATATGCTTAATTTTCGTGCCATGTATTTTTTTAGAAAAGCTATTTCAGCAAGTGCCATCACCTTTCTCTTTGTTTTGGCTCTTACCGCTTTCAGCGGTTGCAAAAGCACTGAGCAAAGCCCTTTACACAAAGAGGTTAATCCATTCATCGGTACTGGGGGGCATGGCCACACCTACCCTGGAGCAACCACTCCATTTGGCATGGTGCAGTTGAGTCCCGATACACGTCTCACCGGTTGGGATGGCTGCGGCGGTTACCATTATTCCGATACTGCCATCTATGGGTTCAGCCATACCCACCTCCAAGGTACTGGCGTTTCCGACTACGGCGACATTTTGTTCATGCCGTGCACTCGATTCAAAGAGAATGAGCTGTCTTGGCCCGATCGTTACAAAAGCCGTTTCTCGCACGATCTCGAAAATGCAAGCGCAGGACATTATCATGTTGAATTGCTTGATCACGGGATTCGTGTTGATCTAACCGCTACGCCGCGCGTTGGGATTCATCGATATCAGCTAGAGGAACCTGATACGCTTACCTTGATCGTAGACATGAATCACAGGGATGAGTTAATTCATTATAGCATATACCCGATTGATGACACAACGCTTGTGGGCCATAGAGTTTCGGACAATTGGGCCCGTGAACAACATGTGTATTTCGCGGCACGATTTGACCGGGCATTTGAATGGAGGGATCAACTCTCTGAAGTTCGCGAGTTGGGCACTGATGCAGATGGAAGATTGCTCCAAGAAATGGAGTTCGTCCCTGTTTTCGCATGTGACTTCGGAATGGTGGATGAACTAAACGCGCGGGTGGCACTAAGCTTTGTGAGCATCGATGGAGCCATTAAAAATTTGGAAGCCGAGGCCAAGAATAGAGATTTTGAACATTACAAAAACTTAGCAACTGCCAGCTGGGATGACCAATTGTCCACAATAATAGCAGAAGGAGGCGATGACAATAAGCGTAAAAAGTTTTACTCCGCGCTTTATCACTGTTTTACTACACCAAATATTGCCAATGATGTGGATGGCCTCTATCGTGGTACCGATTTAAACGTACACGAGCTCTCGGGAAACGAAGGTGATCATTACACTGTTTTTTCGCTTTGGGACACCTACCGGGCCTTGCATCCTCTGTTAAATTGGCTTGAGCCTCAAAGATCTAGGGATTTCATTCGCACCATGTTGAGAATGTATCAGCAAGGTGGACAGCTTCCCGTTTGGGAGCTTGCAGCGAATTATACCGGTTGTATGATTGGTTACCACAGCGTCCCTGTCATTGTTGACGCTGTTTCATGGGGCATAGATGATTTCGATCAAGGACTTGCTTTGACAGCTATGTTGCAAGCCGCTGATAGTGCTCATCTCGGTTTCCCCGCCTACATCGAGCGCGGCTACATCCCTTTGGATGAAGAGCATGAGTCCGTGTCAAAAACATTGGAATATGCATACGACGACGCCTGTATTGCTTTGTTTGCTCAAGGTCTTTTTCAGCGCTCCATGACGGAAGAAACGAATGCCTACAAAGCGGTTGTCAATCGCTTTGAAAATCGGGCCCTTTCTTACCGAAATTTATTCAATTCAAAATCAGGTTACATACAGCCAAAGCGAGGTGGCGCTTGGCTCGCAAACTTCGAACCCCGCGAAGTTAATTTCAATTACACAGAAGCAAATGGCTGGCAATACAACTTCTATGTTCCGCATGACATAAACGGACACATTCAATTGGTTGGAGGTGACGAGCAATATGAAGCACTTTTGGACAGCATGTTCCAAAGCACCAGTGAAACTACCGGAAGAAATCAACCCGACATTACCGGCATGATTGGTCAATATGCACATGGCAATGAGCCAAGTCATCACATGGCTTACCTCTATGCATACACCGGAAATCATAAGAAATCTGCAAAACTCATTGATCAGATTCAAAACAATCTATACCAGAACACACCTGACGGACTTTCCGGGAATGAAGATTGCGGCCAAATGAGTGCATGGCACGTATGGAGTGCACTGGGGATGTATCCCGTTTGCCCCGGATCTGATCAATTGGTCGCAGGAATCCCTTCATTTCATTCGTTAATCGTGACGCCAAATGGGGGTGTCAATGATGCCGATTCGCCTAAAACCACAATCATTGAGCGCAAAGGATATGGCCCTGCCGTGAACTCCATTGAAACAGCATTTTTCGGGTCAAAGTCGCCTTCCAATGATTTGGCCAGTTGGTTCAGTAAAGAAGACATTCGGTCAGGTGGAACCATTCGGTTCAAAACTGGAAATGGTGAAGACGGTCTTTTTGGTGCTTCCATCGATTCACGTCCGGCTGAATCTTGGAAAGATGATTTGTTTGTTGGAGTTCCGGTCATTGATGCTCCGATGACCTTTCGCACCGATACCCACCCGGTCCCCATCCTATCCAATGCCAAAGGTGCTTCCATTGAATACCAGGTGACGAGCACCTTAGGTTTTGGTCCCAATCAATCATGGTCCAATTACACGGAGCCACTGATGATTGATTCTGATTCAGAAATTTGGGCGCGCAGTGTAGATGAAGCCGGCAAAACTTCAAGCGCGGTCGCTCATCAAATTCGGCGCATCAGCCACGATTGGAATTTGAAACTTCACACGCCGTTTGACCCGCAATATGCTGCAAGTGGCAGCAATGCACTGATTGATGGAATAACTGGACCACCTCATTATCAAACGGGAGATTGGCAGGGCTTCTGGGGTGAAGACGTTAAAGGTGTCATTGACCTTGGAAACGTGCAACACATAAAAATGGCGTCAATAGGCGCTTTACGGGATATCCGGCCTTGGATTTTCCTGCCGCGTGAAGTCGAAATAGAAGTCTCTTTAGACTCCATGAACTGGCGAGCTTTTGGAAAAGGCATCGCAGGTCACTCCATAGCAAATGATGATGATGAAGCAATTGTGCATCATTTTAAAATCAACGGTTCTGAGGACGCTCGTTATCTGCGATTCAAGGTTAGGAACTTCGGCCCCTTGCCTGAAGAACATTTAGGAGCAGGGCATCCAAGTTGGGTCTTTCTAGATGAAATACGCCTCGGGATCGAATGAGCACTCAATGAACCTTGAAAGATCAATCAGCCAATTCTAACGTGATGTCCAACGAACAACTCTTGAATGATGGACTTGCACAGACGACCCTGCACCCTTTAAACTTGAGGGTCAAGAGTGCGGCAGGCGTCATGCTCCAGATGGAGGATGGTCAGGAGGTGATTGATTTCATTTCTGGCATCGGTGTGAGTTCTTTTGGTCATGGACATCCCGAAATAACAGCTGCATTGAAGCGTCAAATTGACTTGCATCTGCACGTGATGGTGTACGGTGAAATGCGACAGGATTCGCAGGACCTTGCAGCCGCAAGATTACGTGCGTTGCTCCCTTCGTCTCTGGATGCCGTGTACTTCGTCAATTCGGGAGCAGAAGCAATAGACGGAGCACTTAAACTGGCTCGTCGTTCGACAAAACGCGGTAAAATCATTGCAGTTCACGGTGGCTATCACGGCAACACCTTTGGTGCGTTAAGTGTGAGTTCGAATGAGGCAAGGAAAGTTCCATTTGCTCCATTGCTTCCTGAAATTGAATTCATTCCGTGGAACAATTCAGAGGGGCTAAGTGCCATAAATGATACGGTTGCAGCAGTCGTTGTCGAGACAATACAAGGAGATGCAGGAATTCGGATTCCAGATGTTACTTGGATTCAAAACCTTCGTGAGGCATGTTCGCGATATGGCGTAATGCTAATCTTGGATGAAATTCAGTGCGGAATGGGAAGATCTGGTCGTCCTTTCGCCTTTGAGCATTTTGGTGTGATACCTGATATTCTATGTTTGGGAAAGGCTTTAGGTGGCGGCTTGCCAATGGGTGCATTTGTCAGCAATAAAAAATGGATGCGGCAATTTGCCACCTCGCCTGAATTGAGTCACATCACCACATTTGGGGGGCACCCCCTACCCTGTGCCTCAGCTGCGGCGGCATTGTCCATCTTAAAAGCACTTGATTTTCAGAAAATAGAAATGTTCGCACAACAGTTCGAAAGCCGAATAGGGAAGCATATCCTCGTGCAGGAAGTAAGGCGCATTGGTGCATTCATTGCAATTGAATTGTGCGACGCAGATGCGGTTGAGTTTTGCGTCCAGCACGCCTTGAACAACGGGCTTTTGATTTATTTCTTTTTGAGCACGCCCAACTCTTTTCGGGTGGCTCCTCCACTCACCATGGATCGTTCAACATGGATGAAGGCCACCGATATTTTATGTCAAACTTTAGATGCTTGCGCTGCTTCTCGTGGAATGGAAGAATGAGAGGCTATAAAGGCAGAAATCCGCTCAATGGAGCGCTTAGCTTCAGGCAAAATGTCCGGAAACAACTGCCACGCGTGCAGTGCTGATTCTTCTACTCGAAATTCAAACGGGATGTTTTCCGCTTGCAATTTCTTGGAAAGCATTTCGGCATCTGACCACAGGTACTCCGATCGAGAGGCTTCTAGGTACACAGGAGGCCAATGCTTGAGTGGCGATAATATTGGGGACACCTTGGGATCGTTGGGTGAATGACCTTGAAGGTAATGAGTGGCGTACTCTAGCATATCCAACCGTTCAAAAGGGCTCCAGTTTGATTGATCCAATTCATTGCTTTTTGACGATGGCCGCAAATCAATCCAAGGCGAAAGCAGTATGATTCCTGCTGGACTTTTTCCATTGCAGGAAATGATCTCATTCAATAACGCTGCAGCAATATTTGCACCAGCCGAATCACCCATTAGCCAGATTGGACCGTCTTCTCTTGAAAGAAAGTCATAGCAATGAATCAATTCTTCGAGCGCTACTGGAAAGGCATGTTCTGGCGCCAAACTATAATCGGGGATGAAGATGTCCGTTGCAGTTCTTTTGGCAAGAGATGTAGCAAGCGCACGATGGGTTCTAGCTGAGCCAAATGCAAAGCCGCCGCCGTGAACCATCAGAATGCGACCTGCCTTTTGCAGTTTCTGAGGTGAGCCTGATGAATAATGAATTCTCGCAGAGGGCACATCCCCCAGCTTAACTTTTTCAAATGTGATCCCAAACTGCCCAGGATAAAGTCGAGACAAGCCATCAAGTGATAGCCGGATTTGCTCCGGAGTCATCTTTATCACATCTCGCCTCCAACTCCTGCCCAATTGATGGGTGATGCTTATGAATCGCTCAGGAATATTCCACAACGAAGAAGGCAACTCAGGCATGACTTATTGCTTTTTTTCAATTGATTGAAAGACGGGATAACGATTGACTGTACCCTCGAAATGCACCGAATTCAAATAAAGCCAGTTCAATTGCGCTCTGCTATTATCAATGAACTCCTTGTTTTTCAGCTTTTCTCGTTCAAATCGTTTCTTTAAGTCGTCATCAGACTGCAGCAACTGAAGGGCAGTTTCTTCAAATACGTATGTACTGAAATATTCCTTTTGCTCCATTGCGCTGTCAAAAAAATTCCATTTAAAGAAGGAGTCGTGACCACGAGGGTCGAGCGTTTCGACTAAGTAACGCAATGATTTCTGATCGGTGGTAACGATCCAGTCTCCTTTAAATAATCTTACTGATTCCACCCGGAGATCAATCGAATCTAACCGGTTGATGTGGTGACCTTCGTAAGGAAAACTCATCGGCTTAAAATCTTGGATGTAAGTCACTTCAACCTCCATAATCGTATCGGAAGGAAGCTCTGACATTTTGACTCCATTCCATTGACAACGCTCAACCACTTCTTTCCAAGCCTGAGGTATGATATAGAAATTAGGAACTGAGGTATGCTCATCAGATTCATAATGATTAAAATATGGGATTTCTTCCTCCCAAATTTCTTCCTGGTCGTAGCGCAATCGAATGTCTCCAGTTACTTGACTCACTTCCCTTCTGGTCTTGTAGCCACGAAATGGCATCAAGGTCGAGTCCTCAATGTTCAGCTCCCAATGCACAGGCAGCTCAACGGCATTTTTTAATCTTTCTTGCTCTGCTTGTCGGATGTCCAATATCTCTTCGGCATACTCCATACTGAACGATGCTATGCAGTCAATCAATTGGATCGTTGCAGCCACACGAACTGGAAATGGTTTAAGCATGTGCGCCTCTGATGTGAATCCGAGTGTACCGAATAACGAAGTGTAACCCGTGCTATACCGAGGTGACTCTAAAAAACCAATGATACCTGATTCAGGGGTCTGATCCCGAGTGTTCACATATGGAACAATTTCCTGCCCCAATTGACGCATGGATTCAAAAAGATGAGGGACCATGACCTCTTCTAAAAATGGGCCTAGCACAGGCCCGATCTTATCGGTTTGTGTGGTAATCAATGTCATGGCGTAGGGATAATCCGCACCATTGCTCGTATGGGTGTCTATGAATACGTCAGGGTCAATCGCATGAAACAACTGCACAAAGGCGTGTGAATTCCGACTGTCCATTTTAATGAAGTCCCGATTGAGATCAAGATTTCGAGCGTTTCCTCTGAATCCGTATTCCTCTGGTCCATCTTGATTGGTTCGGGTGCAGCAATTTCGATTCAATGCTCCTCCAACGTTGTACATAGGAATAATCAGCACATCCATTTTTGCAAGCATCTGGCTTCGCTTTTTCGCATCGTTCATCAAGGATTCCAACCATGACAAAGAAGCGTCTACACCACATGGTTCTCCTGGATGAATGGCATTATTGATTAGCAAACAGACTCGATTTTGATTGGACTCCCGGAACTCACTGAGATCGAGGAGATTTGAAACATCATCGGCATTCTGGCCGAGCAAAAATGCATGTATGGGACGCCCTACATCACTCTTGCCAATTTCAAACAAAGCTGAATGCTTGGTTTTGGAAGCGAGTTCTTCAAAAGCGTTGATAGTTTCATGCCACGTGGGTGAATAATTATCTGTTGCGCTCATTTTCGAACGTTCCAATCCGATTTGAGCCATTGCGTTGGATGCCACGAGCGCCATCAAAAGAACATGCGTGCTCCTTTTTAAACAATTCACGCCCCGCAGCGAGCAAGGCCGACGTTTCGCTCGACGGTATTTCATCAATTTGCTTTCAATGTTTGGGCAAAAGTCGGAACTTTACCCCATGATTCGGTTCACCCCCTCATCAAAAGCAGATATAGAAGTTGGCAAGGTTCTTCTTTCTGAGCCATTTTTAAGTGATGCCTACTTCGGCAGGAAAGCTATATTGTTGTGCGAGCACAACGAAGAGGGATCTTTTGGATTTGTCTTAAATAATTTTGTGCAGGTCGATTTGAATGAACTTTTAGAGGAACTGCCCGAGTGGGGCGCGCGAATCAGTTTAGGAGGGCCAGTAAAACATGGCAACCTCTATTATCTCCATACCAAGCAAAATGCGCCAGGTGCCGTTCAGGTCATGGAAGGATTGTTCATGGGTGGCGATTTTGATTGGTTGAAATCAGCCGTTGATCTTGGTGCAATCAAAGAATCAGAGTTGCGTTTTTTCATCGGCTATGCCGGGTGGACTCCTGGGCAACTTGAAGAAGAAATCAAGAGTCACTCATGGTTTGTGACAGAAACTTCCATTGCGAACATAATGGATACCACGGTGGATGAAGAGTCATTTTGGAAACAGTTGATTGAGGGAATGGGCAAGGGATATGGCCACATAGCAAACGCACCGTCGGATCCATCCTTGAACTGAAGCGACTTGCCCCCGTTGAGGCTTACCATTCAATCAAAACGCGATAGCCCGAGTGATTTCTTAGGTTGAGTGCACTGCCATCCGCAAACAAAAGGTACTGTCCTTTGACGCCAACCAACCGACCTGAGACCTCTGGAATTTTGTCCAACCGAATGCTTTTAATCTTCTCCGGATAAAATGTCACGGGATAAGTAAAGGCCAACGGCTCGCTGGTTTCGTCAAAGAAACTCTCATAAGCTTCTCCTAAGGCATCGAAGCATTCTTCCCTCCAAGATTCGAGTGCCGATATATCCGCATCTACGAATTGCAACATTTTACGGTAATTCGTCTTATCCGTCATGATTGACTTCAATAAAACCTCCAATTCACCTGCAAGCTGACGATACGGCACATCGGCAATTACGATAGCACCAACGGCACCCTGATCGTGCCAACGATAAGGACGATTGGCGGATCTGGTTACTCCAACCTTGAACCCGCTTGTTTGGCTAACGTATACACAATGTGGCTGATTGTGGTGGGCCTGCTCCCAAGCAAAATCGCGCAAGGCTACGCCTTCGTGTATCCTGCTCAATTCTGGACGTAAGACGCTTTCCACGGCAGAGGGAGCCTTGATCCATGCGTTGTAACCCATTCCATCCCCAAATGCCTTTGGAATGACCTTGCCAGTGACCGTGCAATGAATTTCATTTTGATAATGAATCGAAACCTCCTTGCCAATTAACTCGGTGATGTCGAGTGGAGGCATTTCCTTCAAAACATCTGCCCCAATTAAAGAATAGTGAACATTTGCGGAGGGTTGAGCTCCGCTGAGTGTTGCCATCTTTCGAAGGTTCCCGAGCCATTTCATGCTACAAATTTACAAACGGCCTTGTTTTGAATGTTGATGATTTATCGGAAAAGTGATCGAAAATCCTTATCTTGCGTTTACGAATAAATTCACACACATGAAACATATTTTACTCTTGGTCGGGCTAACATTTAGCTTTTCTGCCATTGCTCAAACACTCTATGAAGAAGGATTTGAAGGCTTCTCTGCTGGAGATTATATCTCATCAAGCGATGTTTGGATCACATGGGCTGGTGGTGATGAAACTGCTGAAGACGCTCAAGTTTCTATGGACCAGGCTCATGAAGGCATGCACTCACTTCATCTTTTTGCTGATGTTGCCACAGGCGGTCCTATGGATGTCGTACTTACGGCAGGGCTAGATGGTGGTGTATACGAAGCTTCATTCTGGATGTACATTCCTGACGGATCATCAGGCTATTACAATGTCCAGGAAGACGTCGCCCCTGGAGTTGGCTGGGCATTGGATGTAACCTTCGCATTCTCCGGAGATTTCCAAGTTGTAGCAGACGCAGTCACAGTTGGTGGTGGCACGTTCCCTTTGGACCAATGGTTCGAGGTCCATCACTTAATTGACATGGATAATGATGTGATCACATTGACAATTGATGGTGTTACGGGTGAACCGTTCCCATTTGACTCTCCCTTTGGTGGTATAAACTTCTTTGGCTACGGTGACGGACAAACCATTGGAAACTATTACGTCGATGATATCAACTTGGCCATATCCAACCCATCGTCTGTTGTTTCTATTGATAACGATTTAGATTTTGCATTTGGTCCCAACCCAGCAACCAATTACATCAACATTCAAGGACAACCCAATGATGCTTGGATGCGCGTAATCGCGCTAAACGGTCAATTGGTTTTGGAAGGTCAACTTAACAACCTTTCAAAAGGCGAGATGATTGAATTCAACTTAGAGGATGGCATTTATTTTCTCGAATTGACTTCAGGTCAAGAGCGCTCAACACAACGATTGGTAATTAGCCACTGATTGGATTGACAGATACTTCATTAAAAAAAGCTCGCATCTGCGGGTTTTTTTTTGTCAAAAAAAATAAATTCGGCACACTTGTTGTCACTTTCAAATTGTGAACAGTTAACCGATTTTCCCCGTGGGCATTGTTCTCATCGACATAATTTTGAACTCGAAATACATGAATACCATTCGTATGACCAAACGTTTATTTAGCATGACTTTGTCGCTTAGTGTCTTCACGATACTGATGCTTACTTCTGACTTGTCTGCGCAGGAAGAATATGTCATTGATGTTACAATAGATGGGCTCTCCACGGACACTGTATACCTTGCACATTATTACGGCAATAAGTTGTACTATGCGGACACCGCTATAACAAGTGCCACTGGTCAAGTCATCTTTCCGGGACGGTCTTATGAAAAATGCGGAAAACACGCAATCGTCATGCCCGGCCCCAAGTACTTCGAGTTTCTTGCGGTATCCGAAGATGTGGTTCTCACTACGAAGGCCGATGATCCCACCCGTTATGTCAAGGTCATCAAAAGCGATGAAAATAAAGTGTTTTATGATTACCTCGGTTTCATTCAAAAGCGCAGAAGCTTAGCTACACCTTACGAAGCTACCCTAACCGATTCAACGGCCTCTGCTGATGCAGTTGACGCCGCACGAGCATTTTTAACGGCGATGGGAAGCGAGGTGGCTGATGAGCAACAGCGCATTCTCGGCACGCATCCAGACAAGCTGTTTGCAAAGTATTTGAACATGATCATCGAACCTCAGATTCCTGATGTTCCGTCACAGATTGTCAACAAACAAGAATTGCAATACAGATGGTACCGAGATCACTATTGGGATCGCGTCGACTTTGAAGACCCTCGTTTGGTGCATGACGGAAGTTTCCATCAGATTTTAGAGAAATACTGGACGCGTGTATTGCCGCAAATTCCGGATTCCATGGTTGTCGAAGCCGATCGTTTGATTGCTAAGGCTGTTGGAAACAATGAGATGTTCAAGTTTATCACTCACTTCATAACGTTCAATGCCGAATCCTCGCAAGTCATGTGCATGGACAAGGTGTTTGTGCACATGATTGACGAGTATTACGCTCCTGGCAAAGCAACATGGCTCAAGGAAGAACAACTGACAAAAGTGATGGATCGTGCAGAGGAATTGCGTGACAGCCAGTGTGGAAATAAAATTCCAAACATCATCCTACCCGGTCTTGATCAAGATGAATGGCTTGCGCTCTATGATGTGGAAGCAAAATATACTGCTGTAATCATATGGGAAAGCACCTGTGGACATTGTAAAAAGGAACTTCCTAAATACAAGAATTTGTACGACACATGGAAGGATAAAGGATTGGAAATCTTTGCCATCGGTAACGACTTTGATCCAGAGCCTTGGATTGATTACGTCAAAGAAAACAGCTATGATGACTGGGTCAATGTGAGCGACAATCCTTTGGTCAATGCGCAAGACAGCGCCTCTGCCTTGATTTACAGCGGAATCACAACATTGAAGAGCCTGAACTTCCGAACAACGTTCGATGTATTCGCTACTCCAAAGGTGTTCTTGCTCGATGAAGACAAGAATATTCTCGCAAAGCAAATTGGAGCAGATCAAATGTTGGATTTGCTCGGAAGACTAGAAGAACTGGAATGAATTAAGCCTTTTTAGTTTTCGGGACGAAACATCATTAAGTTCCATGATTAAAAGCCCATCGCATCAATGGGTTTTTAATTTCTTCTGTATCTCGCTACTTCTTATCCTTTCGACGCATTCCGGGCGCTTCTTCTTCTGCTATCACAGTCGACATCCAGAGTTTTGATGGGTCATAAGAGATGAGTGTCATCGGATCTCTTCAGATTGAGGTGCGCACCACATCTAGTGATTTTCTGTAGCCAAAAATAAGGTTTGATTGAAACAAAAAGGCCCACCGCAATGGGCAGGCCTTTCTTGTTATTTCGTAATGGAATTTCAATCAGCGCATGGTAAACCGAACGAGCTGAGGAGAATCAACAAATCGGAAGTTCCGACAATGCTGTCCAAATTCAAGTCTCCCAGACATGCTGGAGAGTAGTCACAAGTGCCGTCGTCATTGATTGCATTTGCGTTAT
>MDTC01085791.1_pt1 | contig 23407 bp, 23 predicted proteins | sample 811181 | NCBI WGS metagenome assembly MDTC01 (sample SAMN05326644, study PRJNA326480) | marine metagenome | isolation source: seawater | place: Pacific Ocean: North | collected 2011 | reverse complement strand
TCCCTGCACAACCTTGAAGCGAAAACCGGGCTGAATCACAAGATCCACAGGCCCCTTCAAAGGCTGCAAACTCCCATGCCCCGCAGCCGCAGCAGCTTCCAATGCACGCACACTCGTCGTTCCCACCGCAATCACCCGGCCGCCTCGAGCACGACACTCCGACACCGCTTCCACAACTTCAGGCCGCACCTCCACCCATTCACTGTGCAGGGTTAGTTCGCTGAGATCCTCTGTTTCAACTGGCCTAAAAGTGCCCAAGCCCACATGCAGGGTGACATGCACAAGACCAACCCCTCGCTTGGCAATCGAAGCGAGCAGCTCATCACTGAGATGCAGTCCTGCCGTCGGAGCCGCGACGGCTCCTGGGCGTGTGGCGTAGCGCGTCTGATAGCGCTCCTGATCAGAGCTGTCCTGCCGAGTGATGTAGGGAGGGAGAGGAACCTCCCCGTAACGCTCCAGCAATCCTTCAAGCGCAAGAGCATCAACGCAATCCGACGGGAACTGCACGACCCGTCCTCCGCTTGCCATGTCACTCGCCAGAACGGTCAGGGGAATCGGTTCCTGCTCCAAGGCCTCAAGCCAAAGTCCATCTCCAGGCCGCAACTTTTTGCCAGGCCTAGCGAGGCAGAGCCATCTCCCCTCACCGCGTGGCTCCAGCACGAGCAATTCTCCCAAACCTCCACCACTTCGACGCACACGAAGGCGCGCCTTGAGCACTCTTGTGTCATTGACGACCAACAGATCACCCGGTTGCAATTCCTGTTGCCAGTCCCAAACTCTTTGATGCCGCAGAGCAGTCAGGGGGCGATCCACAGGGGGAACGACCAGCAGGCGTGCATCATGTCGCGGCTCCACCGGGGCCTGAGCAATTCTTTCTTCTGGCAGACCGTAGTCATACGAACTGAGCAGGAGATCGCGTGAGTCAGGCATGGTCTGGCTCCATCACACCCTCAGTCCATGCTGCCAAGGCACCATCACGCCCCTCTCCTGCAGGTGGAATGTAGTAACGCACGATTGAGAAAACTCGGCTTCCGCCTGCAGAGAGAGCTGCAAATAAATTCAATGCTCTCTGATTAAGAAGGGTTCCATCCAGACGATCTCTAGGAACGGCAACAGGCATCACAACGGTTGTGAATTGCTCAGGATTGTGCCGTTCTTGCTCAACAACAAATTCGCAAAAAGGCTGCACCAGCGAGCTGAAAGGACTCTCAAGCAATTTGAACTCCAGTGCACCTGTGTTGTCCCCCACCAGACGATCCCAGTCCTGACTGATCTGACCAGCATCGTCTTGATCATCCACCACCATCAGAGCCGTGACCCTGTCTGCGATCGAGCAGGCATAACGCACCGCCTCAAAGGATGGTTCGTTGAGACCAGCAATCCAAACAATCGCGTGATGCTCGGGCGAATGATCCTTCCCCTCAAGAAACAGAGGCTTCATTTGCGGGTCGGGTGCCAACGACCTTTGCACTTCTCGATAGCGCCGGCGGATTGTGGCGAGTCCCCAGACCAAAAGAGGAATCGCGATCACCACCGTCCAAGCACCTTCTGCGAATTTGCTGATAACGATCACCACCAACACCATGAAGGTGGTCAGAGATCCGAGCGCATTGAGCGCGATACGCCCCTGCCAGCCTGGCCCACGCAATCGCCACCAGTGCAACACCAAACCAAGCTGGGAAAGCGTGAATGCCGTAAACACCCCAAGCGCATAAAGATTGACGGCCACGGTGGTATCTCCGTGGCAGATCCAGATAATGAATGCTGAAACCGCAAGCAGAACGCCAATACCGTTTTGGTAGACAAGGCGGTCTCCCAGCCAACGCATCTGCGGAGGCAAACAGCGGTCCTCCGCCAGCATCGCGGCCAAGAGAGGGAACCCAGCAAACGCGGTATTAGCCGCCAACACAAGAATCAGCAATGTGGAGAGCTGCAGCATCCAAAAGAGAACGCTGCCGTTACCAAACACGCGCATCCCGATCTGGGCCAAAACGGTGACTTTGGCGTCAGGAGCTATGCCGTACATGAAGCCCAAACCAGTCACGGCCAAGAGCATTGCCGACAGCAAGCCACCCATCACAAGGAGAGTCTCTTGAGCATTCCGGGCCGAAGGTTCGCGAAAGACTTTCACTCCGTTGGAGATGGCTTCAATCCCTGTCATTGCTGAACAACCAGAACTGAATGCTCGCAAAACCAGGAATAGACCCAAGGGCTGCAACACGGCCTCTACTGGAGGTGTCTCGGGGGTCCAGCCGTGCTGAAAGCTGAGATTCCATAACCCGCCAAGAGTCAGGACCAGGATCATCACCACGAAGGCGTAAGTAGGAATCGAGAAGACCTGCCCTGCCTCTCGTATCCCTCGTAAATTCGCCCAGCCCACCAAGGCCAGCAGCAACAATGACAACAACAACTCATGGGGGAGTAGGGAGGGAATCAACGAAGACAAGGCTTGAGTCCCGGCCATCAGGCTCACGGCAGCCGTAAGGGTGTAGTCGATCAAAAGTGCAGCCGCTGCAACCAGGCTGACGTTGCGCCCCAAGTTCTCCCGTGCAACCACGTAAGAGCCACCACCATTGGGGTAAGCGGAAATCGCCTGCCGGTAGGAGAGAACCACAATCACGATCAAAGCGATGATCGCCAACGTGATCGGAAGTGATTGTTTCAGGGCACCACTGCCCGCAAGTACCAAGACTCCGAGTGCTGCTTCCGTGGCGTAAGCCACGGAAGACAGCGCATCGGAAGACAGGATTGGCAAAGCCTGATATTTAGGCAACCGTTCTTGGGCCGCACTTGCTCGAGGCAAGGCTCGACCGATCAAGCGTGAGAACAATGAAACGGATGACAAAGCTCAAAGCCGATTGAGTTTCAGCCTGGCCAAAGCAGCACGGATTGACAGCTACAGCCGCGAACATCGAGGCAGATCACAACGTCGGAGAACCCAATGATCAAAGGGCCAAGCTTTCCGGACGCGTTTCGATCAACTCAGAAAGATCCTTGAGGAAGGCAGCACCATCAGCGCCATAAATCACGCGGTGATCGGCTGTGAGATTCACCTGCATCTGACGCTTCACAGCAATGGAGCCATCTTTTCCAGCCACCACTGTGGGACGAGACGCAGCGACAGCCAAGATCGCGCCGGTGCCTGGCGGAAGAATGGCATCAAAACGGTCAACACCAAACATTCCAAGGTTGGACAAAGTGAAGGTGCCTGTGCTGTATTCCTCAGGCTGCAGTTGCTTGCTACGGGAACGCTTCACCAAATCGGCCCATTGACGCGACAACTCATAGAGATCCGTGCAATCAGCATTGCGCAACACAGGCGTGATCAACCCGCCATCTTCCATCGCAACAGCGACGGCCACATTCACCTCTGCGGGGTAACTCATTCCAGAAGTTGTCGTAGCAGCATTGACCTGGGGATGACGCGCCAAGGTCACTGCCACGGCTTTCGCCAGAAGAGCAGTCATCGTGACGCCTTTGGGCTTCACCTGCTTGTAAAAAGTATCGAGTCCATCGGTTGTGACTGTGTAGCCAACACGAAAGCAGGGCACAGCAAGGCTGGCCTCCATGTTGCGATTCACCGCCGCCTGAAGCGTGTTGAAGGCCACAGTGTCACCTCGTGAACCAAAACTGTTGCCAGAGGGAGCTGATGGAGCAGCACTTGGGATGGCACCGGCAACAACAGCAGCAGATGTTCCTTCTCCCACTCGAAGTGGGGTGACCGGACGTCCAGCCGCTTTTTCAACGTCTTCAGCCTGAATGCGGCCATTGGGACCGCTACCGCGCAACCCGGCAAGATCAATTCCCATCTGGGAGGCCAATTTGCGGGCGCGGGGACTCACGATCAAACGCCCGTTGCTGACTGCTGCGGCAACTGGAGCGGCAACTATTACTGGAGCTGGCACCTGAGCTGGCGCAGGAGCAACTGGCTGGGGAGCAGCCGATGCAGCCGGAACTGGCACCGCCGCAGGAGTGGGTGGGGCTGCGGCGGCGGCAGGAGCGGAGGGAGCTTTGGCCTTCGCTTCAGCGATCTCAGCTTCCGTTTCAACGATCAAACCAATGGTTTCACCCACTGGCGCCGTGCTTCCCGCTGGCATCAATACCGCAGCCAGAAAGCCATCTTGAAAAGACTCCACATCCATATCGGCTTTATCCGACTCAACAACGAGAACAGATTCGCCCCGTGCCACCTTCTCTCCAGGCTGTTTCAGCCACTCCACGATTTTGCCCTCCGTCATGGTGGAGCTGAGGGCAGGCATAAAAATGTCGTGGGTCGCCAAAACCGTCTCCAGAAGAGCTAATCAGAGAAATTTTACGGCGCGGGTTAGCCCTGTTCGATCGACTCGATGACGCCATCGCGCACAACGACCGACACCTGCATTTTGCTTACCAAATTATCGCCAACTTTGATGTCGCAAAAACTGTCGAGCTGACCCTGTTCAACGATCTGATCCATCTCAAGATCGCGAACTTGGGCCTGTTGTTGCAGCAGGTTGCGCTTTTGTTCCTCTAGCTCAGCGCGCTTCGCGGCAACTTGTTGCTGCACCTGAGCAACCTGGTCTTGGACCCGCGGATCGAGTGGATTGGCGCTCTGACGACGCACTTCACTCACCACCTGCTGACCCTCTTGCTCAAGCTGTGCAAGCTGCTGATCCGTTGTTGCAATGCCATTGCTCAACTCGCGCTCTGCCTCCTCTTTCCAAGCTGGCGTCACAACCGCACGGATCGTGATGGAGCGCTTAATCGTCAGGGTGTTGCCGTCCGACATGAAGTTAGTGAAGTGGTGCCAAGGGTCTCAGTCCTGTGGCTAGAGGTCAAGCCAAATCAGTGGATACAGCCATCAACATCCGTAAAGAGCAGCAATCGACTCCCGATCGCGATCACTGATTCGATCACGACGCTGCTTCAAGGTCTGGGTGAGCAGACCGTTCTCAAGCGTGAATGGCGCCACTAACACCACACCCATCACCCGTTCATCCGAACGCGAACCAACTCTCGCGCTCAGCAACCGATTGAGTTCCCCACGCAGTAAGCGCCTCAAGTCGTGGTCTCCCGGAGTTCCTCCGAGATCAGCAGTCAAGCTGAGACCCTGCTCCTCACCCCAAACCAACATCGCCTCGTGGCGTGGCACAACCAAGGCCGCCAGCTGACGTTGATCTTGTCCAACAAGCATCACCTGTTCGACCAATGGACTTGAAACCAGCTCCTCTTCCAAGGGTGCGGGCTCAACATTTTCGCCACTGCTGAGCACAATTGTGTCCTTCGCACGACCGGTTAGCACCACAGACCCATCCGGGAGAAGCATGCCCAAATCGCCGGTGTCAAACCAGTTATCGGCATCAAGAACTTTCGCGGTTGCCTCCGGTCGTCGCAAATATCCACCCATCACTTGGGGGCCGCGTACCAAAACGACACCACATTCACGAAAGCCAAGTGGCTGGCGCGTTTCAGCATCCACAATCCGAAACTCTGTATCCGGCAATGGCTGCCCTGAACTTCCGCGGATATTGCGCCATGGACGCCGACAACTCACAACAGGGCTCGTTTCTGTGAGCCCATAACCCACCAATAACTCGATGCCCACGGCCTCAAAAAAAGAATCGACATGAGGCGCAATGGCACCTCCACCGTTGATGGGAAATCGAAGCTGACCCCCACTGAGCTGCAGCCTTAGCTTTGGCCAAATCAGCTTGGACGCCAGGGCATGGGCGGGCCAACGCCATGTTGTTTGCAGTCTTGCCATCAAGCGCTTGCGTCCACTCACAGGCCTCAACATGAGGTTTCGGCGTTGACGACGGGCCAAGCAGTAGGCACTGCTGTTGGCGAGTGCCGAACGCAGCAATCGCTGCCGTGACGATGGGAAGGTTTTCAGCACATCTTCAAAACCTGCTTGCACCGCTTCCCACAAGCGTGGAACCGTGACCATCACCACAGGCTTCACTCTTGGTAGATCACGCTTGAGCTGTTTGATCGTGGTGTAGCTCTGAGAACAAGCGCAGGAAAAAAAGTAGTACTCAGCACTTCGTTCGTAGGCATGCCAAATCGGCAAAACGCTGAGTACTGGCTCACCAGGTTCTGGCCTGGCAACGCAACTCAGACAGCGCATTTGATGAAGCAGGTTGGCGTGACTGAGCGGAACGCCTTTCGGCTGACCCGTTGTCCCTGAGGTGTAAAGAATGGTGGCGGTTGTACTAGCGGCACTGGCGACGTCTCGACCTGCGGTTGGGTCTGGTGCGCGATGACCAGCCCCTGCCGCCAAGAAATCAGCCCAGCAGATCACGTCTTGATCCTGCGCATCTCCCTCGAGCTGCAGCACAAAGCGCAGTTGCCTGCGCAGATTTCCTGGCAATTCCAGACGTTTCCAAAGGTCGGCGTTTTGAACGACCAGGGCCACAGCATGGGAATCCTCAAGGATGTAACGCAACTCCTCCACTGGTGCCGATGCCCCTCTCACTGCATCCGCAGCACCGGCACGCATCAACCCTTGATCGGCAATCAGCCAGCGGGGACTGTTTTCTGCGAACAGACCAACCACCTCCCCCTCATGAATACCAAGGGAACGAAAACCTGCGGCCGCGGCCGTAATCCGTCTGGACAACTCGTCATAAGTGAAACGCTCTGGATGGGTGGCGTGAGGAGCATCCACCGCTTGAAGAGCACCATGATGCTGCGCCAACCATGGCCAGAGCTGATCCACCCGCCCCAGGTTTTGCACGTGCTGCTGACGGGCAAGTGTCTTCACCTCCCAGGGAGTTGGTCGCCAGCTGGCATGTGCAAACGAACCCACAACGTTGTTTCAACTTGCGCCTAGGAGTACCACCCAGGGTCAAGACCAGCAAGCCGGCACCAGCTAAGGGAAAGTCGCTTGGCAAGAGCATCCCTCAGGATCGGCTGCACCAACGCAGGCGTGATGCCAGGAATCCAGCGTTGCAAACGCTCCACGCCACGATCTTGGATCCCACAGGGCACAACCTGCTGGAACCCCTCCATCGAACACGAGACATTGAGAGCGAATCCATGCTGAGTGATCCAGCGACGACAGCCCACCCCGATAGCCGCCACTTTTTGCCCCTCAACCCAAACACCCGTGAGACCGGGAATACGTTCACCAGTTAGATCAAAAGCAGCCAACACATCAATCACCACCTGTTCGAGCTGACGCAGATACCAGTGAAGATCTGGTTCCCTGCGGCGAAGATCCAACACGGGATAGACGACCAACTGTCCAGGCGCATGGTGCGTCACCTCCCCACCACGATCGATGCGGTGCAACGGCGCTGGCGGATTGTCAGGATCAAAGAGCAAATGGTTTTGCGTTGCTCCACGCCCAAGCGTGAAACAAGGTGGATGCTGAAGAATCCAAACTGCTTCGCTCTCAGATTCCGCGTTTGCAAGCAATCGCTTTTGCCATCGACGTTGTAGATCCCAAGCATGGGAAAACGACACTGGCGCAACGGGCTCAAAAAGAAATGCCGCAGACAGCTGTCCTGCTTGGGGGGCAGTTAGTAGGTTGCCGGTAGAACCAGGCAAGGGGACCGCCATGAAGCTTCTGATCCATGGTCGCAATTTGGATGTGACGCCCGCATTGCGGGAATACACCGAAACAAAACTGGAACGGGCCATCCATCACTTCAACGACCTCGTGAAGGAAGCGGATGTGCACCTTTCAGTAGCTCGAAACCCCAGCGTTCCTCAACAAACTGCTGAGGTCACCGTGTTTGCGAATGGCACGGTAATCCGAGCCCAGGAAAGAAGCGAAAACCTTTACGCCAGCATCGATCTTGTCGCAACCAAACTTGCGCGTCAGCTAAGACGATTCAAGGAACGCCATAGCGATCATGGACATCGCTCCAGCTTTGTCGAGCCCAATGAAGAGCTCCTCTCTGAACGTCCCACGGAAGATTCACTCCTTGAGGGGAAGGAGGCGAAATTACCCAGCCCAGGGGTGCGGCGCAAATATTTCGCCATGCCAGCGATGAGTCTCGATGAGGCACGCCACCAACTCGACCTGATCGATCACGACTTTTACCTATTTCGAGACGGAGAAAGTGGAGAGCTACAGGTGATCTATCACCGCAATCACGGAGGCTACGGCGTGATCCAAGCGCGTAACTAAAGCCAATGCTCGCTTCACCATGACGACCGCGTCCACGCGCCAGAGGGAGCTTCCAGAGCTCTCTCCTCTCATCCATCAAGCCCTTTTAGATCCTTTTCTTGAGGAGGAGGACCTATTCAACCTCTGTGATGCAGGGCGAATGCTGAGCTTCGGGGCTCTCTGCACGAGCCTCTGCCATTTGGAGAGAGTTCGAGACCGAATCGGCCCTAGCGGTCGCCTTCGTTTGATTGCTGTTGTGGCCTTCCCTTTTGGGACAATTCCAGCGGAGCTGAAAAGGGCGCAGGCGGAGTGGGCCGCTGCCAGAGGAGCTGATGCCCTTGATGTTGTGCCCGACTTCACCGCCCTAATGGCTGGTCGGGCCGAAACCTATGCCGAAGAGCTTGCCCAGATCTGTGATCTCGGTTTACCGGTCACTGTGATTTTGGATGTGAATCGATTACCACCGGATCGCTTGAGCTTGGCGACGGAAGCCGCCATCGATTCAGGTGCATCGTGCCTACAAGCTGGCAACGGATTTGGGGCTGCCACCACACCCATCCAAGTGCGCAAGCTCAAAGAGCTAGCAAGGGGCCGCTGCGCGATCAAAGCGGCTGGTGGCATTCAACGGTTAGAAACCGCATTAGAGCTTGTTGAAGAGGGCGCTACCGCCCTTGGGACCAGTCATGGCCCAAAACTGATTCAGGCCCTACGGCATCCGCAATGAGCCCAGAGCGGCGGATCAAAGGACTGGCTCTCAAGGTGGGCCCACTGGGCGAACATGACAGATTGCTCACCTTGCTCAGTGATGAAGAAGGTTTGATTCGTCTGGCCGTGCCAGGTGCACGCAAACCTCGCAGCAGCCTGGCGGCAGCAATCCCTCTCACCACCCTGGAGCTTCAGGTGGGCGGGCGCAGCGGTCTCCTTCGAGTTCGCCAACTTCGAGTCCAACATCATTTCGGCAATGTGGGACAGCAATTGGAAACGCTGGCGGCAGCCCAGGCTCTATCAGAGCTATCCATTTCCCTAGTGGCCGGGGATGATCCTGTCCCCGGTCTTCTCAGTGCCGTGTTGATGCATCTAGAACGACTGGAGGCTCTGGCTCAACGCAAGCCGTTAACCGAGAGCCAAAGCATGACGAGCAACTGCTTTGAAAACGAGTGTGTTGACCGAACCCTGGCCACGATTGTTCAAGCCTGCGTTCATCTTCTAGCTCTAGGCGGATATGGCCTTCCTCTCCAAGCGTGTTGCCGCAGCGGCGCCCCTCTGTCTCCTCCCATTGGTGATTGGGAATGGCGCTGCAGCCTGCTTGCCGAAGAAGGCCTTGCTATTGGTGCTCAAGCTGGAGCTGCCATCCAAATCAACCCCTCAGAGCTGGCCTTACTTCAACGCCTGCCTCGGCTCGAACTTCCTGAACGCCGAGGTGGGGGATTGATGGGTCCCAGACAGGTTTGGCTTCGTCTGTTCACTCTTTTGGAGTGCTGGTGCCGAGTGCACCTCCCTAGGCCCGTGCGGTCTTTTCCCATGGTCAGGGAGGCTGTCGTCAGTGCCTTCCCAGCCAACTCAAAGGGCGTTGATCACGATACGGTCGCCGGTGGGCGAACATGATTCCGCTGTTGAACACATTTTGAGCGGTCCCCCCCTCCACAGTCCGGACCCGGCCTTGCCTACGAGCACCAACCCCGAGGGTCGCCGTGGCCTTCAAGCCGTCATCCACCTCGATGGATTCCGACGCCTCTGGATCGGCCAGATCTTCTCCCAACTCGCAGACAAGTTCTACATCGTCCTGATGGTGTACTTGATTGCTCAGTACTGGGTCACCAATACACCCGCGGAAAACGGCGCTCTCGCTGAAATCGCCTCTGCGATTCGCATGGATTTTGAGACGCGAGCCCAACGCATCACCTTGCTGGCAACTGGCATCTATGTCGCCAATACGATCCCAGCCATGGTGCTCGGCTCCGTTGCTGGAGTTTGGGTCGACCGCTGGCCAAAGCGCAGAGTGATGGTGGCCTCAAATGGCCTGAGAGCCCTGCTCGTTCTCAGCACCCCTCTGTTCCTGATCCCGGGTCCCCATTGGTTGGGATTGAGCTGGGGATATTGGGCTCTGCTGATCATGACCTTTCTTGAATCGGTCCTGACCCAGTTTTTCGCACCAGCAGAACAGGCGAGCATTCCGCTGCTCGTTCCAAGAGAGCACCTTCTGGCTGCGAATTCCCTTTACCAAGCCACGAGCATGGGGGCCACGATCGTTGGTTTCGCACTTGGTGATCCGATTCTGCGAGGCCTGAACCACCTCTTTCGATCAGTTGGGATCAGTGGTGGCGAATTTTTATTGCTGCCGTTCTGTTACGGAATGGCGGCGATCAGCCTGAGCACCATTCAGATGCGTGAGCTACCTAGAAAACACAGCAAAGACTCGGTCTGGAAAGAAATCGCTGCTGGCGTGCAAGTGCTTCGTGAGCAGTCTTCCGTTCGAGGAGCGATGGTGCATCTCGTTCTCCTGTACAGCCTCCTTGCCGCGCTCTACGTGCTCGCCATCAGTCTGGCCTCTGCCATTAAAGGGCTCGGCCCAACTGGATTCGGTACCTTGCTGGCGATGAGTGGACTGGGAATGGCTATTGGCGCTGTGGTTGTCGCGCAGGTGGGCCACAGTTTCAGCAGAAGGCGCCTTGCTGCCACTGGACTTGGGGCGATCACTTGGAGCCTTGTGCTGCTTGGTCAGCTGCGCGGCAATCTCACCTACACCCTGGCTTTCTGCGGTCTTCTGGGTATCGGAGCCGCCCTGGTGGCCATACCAGCTCAAACCACAATTCAAGAGGACACCCCGGAATCTCAGCGTGGTCGCGTCTTCGGGCTTCAAAACAACCTGATCAATATTGCCTTAAGCCTGCCTCTGGTCCTTGCCGGTGCTTTGGTCAGCAGTATTGGGTTACTCCCTGTGCTCTGGGTACTGGCGGCACTTGCTTTGGTTGCTGCTCTTTGGGAGCGGCCTTGGGAGCGCTGCTAACTTCAGACTCGGCTTCGGGACGGTGCCAGTGGCCCACATTGCCTGGCTCGGAAAAAAAACTCCGTTCTGCGGCAATGTCACCTACGGGCTGAGCACGACAGAGGCCCTGAGAAAACGCGGCCATCAAACAAGCTTCATTCATTTCGACAACCCTCGCGATCCAGGCAACAGCACAACCTCACTGCTGGCTCATGATCCGGATGTGAGCCTGCCTTATTTGCTGAAATCTCAGGTGTACACGATTCCCTCCCCTAGGGCACAAAGGGAGTTGCGTGAGTCGTTGGAGAGGCTGCAGCCCGATGTTGTTCATGCCAGCCTCACCCTTTCCCCTCTCGACTTCAGACTTCCGGAGCTTTGTCAACCACTGGGCATTCCGCTGGTCGCAACCTTCCATCCACCATTTGACGCAGGATTGCGCAACCTCACAGCTGGCACACAACAGCTCAGCTATCAGATCTACGCTCCAGCGCTATCCCGCTATGACCGCGTGATCGTGTTTTCCGATCTTCAGGCGGAAGTGCTGAATCGTTTAGGGGTCCACGCAGATCGCCTTGCTGTCATCCCAAATGGAGTCGATCCAGACCGCTGGTCTCCTGCACCCCCCAATCCCGACGCCATCAGTAACGAGTTGCAGACCGTGAGGGCACGCCTGGGTGACCAGCGCATTTGTCTCTACATGGGACGGATCGCAACAGAGAAAAATGTGGAGGCGTTGTTGCGCGCCTGGCGACTGGTGAAACCAGCCGGCTGCAAGCTTGTGATCGTTGGGGACGGTCCACTTCGCAGCACGCTGCAAAACGTTTATGGGAACGGGATCGGGGACCTGCTCTGGTGGGGCTATGAAGCCGATCTCAACACTCGCATCGCACTGCTGCAGTGCGCTGAGGTGTTTGTGCTCCCATCACTCGTGGAAGGCTTATCGCTAGCTCTCCTCGAGGCGATGGCTTGTCAGTGCGCCTGTGTGGCCACAGATGCTGGGGCGGATGGAGAAGTCCTTTGCGGCGGCGCCGGGATTGTGCTGAGCACCCAGGGAGTGACCACGCAACTCCGCACCCTGCTGCCCGTTCTCCGTGATCAACCCCTTCTTACTCAAGAGCTGGGGCGTCGAGCGCGTGAAAGGGTCATGGAGCGTTATCGGATGGTGTCCAATATCGATGCATTGGAAAAGCTTTACGACACGCTCACCAGCCCAAAAGCCCTAGCAGCCTGAAAGGAAGCGGCGGCACGATCGATGGCGGGCATTGGATGCTTGGCGAGAGGTGAAATTACTTGGCCATGCCTTGTCCATGTTGAGTGGCGGCAATCACGGCTTCGATCAACGCCGAGCGCAGCCCTGCTTTCTCCAAATGACGCAATGCCGCCATGGTGGTGCCACCAGGAGAGGCAACCATATCCTTGAGCACGCCAGGGTGGAGCTCTTGCTCCAGCAATAGAGCTGCAGTCCCAGCCAATGTTCGGTGGGCCAAATGATGAGCCTGTGCTCGAGGCATACCAACAGCAACGGCACCATCGGCCATCGCCTCAGCCATAAGGGCCACATACGCCGGGCCAGATGAAGTCAGCGCAAGAAAAGCATCGAGACGTTCTTCGGGCAGCTCCAAAACCTCACTAACGGGCTCAAAGAAGGAACGGACCTGCTGCCTTTGTTGATCAGAGATGCCTTTGCCCCAAGCCAAAGCGGTCAATCCCTGACCAACCAGGCAAGGCGTATTCGGAACTGCACGCACGCAAATGCGCCCTGAAAACAAGGCTTGCAGGCGCGTCAGAGGAACTCCAGCCAGAACTGAAAGCAAAAGGGTTGAATCATGCGGCTGAGGCGCCGCAGTCGCAACATCCTCAAGACTCTGAGGCTTGACAGCCAAAAGTTGAACTGACGCTTCCCAAGCGCCTCGGGCCTCAGGATCGTTTGCAGAGACAACCTTGACCCCGGAAGGCACTCGCGACGACAATGTCTGAGTGGATTCCTGGCGACCCACGACAGCAATGACTTCACTTGCCGGGATCAATCCCTGTTCAATCAGGGGAATGACAAGGGCCTGAGCCATACGCCCCAGGCCAATTACACCAAAAGTAAATGGCACTGAATATCAGAATGCCGCAGCGCTTGTTGCACTCCATGCAGGAGTCGGAGCAATGGTGGCCTCAGAGGAGGCTTGTTCAACATCCTTCGACACGTGGGTGGGAGTAGAGCTTTCGTCCTGACTGGCATTCGTCACGGTCACGCAGCTGGGAGCGAACAAGAAAATGCTTTCGCCTACGCGTTCTTGATGACCATCAATTGCAAAGGTTCCGCCAGCAACAAAATCCACAGCACGTTGCGCTTGATCCGGTTCCATCATCGTGAGATTGAGGATCACTGTCTTCCGTTCGCGCAAGGCTTGAATCGCTGCAGGCATTTCATCAAAACTGCGAGGTTCCATCAAAGAAACTTCAGCTGTTCCGGTGCTGATTCCAGGCATTCCAATCACATTTGATCCTGCGAAGGACTGATCACTTTCAAAAGGATTGGCAGAGTCAAGGGTTGCAAGAGCACTCGACATGGAATGGGAAGGTCCTTCTTCAGCATCGTCCTGATCGCCAGCGTCGTAATCGAGGTCGTCATAATCACCATCTAGGTAATCATCACCCGCAACGACTGCGCGAAGACGAGAAATCAGCGACACCGGAAACTCAACCAAACCTTGACCCTGAATAGCGCTCAACAGAGTTGTGAGCAAGAGTGACTGGGCGATTTGCTCATTATCACAACCCCCCTTTCCGCTGAAAGCCCTTTAAAGCAAGCGTTCAGGCCTTGGACCAAACAATCCAGAACCCACACGCACCCAGGTGGCGCCAGCCTTTGCCGCTTGTTTCCAGTCGCCGCTCATCCCCATTGAGCAATGGGTCAAATCGAGTTCATCTGCGAGGGTTCTGCAGTCATGAAAAAGTGTCTGCCGATCTGACGCCTCCACTCCGAGAGGGGCCATGGTCATGAGTCCGATTGGCTTCAAGCCCGGGAGCGTCTGCAAATGTTGCCAAACCTCTCGCAGCGCATCCGGCTCCCATCCACCTTTCGCTGGATCGTCTCGAAGCTTGACCTGAAAAAAAGCTTCAGGAATCTTGCCTTCCTCCAAAGCAATTCTTGAGATGCGCTCAGCCAGCCCCTGAGAGTCGATCGAATGAATCACGGGGAAAGCACGCACAACAGCACGAACTTTGTTGGCCTGAAGGCGTCCAATGAAGTGCCAGCGCAATTGGGTGAGATCACTTAATTCTTTTTGCTTTGGGAGTGCTTCTTGCACCCTGCTCTCTCCGAAATCAATCTGCCCCATATCCGCCAGTTCTCTCACTGCCACGGCTGGGTGGCCTTTGCTCACCGCGAGCAAATTAAGGGCATTTGGGCACTCAGCCTGAATTGCCTGCCAGCGGGCCTGAATCATTCCAGGTTCTGCACTGCTGGACACCATCAAATAAAAGTTTGATCGAACAATTGCTTCCAATCGGCGAAATCAGAAACGCGATCACGACGACAGCGGGCTAAGTGCAGCTCGGCGTGATGTCGTGCGTCCTGGTAAGGAATCACTTCAAACAGAGCTCCTCGGGGTTGCAGCGTCACCAAGAAAAACATGCGCTGTGCATAAAGAGTGGCGTAGAGGTCACGTCCCTCGCCAGCAGTCGACACCTGATAAAGCATTCCAAAGGTGGGGTGATTGAGATAACGCTCCGCTCCCACAGCTCAATCCATCAGAATTTAAAGAGCACCGTACTTGCTTCGCAATCCCACGACAGCAAGAAGGGCAAGAAAAACCAGAACGTTCAAGCTGCTTGCCAGCAATGAAGGGTTCTGAATAGGGCGAAAACAATCAGCAGGAAGCCAACGCCCACCTCGGGCAATTAAGGCATCGGCCCCTTGCTCAGCCCGCAACAAAATGTTGGCGAGCAATCGCTCACCAACCGCGAGAAGAAGACCGAAGGACGCCTTGAAGCCGAGCTGCCGAGGATTAACAGCTCGACTCGCCACAGAGCGCACAAGGTTTTGCAGTTCCTCTTGAACCAAGGGAAGGAAGCGGAGCGCCAAAAGCAATTGAAAGCAGAGGCGATCCACCGGCAAACCAAATTTGCTGAAAGGAAACAAGGACCAACTCAAGGCCCACATCAGGTCTTCGCTTGGCGTAGACAAAAGCATGAGGTTCACGCTGTGCACCACGGTGACAATTAGCGTTGCGCTGTTGATCCCAAGCTCAGCCGAGCGTCGATCCACCACCAGAGGTCCCAGCCTGAACAGCTCCCAAGCTGGTGCCTGCAATGACAACCCTTGTAACTCTTGAACAGGGCGAATGGACTGACTGGCCACTGGATCTCCTGTTGGTAACAACATCGCCAACAGGCCGATTCCAGCCCCGAGAAACAGGACCAAAAGCAGAGAGCGCCACCACAACCTGGGGGGCAAGCCACTCACAGCGGTGATCACCAACAAAGCCACGACAAGGCCTAGACGCCAGAACGGTCCAGCCAGAACGGGGGTGAGTAGAAACACAACAACCCAGCCCAGCTTCAACCGGGGATCGATCTGCCGCAGCCATCCACCGCTGCCATCGACGTACTGCCCGATCGGAATCTGTCGCAACCAGTCCATGGGAATCAGCCTTGGCGGTTCTGCTGGCGGACCAGATCACGTTCCGCATCCCGCTGCTGCTTACCACGCCAAAACAGCTTCACCGGAGTGCCATCGAAGCCGAGGCCCTCACGAATTTGCCGCTCTACGTAACGGCGATACGTTTCTCCAAACAGTTTTGGCTCATTAACAAACAGCGTGAAACTTGGAGGACGACTCGCAACCTGAGTGCCGTAATACAAACGCCCTTGCCTACCGCCACGGGTAGTGGGTGGACTCCGCCAGCTCAGGGCCTCCTTGAGCACTTCGTTCACAACAGATGTGGTCACCCGGCGGCGGTGCTGCTCGACAGCAAGAGCGGCAAGGGCAAAGATGCTGTCCACACGCTGCCCGGTGAGCGCAGAGGTGAAAAGCATGGGTGCCCAATCCAGAAAGTAAAGCTTGGCGCGAAGCTCTTTCTCCATAGCCGTCATGGTGTGACTGTCTTTCTCGACTGCATCCCACTTATTCACCACCACAACGCAAGCGCGGCCATCCTCTTCGATGCGTCCAGCCAGGCGCTGATCCTGCTCCGTCACTCCATCGAGAGCATCGATTACTAAAACGCACACGTCACTGCGTTCAATCGCTTTAAAACTGCGATTGATCCCAAAAAATTCGGGTCCGTAATTCACACTGCGACGTCGACGTATTCCGGCTGTATCAATCAATCTCCAGGAACGATTTTCTCGTTCAATCCGCGTATCAATGGTGTCGCGAGTGGTCCCACGGATTGGACTCACAATGGCCCGCATCTCGCCACAGATGGCATTGAGCAAGCTGGACTTACCCACATTCGGGCGCCCAATAATCGCGAGCTGGATGGGCTCGTCTTCATCACTCTCCTCATCCTTAGGTGGCAAAAAGTTGAGCACCTGATCCAGCAGTTCACCGGTGCCAGCCCCGTGGATCGCCGAAATCGGATGGGGTTCTCCAAGACCAAGACGCCAGAACTCCGCAGCCATTGCCAGACCCTGCTCAGCCGACTCACACTTGTTCACTGCAAGAAGGGTCTGGCAATGCTGGGTACGAAGCCATTCCGCAATCGATTCATCTGCTGCAGTCAACCCCTGTTGACCATCAACGATCACCAACGCCACGCTGGCTTCAGCTAGTGCCAGACTGGCCTGCTGCCGAATCTCTGGGAGAAATTCACTGTCGTCATCAAAGACCAAACCGCCGGTGTCCACCACCTTGAACTCGCGATCGCCCCAGTAGCCATCTTGGTAGGTGCGATCTCGCGTCACACCAGGCTGATCGTGAACGATGGCCTCACGGCTCCGACACAGACGATTTACCAATGTGGACTTGCCGACATTCGGACGGCCGATGATTGCGACGACCGGACGTGCCAAGACAGGAGCACAGAACAACAGTCTTGACAGTACAGAGGTGACCCGTCACAGAAATGCGAAATCATTCAGAAAGAGACCAATGAGACGCATGCGAGACAGCTAGTCCTGGGACAGCGACTTCAGTGTCACAGCCATGCTCGAGCTCATCGCAACGCTCGTGGTCGATCTCTCCGATCAGACCCTCACTGTGTTTGACCAACAAGAACAAACCGTCAGAGTGATTCCCGTCAGTACGGGTAAAGCCTCATCGCCCACTCCTACAGGGCATGCTTCCGTGCTCACGAAGTACCGCTCTGTCACCATGCGCGGACGAGACTATGTCTCTCCTGGCGTGCCCTATGCCATGTGCATTACCGCCAACGAGGCCATCTGCATGCATGCCGCTCCCTGGCAAGAAGATGCAGGACAAGCCTTTGGTGTGCCTAGGAGCCACGGCTGCGTGCGCATGCCCACTCATCAAGCTCGTTGGTTATTCGAAAACACACCTAAGGGAACGAAGGTCATCATCCAGGCCTAACGCTCAAGTCACTGGTAAATCTCCTGGATGACCGTTCACAGGATTGAGAGGTGGGTTTAAAAGCTGAGGCAGAGGGCCATCCTCTGCCAGTGGCTGCAAACGCGATGCGAGCCAAGCCAGAAGCCAATTCACAGCTGTGGCCCTACGGGTGCGCCGGGGGTACAGCTCACCAATTCGATATCCAGCAAACTTCAATTGCTCTTTCAATAATTGTTTGTGCTCGCGAGGAATCGAACGGGTGAGGGTTACTGAGGCAGGCCGAACACTAATGACCTCCGGAGCTTGTGGGTACGCCTCTTTCCACACTGAAGGCGTCTCAGGCCCAGCCAACCAAATGAGACCTGCACTTTCCGGCTGGTAGCCCAAGCGCTCCCAAACCCGTTCCGCCACAAATCTGTCACTGATTCTGTCTTCCAGTATTCCCTTCAATAACCGCCGGCTAAGAGGCCAAAATGTTGTGGACATGCGAGCAGACCGGAGACATCCATCCTTCGCCCCACTGACGTGGCTTGAAAAGCCAAAAGAGGGGGAACACAAACGATGGACCAAAAGCGGAACCTTGGAGACACAACAGTCACAACTGTTGTACGAACTGCAAGGGCAATCGGGAACTCTCTCTCGGAGCAGCAGAATGAGACTGTCTTCAGCCTCTGGCCATGTCGCTGAAGATTCAGGGTCGACTTTTAGAGAGGAAACTCAGGTGTCGTGCACTGCAATCCCCGCTCGCTGGAGTCAGTGATCGAATCTTCAGGCAACTGGTGCGCCGCTGGGCTCCAGACGCACTGCTGTTCACAGAAATGGTCAATGCCACAAGCCTTGAGCTGGGGCACGGACGCTTCAAGATGGATGGTCTGCAACAAGAAGCTGGGCCGATTGGTGTGCAGCTCTTTGATCACCATCCAGCCGCGATGGCTGATGCCGCACGTCGCGCTGCCGACAACGGTGCTTTCTTGATTGACATCAATATGGGATGTCCAGTTCGCAAAATCGCCCGGAAAGGAGGTGGCAGCGGACTCATTCGCGACCCAGATCTCGCCTGCAGGATTGTTGAATCCGTGGTTGCTGCGGTTGGACTTCCTGTCACAGTCAAAACCCGTCTCGGTTGGTGTGGTGAGGGTCAGGACGCAGAAGGGTATGTGGCTGCCGTGAATTGGTGCCGAAAACTGGAGGAGGCGGGAGCCAGGATGCTCACGCTTCACGGTCGCACTCGAGAGCAACGCTTCAGCGGGTCTGCCAATTGGAACGCAATATCCGCCGTAAAAACAGCTCTGAACATTCCTGTCATTGCTAATGGGGATGTAAACAGCCCAGAGGAGGCCCTTCGCTGCCTCCATGTCACTGGCGCTGATGGCGTCATGGTGGGCCGTGGAAGCATGGGTGCCCCTTGGCTCGTTGGCCAGATCGATGCCGCCCTCTGTGGTCGGCCGATTCCAGAGACACCAGGACCGCGCGAACGCCTAGCTCTCGCGAGAGAACAACTCCTGGCTCTGATCAACGCTCACGGTAATCACGGCTTGCTCATTGCTCGGAAACACATGAGCTGGACTTGCACTGGCTTCCCAGGGGCATCCCAGTTCCGACAACAGTTAATGCGAACGCCCACTCCCGCCGCGGCCGTTCACCTGCTGGATGAGCAAATGCAGCGTGTTCAATGAATGAGCTATTCCCTCTGCTGCTGATCTGGCCTCTCTGGCTGATCCGTCGCCCCGAACAAGACACACCGATCTGGGGACGACGCAGCTTGATCGTGCTGATCAGTTTCTTCACCACTCGCTATTTGGTCTGGAGAGTGACCTCCAGCCTCAACCTGGAAAGCGGGCTCTCGATCGCCCTTAGCGTGCTGTTACTAATCGCCGAGGCCTGGTTGCTGCTGGGTGGATTAGTCCCTCTCTGGTTGGCTTGGCAACCGTTCCCCGATCGTCGCCAAGAGATCGACCAACGTCATCAGCGCTGGGCTGAAAGCGGCTGGCGTCCAGATGTAGACATCTTGATCCCGACCTATGGGGAGCCTCTAAATGTGCTTGAACGCACCCTGATTGGCTGCACAAGCTTGTCCTATCCCCATACCAAGGTGTGGGTTCTTGATGACAGCAATCGCCATGAGGTGAAGTCGTTAGCTGCCGCGCTCGGATGCCACTACCTTCACCGCCCGGAGCGAGTGAATGCAAAGGCAGGCAATCTCAACTACGGACTCCGCCACTGCAAGGGCGAATTGGTGGCCGTCTTCGACGCTGATTTCATCCCCCAGCGAACGTTTCTCGATCGCAGCATTGGCTTCCTTCTTGACCCTGACGTCGCCCTAATTCAGACCCCGCAGACTTTCATCAACGCCGACCCAGTGATGCGTAATCTGGGAATGGAAGACTGGCTCCTCTCAGACGAGGAGAGTTTCTACCGCTGGATTGAACCCGTCCGCGATGGCTGGGGAGCGGTTGTTTGCGCCGGCACCTCCTTCGTCTTGAAACGGAAAGCACTTGATCAGATTGGAGGTTTTGTAGAACAAGCCATCTCGGAGGATTTCGTCACCGGGATCAGCCTGCGTCGTCATCGCTGGCGACTGCTCTATCTACAAGAAAAGCTCAGCGCTGGCTTGGCTGCTGAAACCATGGCCGATTTCGTACAACAGAGGCAGCGCTGGGCCTCTGGCACGTTGCAAAGCCTTCGGCTCAGCAGCGGTCCCGTGCGCTGTCGGGGGCTATCCGTTGGCCAACGCATTGCCTATCTGGAGGGCGCGATGCATTGGTTCAACAATGTGCCAAGGCTGGTGCTGATGCTGATGCCACTCAGCTATGGCCTGCTAGGGATCGCCCCCATCCTGCTCACCAGCCAAGCCGCCTTGACGCTCTTACTTCCGCTTTGGGCTTTGCAAGTTTTGAGTTTGGGCTGGCTCAATCGAGGTTCAAGAACAGCCTTCTTGAGCGAGCTCACTGGTTGGGTGCTCACCGTTCCCCTCACCGTGACGGTGCTTGCCAACCTTGTTGGGCGTATCGGTGGATTTCGTGTGACTCCCAAACATCAGCGCCGAGACCGTGGAAGCTACAGCTTGCAGTTATTGCTGCCGCTCCTTGCTTTGGCACTGTTCAATCTGGTCAATCTCCAAGGGCTCCTCTCCAATGCAAGCGATCTCCCAGATCAGGTTTTGGCTGGTCGACCAGTTGGGTTGATCTGGGGCGTTATCAATCTGCTCAGCTTGCTCGTGGCAATTCGAGCTTGTTGGGATCCTGCGGCAAAAGATCTCTACCCCTGGCAAAAGCTCAAGGTGGCGGCTTGGATCGAGGACCTCGGTGGTCACCGATACCCATGCTCCATCACCGCTTTGAGCGAAAGCGGGGTCAGGATCACTTATGCCAATGCAACCCTTCCATGGGTCAACAGTTCCAAGCTCCGCTGGTGCAAAGAAGTGCCTGCTCTGCCAGTGATCCCCACCAACACAACAGAAACCGTTGCTCTCCTGCGCTGGGGAGACTTACAACAACATGAGCGACACGCGCTGATTCGCTGGCTGTTTTGCCGGCCTGGATGCTGGGTCGACCGGCAGGCCCCCCAGGAAATCCGCGCCTTGCTGGCTCTACTACGGAGACTCATCGCACCTCCAAAGAGGGGCCCTTACCAGCCAAGCCTTATTCCGCAGCGAACACCAGCTGACTCCGTCTCAGCGCATCAGTAAATCTCTCGTGCCAGTGATCGCCTGAGTCGCAAGCAATAACGCGACAACAATATTCATCGATATATGCAGACGTCGCATCCAGAGCCGGCCAGCGATCTCTTTCTGCATCACAACAGCGCCAAGCATGAGCACGATCAACATCGAACCACCCCAAAAATGCGACTTCCACACCGCCGTAGGGAAGGCTTCGCGCCACTGAAGTAAGGCTGGCTGAGAGGCAATGAGCATCAAAGTGAACCAGCAGGCTGATGCCCATAACAGTTTTTGGATCAACCCTTTGGAGCCCAAAAGAGTGACGTAGGCCGCTGCAGCCCCAACGACTGCCAATAAAAAACCCATCATCTGATCACCCTGGATGGCTCCCGCTATGGCGTTGTGTGAGAACGCCACCAACACGGACAACACCATCCCCCCAGTGACCCAACGACCATGATCGGCATGCTCGACCGGGACCGTAGGGGCAATCGGATTGAGGTCCAGCCTTCGTTCGCGAGCCAAAATACCCAATCGAATCGTGGCACCCACCACCGGATAAACGAACAGGATCATCAAAACGGGATGAATCAGCCCGATCCAGTTCAAGGGAGTGAGAAACGGAACGCTGTCGATCACGGCAACACCTCAGGCCAAGTCTGCCGGACAAGCAGCATTGAAAAATAAGGCTTTGTTTCTGCAGGGATGTCGATCGCTCGCGCCAAAACCTGATCAGGCCAACCAACCCGCTGTGCGAACAATGAGCAATCGAGAAGCTGCCGACGCTCCAGACAGGACCGAACCCAAGGCCAACGCTGACCAAGCTTGATCAAAGCCAGCACCATGGAGCTTGCATTTGCTAAGTCAAGCAAATGCGCCAAATCTGGTTCGTGATCTGGACAAGGACGAATCAGCAATCCGTCCTGCTGCAAAGCAAGTGGCCAGTCGATCGCCACTTCTGCACAGGCAGCCGCTGCAGCACAGACAGATGAAATACCAGGAATCACCTTGAAGGGCACATCAGGATGCCGATGGCGGAGCGCTAGTTGCACATAACTACTGGTGGCAAAGAGAGATGCATCACCTTCGCAAAGCAGAACCACCGCTTGGCCGAGACGTGCCAAGGAGGCAAGCGCATCGGCGGCATGACGCCAAGCCTGCAAACGGGGCTCTGCTTCGGCGATCATCGGGAAGAGAAGAGGCAGCCTCCGCTGATCTGACCGAATCCATCGCGAGGCGATGGACCAAGCCATGCCATTTGCATTTGCTCGCGCCACGGGATAAGCCACCACATCAGCAACTTCAATGGCACGGACAGCAGCAATGGTGAGAAGCTCTGGATCACCAGGTCCCACTCCGATCAACTGCAGAGAGTGAGGCACAAGATCCAAGCTCAAGACTCCATTAAAGATGGCTGTATCTCCATCACCTATTGGAGAGTGCCGCTGATCAAACACCAACGAGACAAGCCGTTACGGGGCTAGACAAGAAACGACTGATGAAGACTCTGTTCTGATGACTCAGCTGAGCATATTTTCAACACAGACAGCAGACGTCGATGCAGCTCCAAAGCCTGTTTTCTGCACGAGCCATGCTGAAAGGATCAGCGAACAACTACAAACGCGAGGCATCAACTTTGGACGCTGGTCAACCAAGCCATTGCTTCGGCCAGGGGCAGGACAAGAAGAGATATTGAACAGTTATGAAGCAGAAATCACAGCTTTACATCGAAAGGAGAACTACCAAACCATCGATGTGATGCGCGTCAACCCCGATCAAAACCAGACCAAGACAGCACAATTGCGACAACAATTTCTGCACGAACATCGGCATGCAGAGGACGAGGTTCGTTGCTTTGTTGAGGGCCGTGGTCTCTTTTCTCTTCACATCAACGAAGAGGTGATTCAGGTGTTATGTGAAACCAATGATTGGATCACGATTCCCGCTGAAACCCGGCACTGGTTTGACATGGGCGCAACGCCTAACTATTGCGTAATTCGTTTCTTCCAAAAGTCGGAAGGATGGATTGCCAAATTCACCCAGGACACAATCGCCCGACGATATCCTTACCTCGATTAATCAAAGTTAGGATAGAGATCAATCCAATTTCTGTACTCAAAAGACAATCAGGCCGACTTGATTTGCTCGCGCCAAGCATAT
>MDTC01277184.1_pt1 | contig 23408 bp, 20 predicted proteins | sample 811181 | NCBI WGS metagenome assembly MDTC01 (sample SAMN05326644, study PRJNA326480) | marine metagenome | isolation source: seawater | place: Pacific Ocean: North | collected 2011 | reverse complement strand
CGTCCTTAATGTAGAATTTGGAGGCTTACAGATTATCAGCTTAAGATTAATTCGCCAGGGCGTAGTTCGTGTTACGCTTACTTTGGATATAGAAATCGCACGTGTCAAGCACTGAAGAAACATGATGCGGAGTACGGTATTACTCCCCTCAAGCCATGATCTCATTATCTGAGTGTAATAGTGACTATTGTATGTTTGTAAATATGTTAGAGTGATTTTTTTGGAAAATATCGGTTTTCTATAATTCGTCTTTTTTGCATTTGGATTTTCTATACGTGTGTATAGTTTATAGTAGGTTCTGCACATTCATTATGATTTCTATGTTTGAAAATTCTGTTTTCCCAGAAATCCGTTATTTTTATTCTTAATGTGTGTATGTCGTCGATAGGTTTTTTGGGCGTGTCTGGAAAGATCTCCTGATGCAGTGCATGAATACTCTGATTGAACATGTCAATAGCATTAGTTTGAATATTTTTGTGAAGACATCTAGCACTCATGAACTTTTTCATCACTGAGCTGATTTTATTCTGCGAGCGATGGATGGCTTTGGTTAAATCATAGTATCGATCAATCCGTGTCAATCGACGGATGACTTGGCTAGGTTGATTGAGGTAATGATACAGCCTTTCAGCGACTAAAACCGCATCGAATATCATTAACGTAAGATTTGACTTTCTCTGCAGAGGCAGGCTAGCCGCAATAAACAGCACTCCCCATAGTAAAGCTTTAAGGCTTTGTAGAATCACACAGCCAGTGTATTCAATAAAGGTTGGGCGTATAACATCTTCAAATGATTTAAGTATTCGAGTGACTTCATCGTGATTATTTTGCCACAGATGTAATACTGATGGGTATCCTTGAGTACGAAAAAAAGATGGCAATTCGTCGGACTTAAGCTCACTCACCCATCTATTTCGTATTGTTTGATCTAGGTGTTGCTTGAGTTGATAGTAATTTTGTAAAATAATGTACGTTTCGCTGATTAGATAGTTTGGAATGGTATTAGAGGTTGTGTTAGTCAATACAAGTCTGGCGCAAGGTAATATTTGATCATTATCGATTAAAGTCGCGGTGATTGAAGACGGGCTCACTATCGGGATGAATGGTTCCTTGTTTGCCTCTATCTCGGCTATAATCTGCTGTAATCTACTGAAAAAATCAGTCATATCTGTAACTTGACGTTGACGGTAATTAATGAGGCTTAGATGTATTTTTTGATTTAGAATGTTACGTTTTTCTTCTGTCCATTCATGTGCATGATCTTTAAAATACCTATACAGCAATTTTTTTGTGTCTTTAAAACCCCTTATGGACTGGTTGAGTTTTTGAAAGACATAGTTTTTGTTATAGCTTGATAATAGGTATATCGGTGTCGCTAAACAGGTGATAGCGACTAATGATGTGATGACTGGAAGTAGGATCGATGAATCACTAACATGAGCTATTAAAGGAATAATTAACTTCAAACAATGAAATAAGTTGCGAAGTATCTCTGGCACGATTTTCTTCTTTACAAAGTGCTCTTTATAATGCGCTTCATAAAAAATGCTGTGAATTTCTGCAATACTGTAATCGTTTTGTCTATTTAAATGGATCCAGGCAAACGAAGTTTCATTGTTGTTAACAAAAAGCTCATTCTCTAAAACTTTTTTGTGAAAAGGACTGTTCAGCTTTTTTAACGTGCCGAGTGCTCGTAAGGCTACAATGATATTGTTATAGTCGATGATGAGTTTATGAATTGTGTCCAGTATATCTTGAGGTGAAGATGGTATATACGGTCTAGACATTACATTGATCAGATCGCCTTCGTCTGTGTCCAGTATATCTTGAGGTGAAGATGGGATATACGGTCTAGACATTACATTGATCAGATCGCCTTCGTCATGGTTATGTACGGGAGAAAGTGTACCCGTTTCAATATCGTTCATTAAGTTTGCCGCTATAAGGACGATGAGACTGTGTATTATTCCATCAAGCTGTACAAAATACTATCTTTCTTTTTTGCTTTTTTGTCAGGGCTTTGATATGGCTGTACCGAGAAAGCAAAGGCATGCTGAGCATGCCCTTGCTACAACTAGAGAATTAACTTTAGGCTTTGAATGAAAACGGTGGATACTGGTCAGTCGTTAGTAGAATCGCGTAACAGAGCACTCGAAGATTCCAGCGCATAACACCCACAATGTAATTAAAAAAAGCTTTAGGGTAACGACCCGTGATGATAATCCAGATAAAGGATAACCCGATTAGCAGCATCGCAATGATTCCTAGCACCATTAAGATGATGTAATGAGGAATAGCAAGAAACCATTTTACTAACGGTAATCCTCGATTAAGATCTTTACCCTCAATATAAGGAATGGTGACGTGAATTCTTTGCTGTTCATCAGTAGAAGGGTATTCGTCGGTTAAAAAGTAAAAGTATGCAGTTATCCTTAATACAAAACTGATCAGTTCTGTATTCCAGTTAAACCACCATCGTGGGTATTTTTTTCGAAACAATAACATCAGCAGTGGACCTAAAAAAAGATAACCACCTGTCGTAGAACCAATGGCGGCTAATGCCGTTGAATATTTGATGAAATATGGCATGTCAGCAAGATGATGGTGCTCCGATTGATAGCTCCCTGAATCTGACGTATCGATCATGATGATATCTGTTGCAGGTGTGTTACTGTTATACCCATAAGCGTTGCCATGTAAGTCGGGTGTGTGTGTCATCACTGATCCTTCGGTGATGAACAGCAAAACCATAAAGATCGGTATAATTAGAATAACTCGAAATAGTGTCGTGATTCGACTGAGTTTTTCTGGGTAGTCAATATTCAGCTGAATAGGACTTACCGTTTGATTGTTTTCCATGAGGCCCTCCTTGTTGTCATGTTCACTTTATATACTAACACAAACTATTGATTTTCATAGTGTAAGTGATTTAGTGATAATTATTTAAACGTCGCTCTTGAGTTCTGTGAGGTGTCATTAGTTTAATCGCAGTAGTATGTTTTATGCTCTAAAGGTGTCTTCATTAGGTTGATACTTTTCTGGTTGGAGGAAGATTTTTGGCTAGCATTCCAATTTGATAATCGTGACGAAAAAGGTTGTTTCAAAAATAAAGCCTTGCCAGACTCAGGCAAGTAGCATTGACTGATGCCAGGAATTTTTTCCATAAAAGGTGCTGCCTGACTGAATGATTGCATAGCGCTGAGAGATTTGGATATGGTACTACCAACATATTGCGATTGATCACTTGTGTAAGCAACACTCAGATCAACTGTAGTCCATGCATCACTGGAGGCTCATTTCAGGATGAGTGGTCTTAGAGGCTACAATGACGTCATGTTTAAGAACGTTCTGATAAGTTTTACTAGAGGTGCATGAAAATTCACTATTGATATCACCTTTGACAGATAGAGGAAGTTTTATTCCTGAGGATGAAAAGCAGGTTTTATGAGTTGAGCTTTTTAGGGTATAAAAGTTTGAGCCGTGCATCACTCCAGGAGATGGGTTGGCTATCGGCTAAAGTATCAATGGGGTAATATCACACTGCGGTATGCTAGTAGTTGCTGCAAATCCTGTTTTAAAGAAGAGGTAAGTTGTTAAAACTAAGCTGAGCTTCTCTGTCGTCAAGAGATCCTTATCGAATAAATCAGTGGTTGAGTAATAACGCATTACTATTGGCTAAGCGATGTGAACTGTAAAACGTTTTATCATGAGCTGTGAGTGATGTGGTGACGGTGCTCATGCTGAAGGTAATAAGCTATTCACCAGTCGATGATTGACACTATTAAGAAAGTATCGAGCGGTTAATTGTGCTTTTTCATCGAGACTTAAATCACCGGGAGCTTGTAGGCATTTGCGCTTCCGCTGGGTCGTATCATAAAGACTAATAGCCGCTGAAACAGAAAGGTTAAAGCTCTCAGTCATACCGCACATAGGAATCTGGTAGGTGGTATGGCAGGCATGAATCGCTTCATCACTCAGTCCATATTGTTCATTACCAAGCATGAGGAAAAGTGGCTGATCAATCGAGAGCTCATGTAAGGTCTGTTCGCCTGAGAGGGTTGCACCAGCTAAGCAATATGGCGAAGAGGGAAGTTGATTCAAACACTCAGACAAGCTGTTATAAATTGTTAGATCTACCCAGTACCAAGCGCCGCGAGTGAGGCGTTTGAGTGACATGGCTTCTCCCTTTGGTTGAATGACATGCAAGTGTTGTATCCCAAAACATTCACAAGTGCGTAAAATAGCAAACGCATTATTGATGTCGCAGGGTGCCTCAAGAATGAGCTGAATACCAGATAATCGTTTTTCTAATACGGATTCAATTCGATCCTTTCGTCGCTGTGTGACATAAGGTTGCAAAGCATCTGTTATGTGTTGTGCATTGTATATCTCTAGTTTTCTGTGTAAATGTGTCTTGGGCATAGGGTAATGGCCGTCCAGCTTGTCGAAGTGGGATGCGTATAGTTACAATACCGTTGTTTTTTATCAAGTGGCAATTGTGATGAGTGACATCAATGATCCGTGTATCAAAAAGGCTATGACCATAGCCTTGAACGAAGCTCAATCTCAGCGCGGTTTTTGTGCACCTAACCCATCCGTAGGTGCTGTCATTATCAAGGAAGGAAGCATCATTGCTCAGGGACACCACAATGGCCCTGGAACTCCCCATGCAGAGGTAAGTGCCATTCGTATGGCTGGCGAGGCATCAAAAGGTGCGACGATGGTTGTCACATTAGAGCCATGTTGTCATACAGGTCGAACGCCACCGTGTACAAATGCGATTCAAGCAGCAGGAATTGCTGAGGTGTTTTTTGGTTTTTATGACCCTCATGATGTGGTAGCGGGAAAAGGCCAAGGTACACTCAATGTTGCAGGAATTCCGTGTCATCATGCTCCTTTAGATGCAGTCACTGATTTTTATCGCAGTTATCATCATTGGACTGTGTATGGTCGTCCCTGGGTATCGGCTAAGTTAGCGTTGACTGCTGAGGGGGGGGTGGCCTCATCATCGGGGGCGCCAATAATAATTACAGGAGAGTCTGCCAATCAACGAACCCATTATGCGCGTTTTCATTCAGACGCTGTACTAACCAGTATTGCCACTGTATTAGCGGATGACCCACAACTCAATGCACGAGTATCCGGACACTGCACGGCTAAACCTGTCATAGTTATCGATCCTCTGGCAGAGCTGCCCTTGAGGGCGCATGTTTGGAACAGCGCAGAATCCATAGTTGTGTTCCATGGTCCGCGCGCCTTATCTAACAATGTTCATCGGTTACAGGCACAAGGTGCACGTTGTTTATCGTTACCATTAGACGGCAGAGGTCAGTTTGATCTCAATGATTTAATAAGAGCAATGGGTGAGCTCGGTTTTCATGATGTATGGGTTGAGGTAGGTCCACGTCTATTCAAAGCCTTGCAGGCGAATCACTGTGTCGATGAAACATTGCTCTATATTTCACCACACTCAAGCAAAGATACTCTGTTAGCAAACTTGAGTGTCGTGACAGGGAGTGGTGATCGATTTCATGGTGATTGGGAGCAAGTGGGTGAAGATAGCTTGTGGCATCATCGTCGCCACTGATGACTTGTGTTAGGATGGCGATTTTCCTAATCGTTAAGACGGCCAAATGATACCGAAATCATTCAAATCCTTGCGTGCCCATCATCTTTTTGCTCTCAGTCTGATTGCTATAGTGAATTTACGTGAGTACCCAGTGCTCGCAACGATGGGCTGGCGGGTTGTTGGGTATACTGGAATCGCCTTCTTTGGCTTTTTGCTGCCTAGCGCCTGGATTTGTTCCCAATTGGCGGTGTTGATGCCCAGTCAGGGTGGTTTGTATGTTTGGTTTCGTGAGGCGTTTGGGACCTCTTGGGCTCGCTTAGGTATGTCCGTGGAGTGGCTCAATAACATGATCAGCTTTCCCGCTTCATGCACAGTCATCATTGCGACGATTCTGACAGGATTTTGGCCAACCTGGAATCCACCCTTGTCTCTAACGATTATTCTGACACTGGCATTGTATTGGGTGTGTATTGTTATTTGTTGCTGTGGGTTAACCCTAACGCATCGTATGAGTTCCTGGTCAGCGTTGATTGGGATATTAGTACCAACTGCTTTAATCATTGTCTTGGGTATTGCATGGTTTCTTACAGGTCATCCGATGGCCTGGAAAACATCTGTGGTCATGAAACCACATTTAGTCGGGAATATTGAATGGGGCGTTTTGGTGAGCGTATTTAGCGCCTATGCTGGTATGCAGGCGAGCGCTTTTTTTGCACCTCAAGTTGATTCACCTGCTCGCGCATACCCTCTAGCACTTGTTACTTGCGCTGTAGTGATTGTTGTTATGACAACTGGTGCAGCATTAGCCATGTCAGCCGTGATCCCTCAAGCATCTTTAAATTATGTGAATGGTGTCATTGCTTGTTTCCAACAATATTTAGCAGCCTTTCATTTATCACAATACCTCGGTATTTTAGTGCTAATGATGGTTTTTGGCGCATTTTCTGCTTTATGCACTTGGTCTCAGGCTTTATCTCGTGGTGTTTACCAAATGGCTCTTGAAGGTCAATGGCCAGCTTATTTTAGTAAAATCAACGACCGCCAAATTCCTGTTCGTGTGTTGATGCTCCAGGGTGGTGTAGTGAGTACTCTAATCCTCTCTTTACTGTGTGTGCCTGATGCACAAACAGGCTTTTGGCTGATGATTCTTTTGACGAGCCAGCTAAGTGTGGTCTTGTACATAGGACTATTTGTATGTGGTATGCGCTTGTTGTTGCCTTATCAGTCACTGTGGCAACAAGGTATTACTTTAGTTGCATCATTACTGGGTGTGTGTAGTTCATGCATGGGATTGGTGGCTAGCTTTTGTAAGCCCTCTCATGTGGTATGGTCACAGTCAGTATATATGGAAGTGGTTGTCTTTTGTGACGGTGTATTTATTCTCTTGTGTGCCGTGTGGTATTTCAAACGACAGTCTTTCAAGCTTGCTACTGACCGCCAGTCTCCTTGACCCATTATAACGCACATGCTACTGTTTTCGCGGTTCTTCAGGGCAGGGTGTAATTCCTGACCGGCGGTGATCCTCTTTGGTCAGCCCGCGAGCAAGCGTGATTCCATCATGTGAGCAGATCTAGTGACATTCTAGAGCCGACGGTAATAGTCCGGATGAAAGAAGAATTGACATCACTATCGAGTTTGTCTTTTTGGCACTACTCGTTGTCATAATTCGCCCGAAGTTTTTAATGAGTGCTTACTGAGGGGCAGTGATGTTTACAGGTATTATTCAGCAGCTTGGTCGTGTGCTTTCGGCAACACGCTTGTCACAGGGATTATCCTTGTCGATCGAACATGCTTTCACTGATATCGTGCGTGGGGAGAGTATTTCAGTCAATGGTGTCTGTCTAACAGTGACTGAATTCTCATCGTCTCATTTAGTGTTTTTTCTGTCTCCAGAAACCTTAAAAATCACATCTTTTCTTAATTTAGAACTCGGTCAACACGTTCATCTAGAGCGTGCATTATCAATGGGTGATTCAGTCAGTGGGCATTGGGTCAGCGGTCACGTTGACGGCCAGTTGCGTGTAAAGGCCCTTCATTGGTTTGGCGATAGTCTAGAGTTAGTTTTAGATGATATACCAGCCCATGCAGTTCCTTGGCTGATCCCCAAGGGAAGTATTGCACTCCAAGGCGTTAGCCTGACACTCAATCAGGTCTCATCTGATCGTATCAGTCTTATGTTAATTCCCGAAACGTTACAAAAAACCACACTAGCTCGAAGTGTGGTTGGGTCACTTCTTCACGTTGAATATGACATGATGGCAAAAACAACAGCGCATCAATTGCAGATTTTTTTAAATTCATACCGATCTGACGAGGTGTCTCATGAGACATGAAGAATCTTATTTCCGCATTGAAGCTGCTATAAGTGCCTTGCAAAAGGGTGGTTTGATACTACTCGTGGATGACGAGTCGAGGGAAAACGAGGGTGATTTTGTTGCTAGTGGTGCGTTAATGAATGAGGACGCTTTGCATACCATGGTCAGTCATGGCTCGGGAATTGTATGCTTGGCAATGACGCAATCTGATAGTCAGCGCTTGGGGATTCCCCCCATGGTTGCGACGAACGCTTCAGCTCAGAAAACACCGTTTGGCGTCTCTTTTGAAGCTGCCAGTGGTATCACAACAGGGGTATCCATTCAAGATCGTCTGTGTTCCATAAGAGTAGCAAGTTTAACGACCGGTCAACGCCAAGATATTGTGATGCCTGGGCATATTTTTCCATTGATTGCCCAAGATAAGGGTGTCTTTGTGCGAGGTGGACATACAGAAGGAAGTGTAGACTTAATGAAGCTTGCTGGCATATCCACCTGTGCTGTAATTTGTGAAGTGATGTCAGCCGATGGCACAATGGCACGCTATCCTGAACTAAAGGCATTGGCTCAAAAGCTTCAGATTCCGATTATCAGTATTCAAGATATTGAGCGTTACCGTACTCGAAACGAATCTTGGGTTGAACCCACCAAGACTGTCGCTCTGCCATCGCATGTTGCCGATAATTTACTCATCACTATCTTCAAAGACACGATGCATGATGTTGAATACAGTGTCATTCATCGACGTTGGCAAAATAATGCACCTTTGGTTCGCATTCACTCGCAGTGCTTTACAGGTGATGTGTTGGGCTCATTACGCTGTGATTGTGGGTCACAATTAACATTAGCTTTACAGATGATCTCACAACAAGGGGGGGCGATCATTTATGCACCTCAAGAAGGACGGGGTATTGGGCTTGCGCATAAGATTGAAGCCTACGCCTTGCAAGATAATGGTTTAGATACAGTAGAAGCTAATCAACACTTGGGCTTGGCTGTCGATTCACGAGATTATGGTGTGTGTGCGCAAATTTTACGTCATCTCGGTATTGATAGAGTGCGACTTCTGACAAATAATCCACTAAAAGTGACAGGTCTGGAAGACTATGGTGTGCTGGTTGAAGAGACAGTACCGATACAGGTTAAAACCAATCCATTCAATGACAACTACATAAAAACTAAGCGTGATAAATTAAACCATAGATTTAAATCAGGAGTGACATCATGAAAGAGACTAGAAATCGTTGGGTGGTAGTTGTGAGTGACTACAACGTTAACATCACAGAGGAATTACTGAACGGCGCTCAGGAAGTTCTCTTTAAAGAGGGAATCAGTCAGGAAAGTATTGAAGTGATTCGTGTTCCAGGTGCCGTCGAAATTCCACTGGCTGCACAATGGGCAGCGCAACGAGACGACACTGCCGTCGTAATCACCTTGGGGGCGGTGATTAAAGGGGACTCCGATCACTATGATTATGTCGCACAACAAGTCAGTGCAGGCTGTCAGCGTGTTGCTTTAGATTACAGTATCCCCGTGATTTTTGGCGTCTTGACGACACATAATTATCAGCAAGCTTTGGATCGAATAGGCGGCTCGGCAGGACACTATGGTAGAGAGGCTGCCTTAACCGCTGTGACGATGGTACACTTAGCCCGTAGTCAGCCACCAAAGAAGGTAGTCAACGATGTCATCGGATAACAATCCTATCCTGGGGTACATAGCTAATTGGTTCCAACGCACATTCTCATGTCCTGAAGCACTGGGGTTATTTTTTACCGTGCTATTTGGCTTCTTGATGCTAGAATTTTTTGGAAGTTTTTTAACGCCTGTTATCATGAGTATCATCTTTGCTTATTTGTTGGTTGGGCCTGTTCGATGGCTTCAAGCTTGTCGATGTCCTCATATTATTGCCGTGTTAATCGTTTACTCGCTGTTTGTTGGATTTTTTATCTTAATTTTTCTATTCTTTTTACCCACACTATGGCGTCAGGCATCAGTATTAGTCTCTCAAATACCCCAAGTATTTTCCCACGCTCAAGTTTGGTTGGATGCCTTTCAACATAATCATCCGACGTATTTTAGCGAAGACCAGCTGACGGATGCCATCAATGATCTACGTTCTCAGTCGACTCGTGTTGGTCAGTGGTTGTTATCACACTCGTTAACCTCGTTACCTAACGTCATTCAAATTTTAGTGTATCTAATCCTAGTGCCTCTTTTATTATTTTTCTTCTTAAAAGATCGTGGTCAGATTATTCAATGGTTTAAGCGTTTCATGCCCAAGCACCCAGGTCTGGTGTTGAAGGTCTGGGGAGAATTTAATCTAAAGATGGCGGCTTATGTTCGTGGTCGATGTATCGAGATCCTATTAGTATTCGCTGTACTTTGTGCAACTTATGCCTGGTTTGGTCTACCTTATTTTGTATCTTTGTCTGCAGTTTTTGCCATATCGCAGCTGATTCCCATCATTGGTGGTGTTGTGACAACCATCCCTATCATGATTATCGCGCTGATGCACTTTGGGGCAGAGCCAATATTCTTTGTCTTCATGTTTGTTCACATAACGATCTACGCTCTCGATGGTAACGTACTTGTGCCGCTCCTATTCGCAGAATTTATGGACTTACATCCTATCGTTATTATTCTGGCAGTGATGGCTTTCGCTGCCTTGTGGGGGATATGGGGGGCGTTCTTCGCTATTCCTCTAGCAACGTTAATCGACATTATCTTGCGGGAGTGGCCAAGAGCTGAGGTGATTAGCGAGTAGATGACTGAATATGGTCATTATAGGCCATTATCACTCTCCTTCGCTTTACATGTGCATTGCCTGACTATATGATCCAAAAGCTTAAGGATTGGGTGCCATGGCAGGTATGACCGCATAGCAGTAGGGTTATCGCATGTTTCAGAGTTTATTTCGTACCGTTCAGTGGGTGTTACTAGCAAGTGTATGTCTTTTTCCTGCGGTATTTGCCGGCCAACATTTAAATTTTACACCAACTCAGTACGAGAGAGCCATTCTTCAATCAGCGCCAACCCTTAAACCTGTGGTGTTGAATGAGGCTTTGTTGGCGTATCAGACAGCGAAGCAACAAGGTGTTTGGGTGGCGCGGCCTTATCTAACGATTATTGATTACAGCCTTCCTTCCACGGATAAGCGATTATGGTTGATTGATCTTAAGCATCATAAGTCACTATTAAATGTGCATGTAACGCATGGATCTAAGAGCGGTGGTCTTTACGCTCACGCATTTTCAGATCGTGAAGGTAGTCACAAGTCGAGTGTTGGTCTATTCAGGACTGGTGAAAGCTATGATGGAAATCAAGGTTATTCCATGGTTCTAGATGGTCTAGAGCCAGGTTTCAACAGTCAAGCAAAAAAGCGTTTTATAGTGATGCATTCTGCATGGTACGCAACACCATTCACCGTTGAGAAATATGGTCGTTTAGGACGTAGCTGGGGATGTCCTGTGGTTGATCCATCAGTGGTTCATTACCTCATTGATACGATTAAGGAAGGTTCACTATTGTTTGCCTACTATCCAAATTCCTATTGGTTGCATCATTCGAAATTTCTAAGTCAACGCTCATAGTTCTATATATATTCCATATTATTGAAACTCTAACAGTGTGAGAAATATGATTATAAATGACCCAGAATTAGAGTCTGTTTGGTTATCAGCATGGGCGCCTTTTGCGGGGGTTTCGCCAAGAAATGTTAGGTATTTGGCTCACTATCCTCACGATAGATTCAAAAGATCACGTTTACTAAACCAAGTATTAGAAATAACTTCAGCTATTGATGATTATCGAGAAAAAGATTGGAAGGGAAATACTGTTTTGCAAGCTGATACAGCTGAACGCCTATCCAGCCAGTTTATCGATTGTATTCTCGCGTTATTTCTTCAAATTTCTCCTCTTTGGGTAGGTGTTCAGATTCCATTATCTCGTGATTGTCGAGATATAATGAACTTATCCATCGCAACCACTCTTATTTTGAGAGAAGGTGAGTTTGTACCAATATTATCTGCCTTAAACGCAATGATTATTGGTTTGGCGCAAAATTTTAATAGTTCTGAAGCTATCAAAAACCTTCAGGCAATTCCATTGGATGTTTTAAAATTAGAATTATTTAACGAATTAAAACTCTTGACACTTAATCATCCTTATAGAAGTGGGGTTGACAGAAAACGGATCTCGGATTTCTTGACTCTGCATGCTGTTCCGAGAGAGGGTTATCCTATAGCTTCTGTGGTCGGTATGTTCAAAAGTCTTCTCAACCGAATTCAGTTAAAAGAACAGAAGCGTGATTTGATTACCGCTTGTTCCAACATTTTGGATAAAGCCGATGTTTGGCAACAGACGCATCATAACTTCGCTCTTGAAGAGCAGCTTAAATTATTCGACGAATCTCAGTCTCATGAGACAGATCAAGGAAAGCCCAGCAAGTCGGCACAAAAAAAACAAAGAAAAAAAGCCAATAGGCGCAGACTTATTGCTGAAAAAGAAAAAAGCGACAGTCTGCGCATGTTTGCAGCTAGTAAGATTCAGCGGCAAATACGACTTTACTTAAACACTAGAGAAAATGCAGCGCTAACTCTTCAACAATTTACACATATTTTTTTACAGCGAATCCAATATCAACGTGAAAATCAAGCCGCAAAAATCATTAGTCATTTTATTCGTCATGTACACGATACTCGTATACGAGATCGTGCTGCATTACTTATCAATGCGTTTCTTGCTAAAGCCTATTATCGACAAAAAAAAAGTCTTCGACAGAACCAGTGGTGGTTTTCACATTTGTCTGAGTCAACACAAAGAGTAGCACTAGCGATGCGTCATTGTGTCCAGCAAACTATTCAAAATCCTGACTTGGTCTTGTATGGCTCACGTCTACTCGAAGGCACGCTTATCGGATCGTATCTGATTCAGAGCAGTTCAGATCTTGATTTGATTATGGTGATTCCTCCACGAATTGATATAGATAGTTTTGTTCAGAATCTTCCTGAGGTACTAGCTCGTCATGAATATGCTTTTCAGATGTCACCGTTATTTCAGAGAATTTTTTTTGGCTTAGAGAAAAAGTCTGTTCACTATTATCAATATACCTCATACGCGTTTAAACACTTGTCAATTGATCTCACTCTGATTCAGTATGAGAAAAATAGCTTGTATGCGGGCATCGATACCTTGCGGTATCTATCTAAAAACATTCTAAAGTCTGATCAATTGGGTTTGCCATTGTCTAATCTTACTTTTCAAAAGGGTGAGGGTATTTCTGTGCTTTCGCAGCGTCGTTTAGTACGATCTTTTTTTGAGCCTGATTTCTCGCAGATTAGACGTTGTTCTCGCAATGAGATTCGTAACACCATTAAAAAACTATTACGAGCATTGTGTATTAATCTGTCAATTTTTGGGACTATCCCCTGTCGAATAACGCCTGTTATTTTTGAGTTGACTCACCTAACAAGTAATAGACTGAGTGAACTTAAATTGATACTAGCTGGGGAGATAGTGAGTTTATTCGAAAGTAAGCTAGAATTATTAACATGCTTACTGAATCATCGTGGTTTGAGACTTTTCTATGATTTGTTGCCGATTATTTGTGTACCTAATGTGATGTCAACTCGTTTGTTTGATCCGCTATTGATATACCAAGACTACACTCCTTACTCGCAAAGAAATCCTTATTATGTGATCTTTTCGCTGCAGCATTTTTTATTTCAGATATATCATATGCATCCTACTAACTATCCTCAATCAATGCGTGGATCGCTGGTTTTTTTGCAACTGAATGTGCTTCATATTAGTACTATGGGAATGCCAGGTCTTTTTGCGGATTGTGTAAATCTCTATCAAATGATGATTCAACGATCAGAATTTGTGAGCGACTATGCTCAGATACGCGGACAATTATTTGCATTAGATTCAGTGATGCGTCCTTGCATACCTGGTGATAGATCTTCTAATGATCTACTGACTGATGAGGAATCCTCAACTTTTTCTCGCCTAAGCTAGGTAAGTATTGTTCAATCAAGAGTGTAAAATATTGATAATCAGTTGATGAATTCATCTTAATATCGATTTAAGTCGGATTATTTCAGAGGGTTTAAGATCTACTTTTTGTGAAACTTTCTAAAAGACTAAAGAAAAATTTTTTAATGGTGACGACTTTATATTGTTTTCGTCAGTTGGTTGGTACTTTTATGAGACACGTTTGATGTTGTTAACACCATTTCACCAAATATTTTCGAGCATAATCTTCATTCCCGGTCTATTGAGAAGTGCAGACAGTGTATAAACAATTTGTCGGGCCTTCACCTTTATAGTTTCCACAATTATCTCTCAAACATTGATCGTCCAGTTTAGTTTATGCAGCTGATGCTACATCAGCAACTGCTGTTGACACGATACTTGCTAGCGCAACAGTTGCCATTAAGATAACGAGGGTTTTGTTGAAAGCATGACTTACAAAATACATGTTGATTTCCCAATTTACTTAAGCTCTATATATATTAGAAAAATCAATATTTTCTGATAGTAATAAAGAGTTTGGTATTTATCATTTTATTCAATGGCTTAGAGTTTTGATCTTGTCATGAAAATTTATGTTCAGTAGAGATTATGATGGGTGTTATGAAAAAAAATAATTTATAAACAACGTTCTATTAGAAGGGCCTGTGTTTAAATAATTGGGTTTTTTCATTGGAATCTTATGTGATCTGCCACACAACAGTCTTATTGATCATTATTTGGATTTTATCAACATTTGATCTATGATGTGCGCTTTCGGACGTTTTATTGGTTCGTTTTTCGACCTCATAGCCGATTGATTCAATATTATAGGAGCATGCCATGTTACCACGCCATATCCGCGCAGCTATTTCCGATTTTATCACAAGATATAAAGCACGCGGAAGCTATGACGATATTTCATTGTTTTCTCTCGCTCAACTTATATCCTATGGCTTGCACCGTGATTGTGTTTGGGCCCCAATAATCAATCAAGGATCATTGCAATTTTCCACAATTGATGCGGACAGTGTTGATAATCAAGTGAATTTTGTCTACGAATCTATCAGTGCATTCCATCATAAGTTGTATGATAATACCGTAAAAAATACACGGTCAGACAGAATCCAAAAAGATGATGCATTAATGTGTGACTTATTCAATAAAATTGTTGCGGTTGTTTTAGTCAAATCTTATGACAACACCACTAAGCACAAACTCAAGCGTGAATCGCAATTAAGGAAATATTCTCGTAACACCGAAGTATTAAACGGATGCTTAGATCTAGTTTATCGTTATGAAACCTCAGATCAAAAGCACACATTAAAGGCCTTATTGGAAAAGTATAAGTTGTCTTCTGAAACTAGCTTTACGGTAAAATGTTATTGCATTCATCTAATCCATGGTGAGTCATTGAAATGCTCGGAAATTATGCGATTTTTCTCTAGCCGGACTGAACAGAGTAACGTGCCATCATGGGGGGATATGACTCTGTCAGATTTTATGCTTGCAGATCCAGTTCCGTTTATGTCAACGTTTCACTTGAGGTGCTCTCCAGTTAGTGTCACTGATGTGAGCTTCTTCAGTTCGCATTCAGATAATTCAGATACACAAGAAAAGTTGAGTCCATTACGGTCTTCTTCAGAGTGTAGTGATCCTACTTTTGATGATCGGGAGTGGTCTGCAATATCACGGGAAATTGAGATTATGCGGCAAATGCCAGAGTCGTGTATTTAAGGTACTACTCACACTCCAATACCTTTAAGAAAAGTCAGGTGGAGGTCCTAGTTTCGTATTGATCGAAGGACTGCAATGATTTGTCGCTGTATTATGCTTAATTTAACTTTTTTTTAAGGGAATCGAGAGTTGGTAATCACTAAAGTAGGCGTATGTCATTATTGAGGTCTTTTACATTGAACCTTGTAACTTTATTACACTATTTAGACACATGGCCCGATAAGGCTGAGTTATTCTGGGAAGATTTTTCCAGTGATTCATATTGCATGGAGCAATTTTTCAGTAATCCAGGTAATGTTATTAAATTATTGAAAAAGGTTTCACTTAGGCAATCATTTGATGTATTTAAAACAATCTATTTAGATATAGAGAAAAAAAACCCTATAGTTCTCAATCGCGTTATAGAGGATCCTAAATGTTTTCATTCGATAGTGGTATATCTGATACAATCAGACGATGTTGGCAGTTTTTCTTTGTTTATCGACTATCTTAAGTCTAAGAATCAGCTGAACTTGATACGAGATGTTGTTGGGTATAGTAATCAGTCAGGTTGTAATATCTTTCATCTTGCTGCTCAGCGGAGTTTTTGTTTTGGATTTTATTCTCTACTTAACGCCCTAAGGGACGATCGTGGCGCGCTATCTCATTTTGGTCGGTTAGATGCTCACGGCAATACACCTCTGTATTACTTTAGTTACTATTGCAATGATAACAAATTACTTGTAGATGTGATGCAATTGCTTTGCTCAACAGATGTAGTTGAATTACTCTCGAAAACGCATCAAAAGGTGCTTTTAGAGTATATACTCGCGAACTACTTTTTTCTCGACGATAAGCTCAACAGTGCGTATGACTATGAGTTCATAATGAGCCGGGTCAAAGTTAAGAGTCTCTCGATGGTTATTAGTCAATTGCCTACTTTGGTGAAGCAGCACAACTTAGTTGAGAGTAGGTTATCTGCCTTGTTCGACATGCTGGATCAATTATCAAATAATCAGACTTCTTCTATGTGTGATTCAATAACACTTAGAAAGGAAAAAAAATGGTACGATTGGTTTTCTATGTTCCATCGACGCAGTGAAAAGTCTGCGATTAGTGGGTTTGAGTTAACAAGCATGAAGTCATCGATGGGACAAGCGCAGGCTTCAGATCCTACTTCTGTAACTGCCTTTAGGTAAATAGTCAATAACAGGAAGTTGATCATGCTATTGTCAGAATCTGTTTTACGCGACTTGGAACTCTCTCTAACCCAAAAAATTAAACAATGCCTCTCCTTAGAGAATGACCATACCGATATTGTCAGTCCATTGGTTTCGACCATCTTAAGTTATCTAAAATCCTTTGATCTCTCTGCACTCATGAAGAATAAAGAACATGGTCTCACTTTATTTAACCATTCATCGAGAAAGATTTTCCCTGATTTGGAGGAGCCTTACACATTAGCTGGACAGCATCTTTACATTACATTACCAATGGATGAGTGTTTTTTAGATACAGCATTTGCCTTGAACCAAGGTCTGTTGTCATTATCAATCGCTGAGAATAATCCATCATCCTCAGCAATTGACACCATTCATGTTGATCTTTATTCAACGTGTCCAGATCAAGAAATGCGATCAAAACGAAGTGACTATAGACGTGCACAGAGAGTAATAGAACAATCTTATCGTCAGCCAAAAGTCATTAGAGAAGCAATCGATGATCAGCCATGTTGTATCATGATGTAGTGGTCGCGTTTTCGGCTCTAAAACCGTTTTACGCGTTGATGGCAATAGGGTGTTTGGCCATTTTTTTGATAATACTGTTGGTGGTTGTGTTCAGCAGGCCAGAATATGGATGCCGGTTCTACGTGCGTGGCAACGTTAAGTCCGTTGTCTTCTAATTCTTTGATCAGAGCATGACTAATTGTCTCTTGAGTGTCGCTATGACAATAAATTCGACTCAGATACTGCTCTCCTCGATCAGGCCCCTGGCCATAATGGTCGGTTGGGTCATGAATCTCGAAAAATAATTGGCACAGTGTTTGGTAGTCGGTGATAGCCGTATCAAATAAAACACGAATGGCCTCAACATGCCCCGTCGTTCCTGAACAGACTGAAGCATAGTGTGGCTCTGAGGTGGTTCCCCCGGTATAGCCAACTTCTGTGAGAATGACACCAGGTTGTTGCTGCATCCAATGCTCGACGCCCCAAAAACATCCTGCTGCAAAAATAGCTTCTTCGGTATGGAGCACAGTTTCACTTTGTGTGAAGTCTAGGGCTAAACCATTCACACAGTGGCGCCTATTTTTATCCGTTAAGTACTCATCATGAAAGACATGCCCTAGGTGACCTTGGCATTGTGCACAGACAATTTCAGTACGTCTTCCATCACTATCTGGATATCGTTGAATGCGATCAGGGATCTCGTCATCAAAACTCGGCCAACCACAACTCGATGAAAATTGATGATGTGATCGAAACAAAGCAATGCCACACTGTCGACAACAGTACGTCCCATGACCTCTAATGGATTGCAAAGGACTGGAGCCTGGCATCTCAGTGCCTTTATCAATAAGTATTTGATGCGCAGGAGGTGTAAGTGAGGCTGTTTTGAGCATGTGGTCCCTATTTATCCGAGTGTTTAACTATTTTTTTAACCCTAGTATGGTGTAGTATTTCAATATAAGGAAGTATTTTTAAAAAAGGATTTTTTTAATGACTCGCAATAAAAAAATATATGTTTATGTAGCTCTATCTTTTATAGTGATAGCTAATTATTCTTTGGGGACATTTTTTCTTCCTGCCTTGCCTACAATTGCTTCTTACTTTAATGCGCCAAAATACGATGCACAATTGGCATATCCTTTTATCCTTCTAGGCTCATCGTTTGCATATATCTACGTTGGTGCGATGTCTGATAGCTGTGGTGCAAAAAAAACACTTTTTCTTCAACTCTTTCTTACTTTTTCAAGTTTTCTAGTCTGTTTCTTATCAGGAAGTATGGTCGTGTTCTTGATAGGTTTGTTTATTCAGGGTTTAGCTAGCTACTACACTTTGATTCTTAGGTACTGCAAAGTCCAATTGGATTTTGATGTTGTCCAGCTTTTATCGATTCTTGCGTTTATTGGCACCATATTTATCCCTTTAAATGCCATGTTATCAGGCTATCTCGCACATCATGATTGGCGATATATATTCATTCTATGGATGATAGTCGCAGTTATTTGTTTAATTCTTGTTTGTTTTTTACCCACGAAATCTAATGTTACTTACAAGGATTTTAGTTTTGTGGATTATTTTAAGGACTTGAAATTTTTTATCACTAATCTTTCATTTAATCGATACTTGATTGCTATGGTGACTATTGGTTCTGTTAATGCAATATTTTACACATTATCTCCCCATATCTTTATTGTAGATTTTGGATTATCTGCAAAAATATATGCCTCTTATCTATTTATTCCTACGGCAGGTCTTCTGGTAGGTTACATCCTGACTCCTGTCATAAAAAATAGGTATGGCCAAAGTCGATGTGTTTTAATCGGTGAGCTCTTTGCAATATTTTCTATTCTTAGCTTTGTAATTGTGTTTTATTTTAACCCGTCTCCGGTGGTCTTTATGGGTTTGATAGCTATGTTTATGATTAGTTATCCGATGGTTACTACGAACATTTATATACAGGTGATGGGTATTAACGCCGCATTAGCTGGGTCAGGTTTGTCTTTCATTTCAGTAGGATTGAATCTATTGAATGGTGGCGTTGGTTTTACTGCTGCAAGGCAGGACGGTGAGCAAATGGGTGTATTGATGCTTATTATTTTAGTGGTCGGTTTCTCTTGTTATCACTATCTTAATAGTAAACGCTCATCTGAAAACTAGTGTGTTAGTGTTGATTGAGGTGCTGAGTCAAAAAGGATTTTGTGGCCAAACAGTTATTGCCTTTGAATGTTGCATTGACAATAGTCTGTTGCCTATTGACTTCGAACCAGGTCGTGCATTGGTAGACAGTTACATCACCACCTGTAATGACAGCATGTGTTTTTTCTTCATTTTGAGAGACTACGGTTGGTGATCTGACGCGATCAATTGTGGTATAGGTGAGTAATTGATTGCCATTGGGAAGCTTCTTGATGGTGTTAGGGTATCCCCAGACGGTATAGAGCTGATTGGCGGATGCATTCTTCCAGCTGGCCACTGCTGCGTTATAATTTTGAACGGTTCCGCAGGCTGTTAAGATCATTATTAAAGTGATAGCTAATAAGAGTCGAGTAGGGCGTATGCGAGTCATATTGGTTCTCGTGATCAATTTTCTGCTCTTAGTATAATAGCACAAATCGTTCAATCAAGCTGTTTAACTGAAAATGACGTTGCGTCAGTTTGATCTACATTTAGAGTCAATTTTTGACGAGCGATCAATCTATGAGAGATGGTTTGTTTTGTAGGTGAGATTAACTTGCGGCTGATAGCGTTCCTTCTATGTTCAAAGACACTAAAAATTAACTAGGACTCGGATTGCCAGCATTATGATAATACTCAATGAAATTCTCTCTCGCTGATGATTTAAACAGGAAATGCGTACTTTGTGTCGGTTGATCATGAGAATCTCTACTTAAAGCCTTACTCAAGATGGATTTGTGGCCATTTTGGTCAACTTCAATAGTCAGGAATTGATGATTAATTAGAACACGAAAAAACATTGTCTGATCATTAAAAACATGAATTGATAGTACTTTTGCTGGGATAGATAGCTGTTTCATACACAATACGTTAATACTCTTGAGGTCGCTGATTAAATCTAACGCCAGTTTTTTTATTGATCGCTTAATTTTATCGAAATGCTCTTTGTCACCAGGAAGGTAGTGTCTAGTGACGTTGAATTCCTGAGTGTACTGTGCAACATCGATGCGAAATTGACGGTTTTTTGTATCCTCTGAAAAATCATCGTCTGCATGTATAGAATTATTATGAAGTATTATCTTTTTCAAATAATTTCCAGTGAAATCCCATTTTTGCAAAGCGTGCACCTCACCCATAGGTTCACTGACATACACACACTTTTTTATCTCTTGTGGTCGATGGAATGATAAGACATGCAGGATTCCATGTGGTAATTCAGCATGCAGATGATTATCATCGCTAAATAATGCAAACAGCTTATCAATATATGAGGATAATAATGTGTTGTCCGCGAACTTATCATGAAGATTCAGGATTTGATCGAGATTATCTCGCATGATTTCCCAAGGTTTGAGACCATAACTGATATGAATCGAGTTTAGTCTTGAATACTCCGCAGAGGTACCGTGATCGGGTGTCATTCCTAAAAAACTCAATGCAGATTCATTCTTTTTATCGGCTAGTAAACAGGATACCGCACAGATCAGTCGATGATTATTATAACGATCCAGCCCTAATCGTTTAAAATCTTTTTGCTGATGATTGATAGGAGGAATGCGCATCAATTTTTTGTGTTTTCCCAGAGGCCCCGATAATGCCTCGACAAGGTATTTCATAAAACAATGGCAAAAAACCCACTCAGTACGTTGGGTGGAGTATAAGATTGCTTCGTTTTTTTTATTGTGTTCCTTAGTCAATTCAAGAACTGAATTGATAAAGTGTATCGGTACACCCAATATCGAGTCATTACTCATAAGATAAAATACCATTAATTGAATAGTTTGAGTGTGGTCGTCAGTATAAATCCTATATTGACAATCACACTACAATGATAAACTCAATTATCTTCTACTGGACAATTTTTAAACATCATTTTATGGACAGATTATGTCATTTATTCATCAATTGGTCACGCCCACTATCTCCGATAATGATATCTGGATGAAGTCATCAGGTTTATTTTTTTATAACTATCTGCGGCCTAGCAATATGCTACGGTCGCGATACCATAACATAACTGTGTTCATCTGTTTCCAATGAGCCAGGCTGCTTTAGCAGTGTTATCTTAGTGGCTAATACACCAAGCTGATTGACCATTTTATCGCCCGAGGCAATTGCTGGGTCCAGTTTGAGTTGACAGCGCTGCATACCATGCCTGTCTTTATAGTACGATTGTAGCTCAGCGTGTGCATTATTAAACTGCTGTTGATGGAGATTCGACAAAACCACCCAGCAGCCTGCAGTGATAACATCAGAAACTCGCTGACATTGCTTTGACGTTATTGCATGCTTTTGTCCTCCACGATCAATCACGATATATTCAATTTTTCCCTCAAGGCACTGCGCATGATAAATTTCAGCATACCCACCATTCAGGCGATCATCATTCATTCCTTTCAAAATAACTGCAGTTTGCAAACGTAAGAAAGGTATCACCACCTGATTCTCGATTAACGGTTGTAAGGCACTACGTGCTTCGCGTTCCACTCGCTGTGCTACCTCCTGAGTAACCGCACGATTACGATTAAATTCTATACATTCATTTACAAGGAAATGGTGCAATCGTGTGTACTCTTGTGCTACTGGATCAAGCATGTACTCTGAGCTATATTTAACAAGATTCAATAGCCCGTCTAATACCCAGCCAGGGTGATCGTTGAAAAAGTCTTTAAGGGTAATTTGTTTTTTTGAAATATGAATTGGGTGATCGGCAACCATTAGTAAAACATGATTGTAGGTTGGGCGTGTATCAGGTTGATCTAAGTAGCCGACTAAATATAAAAAATACACGGTGAAAATGCCACGTTTCACCAACTCAACCACCAAACGATTACTGGTTTCGTGGCATTCGCCTACACCTAAATAAGTCGTCATCAAACAGCGCCACAATACTGGGGAATCATAGTGTTTCTTTGCTGTATATTGATCTAAAATATTTCGAATTTGTCTCGCTGACTCAGTGTAACGAATATACTCTGGCAGCACCGCCTGCTCGTGTTCAGCTAAAGTGTAGCTTGGTAGGCCAGTATCAGGATTGAGTATACAAGCAGGTAAATGGTGGCGAGGTATGATGTCATGCGAGGTCTGCATGCTTGCTAATGATCGCATGGCATCTTCACAAATTTCTTTTGTATTGGGCATCACATGCACTCGCTCACTTAATATTCAATTTAGCTTAGTTTAAACACGCATTAACATAGACGCGTTGAGACTAAATGAACCATAACGTGAGTGGCAAAATAAATCGACCAATGAACGCATCATTTGAGATCTGGGCGAGCAAAAAATCCATAAATAATTTTCTTTTAATGTAACTGAGAAGAAGTGTCGTTGAAAAGTAGAGTCGGTACATCAGTGACGATAGAGTTAGGATTGCCCACTAGATAAGCGGGCAATAAGCCTCAAATGAATTAGTCAGCTGAGACAGTTTCATTGATGGCAGTTGCTTTAGTAATCATGATGGGCTCGGCTGGAACATCTTGGTGACCGTTGCGAGAGGTTGTTTCAACCACTTTTATTTGATCAACAATATCCATACCCGCTATGACCTTTCCAAATACACAATACCCATAACCTTGTGGATCTTTAGATTGGAAGTTAAGGAAAGCATTATCTTTGACGTTGATAAAAAATTGTGATGATGCAGAGTGTGGTGCCATAGTTCGTGCCATTGCGAGTGTGCCACGCATATTTTGCTCACCGTGTTCCGCCTCATTTTCAATAGGATCGTGCGTATCCTTTTGTTCCATGTCTCCATCAAAGCCACCACCCTGAATCATAAAGTCATTAATGACTCTGTGGAATAATGTATCATCATAAAAGCCTTCTTCAACATAACGCAAAAAGTTTTTTGCAGTGTTAGGTGTATTGGTGTGGTCCAGTTCGATATCAATGTTG
>MDTC01083101.1_pt1 | contig 23419 bp, 17 predicted proteins | sample 811181 | NCBI WGS metagenome assembly MDTC01 (sample SAMN05326644, study PRJNA326480) | marine metagenome | isolation source: seawater | place: Pacific Ocean: North | collected 2011 | reverse complement strand
CACTTTGTTTGTAATTGTTCTAAACAAGTTTTCTTCCGTCTTTAACTTTTCTTCGTTGATACCATAATAGTATACCACTTCTACCTCTTGATTGCAAGGAAAAAACATTAAATCGTCTTTCTCTAATGATCCCATACCGATAGTAGTAATTCGGCAAGATTCCTTTGGTCGTTTAAACGTGGATGTAATCGGTTTTGTGTTTTTAAATACATCCAGCATGTAGTAAGTGCTTGTAAATACATGGTTTATTTGGTTGTAGTAGTCAAATACGTTTGTTGATCCGGCCAACTCTTCCAACCGCAGGTTGGATACGAGGCAAATTTTTCCAAAAAGGCCGGACCTTGCATAATTTTGCAGTATACCTCTAACTGCTCTTTCATTAAGTGTCTTCTCTTCCGATAAAACCTCTGTTTCAGGCATAAAGTATACGATATCTGTTTCTATACCCTTTTCATGAAGACATTGCAGAGCGCGCAGGGTGATACCAGATGAATTTGAAGCCCCACAAAGGAACACAGTACATGCTTTTTCAATTGTGGCTAGCCATTTTTCTAATTTGGCCATATTCATTGATTCGTACTCTTCAGGGCCCGCGAGTTCGGGTAGCTTGAAGTGGTATTTTGTTGTTTTGGCGTTCTCGGTGCAGATCGTATATGGTTTGTATACTTTATTTTCTCCAAGCTGCTTTACGATGTTACTCCCGGCTGTGCCGATACCTAATATTGTTTTCAAACCTCTAAATCCTTTAAGTTACCGAATGTTTTGCCAATTTTACAAGTTCCCTTAAAAGGGCCCCAAGGCGTTTGTACAAATTGTTCTTTTATCGCTCTCAGCATTGAAGAATCTTCCTTGTCCATATCAATTACAACCGAATCATGCAACGTAAATGCGATTTTAGATTTTTTACCTTCTAACATCTTCATAATTTTGTACGCGTTTTGTATTACTATATCAGAAGTTGTTGATTGAAGCAAGTAATTTTGCGCTTTTCTTTCGCTTACTTTAAGTTTTCGTCCGAACGGCGTCGTGAGTATTCCTGTCTCAAAATCAAAAAAATCCCGAAAAATTTGCCGCGAAAAAAATTCGTCAAATCGACTTTCGGAACTTGAAGGATTATACAACCACGCAAACAGTTCTACCTTTGCTTTTGAGCGATCTATTTCTCCATTGAACACATTCTTCGTTACCCATGCGTGGATGTCCTCCTGTGGCTGTTCTCGGCCTGATAGGGCCATTAGTGTTCTTACTTCTGCTGCGTTTAGGTCTAGTTCTACAAAGGCGTCATTCTGAGGAGTGATTTTGTACCTAGCTTCCTTCTTCAAGGTCATAATAGGTACTGAACCTTTCTTGGTTGTTAATCGGCCTGTTGCCGAGCCGAATATGTTGTATTGTACTCTACCTTTCTTGCCCTCGAACATCAAATCTTGGCGCCCTATCTCAGTTGTCAAGATATGAGCCTTGTGTAGGATGTCATAATCAGTCGGGCGGGCCCATTGTTCTCTTAATTTTGTTAAGGCCGTGGACCTAATAGAAAACCATGAATTCAATTGGTGTTCAGGCAACAAGTCAAAGAAACATTCAGAATCAAGGTTGACCTTCGCGGTGAGGGCTGCTTTTGACTGTGCTTTTAACATGCTTTTTAAACTACTGTATTTCTGAGGGTCTATGCAAAAATCCTGAAGGTTTTCGTTTCTCAAAAACAAATAAAGAAAAGTATATTCCGTTTCATAGTCTCTTAGTAAGGGGGTGTATTTCCAGGAACAAGTAAAGTTGCTTAGCATTTCACTGGTTGGTTCCAAGTGAAATTCTTCTCCGAAATACACTCCTTTACAGTTTTCTTTGATATCCAGAGTTTGGATTATTTCTTTTCTCAATTCGACTCAATCTTTCTTTTTAGTTCCTCGCCGCATATGGTGGCAATATAAGCTGCTACGCCAGTATCAGGCATACCGATTTGTCCCGTAGAAATTTTGTTTTCAATTTGCCTTCCGGTGGTTTCGCTGGTCATTTCGCGACCGTAGACCCCCAGGGCATGAGCGAGATAACCTTGAGCAACAGGGCTTTCTTCAAATTCTTCGTAAGAACTCACCAAACCTACTTCCCTGAGCCTATTCAATACAAGAACTTCCACCCAAAACTGGCCGGGTCCATAATTTATGCTCTCAATAGAATCTCTGAATAGCGCATCGTAGGTTTCTTGCCAGTTAATATTTCTTGTTTGGGATTCTGTCATTCTATTATACACCTTATAGTATGACTTGTAAAGTGTTTCATAAAATTCTCTAATATTATAATAATCATACGAAAATCCGACGTTCTCAGTGTACTGATCGTAATAAAAGGGCCAAAAGTCTTGCGGGGGGCGCCCGTTGAGAATATTCTTTCTAGTTTTTTCATGCTCTAAGTTCAAAACAAGCCTCCAAGGAGCATTGAAGTCTACAGAAAAGCCATGGTCGGTCACAAATGTTAAATAACACAAGAACCCTGGATGTTCCAGCATCAACCCTTTTTCATAATCCGTATCTGACGATAGGTTTTCAGCTAAGTCAACATATAATCCTGTTTCGTACACTGTAGAGTTTAAGGAAATTGCATAACCTGATTTGCTGATATGGTTTCCGGTGTTTTCACCGAGAAACAATATATTCTTACTAAAGTGGTAATAGAATTCTACTGGCATCATCATTCTTCCGAGAAGTGCTCTCGAGGTTGTTGTTATGTTTACAATGTCTGAAGTTAGCTGTCTTTGCAGTAACGCTAAATAGTTCTGGTACGACCCATCAAAGCTCTCAAAGCTTCTTGAAGGTGTTAGGCCAGCGATGGTCGGCGGGATCTCAATACCAGATTCAAGACTAAAGTTTAAATAAAACTCTCTAAACTCATTAAACTGGTCAACCAAGAAGTTTTGGCCGAAGACAGAGGGAGCATACGTTCCGAAACTTACCGGCTGAGTTCCCAGAGCCGGCTGGATTGTTTGGTATTCTTTATTTAAAAAGCCGTAGTGCTTGTCTTCATATAAAGTATCTTTGATGGAAAATTTGCTTTTCAAAATATCCATATAATTTTTATATCTTATTCTCTCTGCGCGGTTTGCAAAGCCGGATGACAACTGCCCTCCCTTAAAATTCAAAGCCATTTTACTTTTCTTCCTCCTAGGTATCTTCTTCTTTTCTTTCTTCTTCTGTTTTGAGTAGAGTGGTCATGCTCTTGTTTAAATCATTTATTGAATCTTTCTGCGCTGTTTCAAAAGTTGTTTTACCATCATTATCCGGAAAGCCATTGAACCTTAATTGAAGAGATGTTGTCATATCACCTCCCGAATATGTAGTGGTTACACCGCCGACAATATAGTAGCCCCCGAGTCCGAGACGTCGGGCCGAAGACTCTTCCAACCTTAAATCACCAAAACCAACTGTATCAGGGTTTAAATAAACAAAACTCATTGGCAAAAATAGGTTATTTCCCACCATTTCTGCGGTGGCGTCGTGAGGCAGCCTCAACTCATCATAGCCGCGGCCGTTCTTGATCACCAAATAGGCTTCTCGGCCTGGATCTGATTGTTTGGAAAAATTTACACTTTTTAATAGTCCATGGGTTTGGCCTAGGCGAAGGTGAAATATACCATTTTTTGAATCTTCCGAAAGGCTGCCGAAGCCAGGCACTACACCAGCCTGGGGTGCTTGGTGAAATATTATATATTCCATCATTTGCTTGCCTGAGTTTTTTGAATAGTTCCCAACGGGGGCTGGTATATCTCCTACCTTTAAATTTCCCTTACGTGCTTTATTTTTAAAATCTCTTGCTGTCATTTTTGACACCATGAAACTAACATCTTTCAACATCTCACAGTTTGGCCTTTCCACTAGGGATTGACTCAATATCTGCAGACACATTTTTGTCAGAAATTCGTTAATATCAAAGAAAAATTTTCTTAACAAGGACAAGTTTCGGTATACATAAGTGTAGATTGTGTCCAAAGAAACCGGGACGTCAGCTATATTTGTAAAGACGGATTTTGGTTCAGACGAGCCGACTTCAATTGTCTCTGTTTCAAAGTTGGCCAATAATATCTTAGCATCAAAAAGCTTATTTTTCAGAGATCTTATATAATTCTTTAGCTCTGTTGCTCTTTCTTTTTTCATCTTTTTCGGGCCAGTCTCCGGAACTTCATCATCCGGGTTGGCTGCTTGCTTGTCTATTTCCTCTACAGATTCTCTCAATATAGTGTGTATGGTTGTAATGTATGCCTCCAGGAAATCCCCAAAGTTAACATAATTTATTGTCTCCTTGGTAGAGAAAACTTTAGTAAAAACATCCATAGAATCAGAGCTTGCATTTGCCAAGTTAGTCTGGAAGTTCTCTAATCGGCCGGGGGGCGGCGCAGACTGCCCGGTCTCTTTCTCTTTTTTCGCCCGAGATTTTGCAAGGTGTCCGGATGCATTAAAAAATTCTTTAGCCTCAAAAGGCGTTGAGTGTATTTTTCCAGAATTATAAAGAAGGTCCATAACTCTCTTAAACTGCAATTGAATATCGTCTATCGTAAGATTGTCTTCTTCTTCCTCAGTTGATTCTTCATTGTCTTCCTCTTTTATTCTGCTTTTTTCGCCGAATGATTTATTTATATCTTCCCCTAATTGATCAGCTGGCGCTTTTAGTTTTGCACTTGCGGTCTTTCCTCTGGTTCCAGCTATAAGACTATACATTGACTCTCCTTTTATCGCTGTCAAGAAGCCAGTGTACTTTACGTTTATCTTCACGGCGCCGTTCTGCTCAAAGGTCACCGAGTGTCCAAAATAATTAAGATTAATGAATGATTTTGTTGATTCTATCACTTGCTTCTCTGTAGAATCAAATATTCCATTGTCTGGAACGTTATATCCTAACGTCGCTGCGATACGAGAGCTGAAGCCGTTGTCCAAAGCATTTGGTGTGAGCGTCTTTCCTTTGCTTTTAGATTTCTTTAACCTTCCTGACTGCATCCTGCTTCCGGCTGAGATTGTGAATAGATCCACCAAGGGAGCGTAGTCAGCGCTTCCCTCCTTTTCAAACAAAGTGGCCATGTGATCAACGGTTATTGACAAGTTTGCTTCTACAAATTTTCTAGAAGTATCGTATACTTCTTGAGAAGTGTATGATAATTGAAATGAATCAATTGTAGCTCCGTTACCTGAAAACGGCTTACTCAAATTTACTTTGTCTCCATCAAACACATAATCTGCTGCTACTGGAAAATAAAACGGACGCAACTCAGAAACTTTGCCGTCTGTCTCAAAAACCTTATACAGAATCAACTCTGGGACCAGAGAACTTATCTTGTGATTTTCTAAGTTTAGAAATTTTTCATTAACTGTGCGGCCGTCGAGTGAACCGAAAAATCTAGATACGACCGCATTGGCTCGGTAAGTCCCTTTTAGTCTATAGGTTTGCCCCTCATTCGAGGTACTGCCCATTCCGAGCTGGGATCTTTTAAGATCATCGTCATCTCCGTATGCCACCTTAAATGTTAGAAAATTCTGAGGGAGGGCATGCGGTCTATTTAGCAGCTTTTTCTTTTCTTTCTTTTTTGCAGTAGTCATAAAATTATCCTGTCTCTAGCCTTCAGGATAACCTCCTCTAGTGGTAGTGGTATTTCTATTATGTCTCCAATCTCACAGTGAAAGTCCGTTGGTTTAGCATTAAACCAAGCCAATACCCACCAATATCTAGCGTCTCCATAATGTTTAAACGCTATCTTAGACAGAGAATCCCCTGTAGTGAAAACATGATTAAGTTTTTTTATTTCTTTCAAAAACTCATAATCCTTGGGGTTTCCAAAAAAAGCCAAACCCATATGCTCAATGGAAGACGCTCCTGTTCTTATGAAGAAATCTTTATATATGTCATCTTTATTTATTAATTTTCTTGAGTTTTCAGACCAGCTATTTATTTTCATTGTTATTCCTCTCCGTCATCCGGTGAAGCAGATACAGGTCCCTGTCCTCCGAATACGTTTTGTTTGTAAGGGAATTCATCCCCTCCCAACCAAGTAGAGGTGTCGGAATCAAATCCCAGTGGAGCTTCATGTAGGGGTTCAAAAGTAAATGATAAGCTATAAATCATCGGCAAAAGGTCACCAGTGCTTGATATAAAATGTCCACCGTCAAAGTTTGGCTGAAAATTGACTCCCTGCATACAACCAAGCAGCCCGGCTTCGTTTGTTGGAGAACTAATATAATTGGCATACCTTATTCTAAAGAGTGGTGCCGACTGAATTGTTCTTACTTTATTGGCGCCTCCGATTTCCGGACCGTATGCTGGATAATTCATACGAATAAGTTGGGTGTATTGTTGAAAGTTTTTTACTGCAATCTCTCTTGAGCGGGAAACTATATCAAATGCTGCTGATATGTTTCTGGTGGTTGACTGGTAGTGTTTTATAGGATCTGTGCGGCCGAAGCTTGTGCTTCCACCCCAGCCGATGTTGTAAGCATCATTAAACTGAGTTATAAATGCCGGAAATTCTACCGATATTCCAGTTGCCATGCTTGTGAATCTTATCATTTGGCCGTGTTGTTCGGCTATTTCGTCAAAATAACTCATTAAATTTCTCCTTTCCTACTTGTGATCACTTTCATGACTAAGATACCATCTCGCTAGTGACTATTTCCGCAAAAGCTTTTGAAACTATTTGGTTACTTCCTAGGTTTATAGTTACTTGTGCCATCCGTCCAAAACGATTGTTTGCGTCAAGTGAGGCTCCACCGGTGGAGGGGTTAGCTTTCTTAGGGTTGAGTCTTTCTTCAAGGCCTTCTTTTTCTCCTTCACTTGTCTTGGCGCGCTCAAGTAGGAATTTTCTCATAGTCATAGGCTCGTCTCCCTCGTTTTGCTTGCGGATCCTCTCGCGGTAATCGCCCAGAAACCTTGCCTTTTCGAATGGCGTTTTCGCGATTTGGTCTAAAGTATCAAGGTCAGAAGGAGTAACGCGTTTGTCTCCTGTGCGTCCGGTGGTGGCAGCAGAAAGTTTTTGAATTTCGTTAAGGCGTTTTAATGCTTGTTGTCCCTTGCCGGCTTTGATGTCTTTAAGAAATTCGCTATTTTCTCCGCCGCTGGCATAAGCGTCGAATTCCCCTTTCAGCTCCGGCTCAGCAAGAACCGCGAGAGCTGTTTCCCTGAAAGCATTAATAAGCCGAGCCTGCACCGGGCCCGTAATCGGAGATTTGAGGATCTCTCTGCCGGTTTGCGCAATGTCGGTATCCTTACCGACGTTGCCAATGCCCATGCCTTGGATTGCAGCGGTTATTACGGCGCTGTCTCTGCCCATGCCGCGGCGGTCATTGGGGGATAAAGCCAATTTTCGGTCTGTCTGTAAAATTGCGAGATCTCGCTCATATTTAGTTCTAGTTAACTCGTTAATAATCTTTACATTGTCCTTTATAGATTCTGTTAAGTCCCCTAGACCCTTACTGAAGGCTTTACGGTTGTTTTTAAATTCTCCGTCAATTTCTGAGGCCATTTGGTCTTTTACTGATTTTCCTCCACTGCTGTCGCCATCGAGAAATCTTCTTGTTTCATCCAAAGACATGCCGATTTTACCGGAGATTGCCCTAAGTGCGAACTTTTTCAACCTGTCATCACCAGAAGTATAATCTCTATAAATTTGAGAATCTTTAAGGGCATCGCGGGTCGCTTTCATCCGTTCCGCTTCCGACATCATAAGCACCTTTGTTGCAGAGAATACGTTTTTGCCTAATATAGTATTTAAGCCGGCTGCAAAAGAAGACGCGCCGCCTATTGTGTCAGACTGTTGACCGAAAGTGCCCATTAGTTTGTTGACGCTTACGCCGGTCTTTGCTGCCATTTCCTGTATCTTTATAAATTCTGTTTGAATTTTGGGAAAGGAGTAGGCCAAAGACTTCGCCACCAGTTGGAAATTCTGAGAAACCACATTCGGAAGTTGCTTCACCGTTTTTGCGAAGTTAAACAATTCTTGGTTAAAACCTTGAACCTGGTCTTGTCCTTGGTTAAAGGAATACACCATCATATCAATATTTTTACCAAAGTTACTTAAGTCTAAGCCCAGAACATCTAATGACGCTGCATTGGCGGCGAGGGCGCCAGTGGTATCTCCAATTGCCTTTGTGAACGCCTCAAACTGTCCAGAATCCATACTTTGCGCAAGGCCGCGCATTGCCTGTTCGCCTGCCTTGGCGTTATGTAAGAAGGTATCAGTCAGAGAAATTGCAGAATTCACTGCAATAGATAAACTTGAAGATCCATCGTCAAGTCCATATCCAGACCCAGCAAAGTTTGCCATGGCCTTTTGCGCTGCTTCAAAGCGCTCAACCAGAATTTGTGACTCATTGATTTGACCGGTTTTTATATCACCTGTACCGATAGAAATAGCCTGCTGTGAGCGGAGAGTTTTTATTTCTTGATGCATCGATTTAAAAGCCTTTTTTACGGGGGTGCTCATCGCATCAAACTGACTTTTGTCAAGGCCTCGGTCTTTCCACCATGTCATTGTATTATATTTCTCCAGTTTTTTATCTGTGGTCAACAAACCACTTCAAGTATAAATAGGTTGATTAATGCTTTTTTATTCTTCTTCAGGCTCTAAGTGCGCCATGAGTCTATTCACAAACCACTTGCGTAACCTTAAAGGGAGACTGTAGGCCTCAACAAAAGAAAAGTTTCCTTCTTTTACTAGGATAAATATTTGTTCATATGTAACATTTTGGATGTAACTAGAACTCGGTGCGAAAAAAGGCCCAAGAAATAGGCGCCTCCTGTTCAGTGATGTTATTGCACTCACTACACTCAACAGACTGTCTTGTAGACAGAAAAGGCCTAGAGGAATTAGAAAACTCTAGCAGATACTTGGCGTCAATAGCCGGTAGGGCTTCAGATAGTTTAGATATCTGGGATTTGTCAGTTACATCGTTAGCAGAAATAACAACCTTGTTTATAAGTGACAATGTTTTATTGTAAGGTAAATTATATTTTTCTTTTTGCTTTTTTTCTTGCTCCAACTCTTTCTCAATTGTGTTCGTCATTGGCATCAGTTTCACAGTAATCTGTGTCTTAGGCAAAGTTGCAAGAAAAACGTTATTTTCTGCGTCATATTCTGATTCGAACTTTGGCTGTGAGAAATCTATACAACTTAAATCAAAAGCGTGCTTTGTTTGCTTCTTGCAGTTCTGGCAATATAGCTCAGTTTCATAATCCTTGCCATATCCTGTGACTCTTGCAGCCAACAATAATGCCACCTTATCTTCTTCTAGGAAACTAGATGCAGACAGTTGCGAATCTATCAACAAAGAATCAATAAGCTTGTCGTAAACTTTGAATTCTTGATCCATTGGGCTCTGATTGGCCAAAAGATCTTCTTCCTTGGCCGTCATGTGCTTGATTTCCACTTTTTCCACGCCATGTAGTGCGCTGGATTTTGGATAATATTTTCCTTGTGATGGTAAAAAAACCTCCTCTGTAGGAACCACGAAAGAAAGGCCAAACGCGTTGTTTATTTGACTTCTCTTTTCAGCGGATGGATTTTGAGGGATCTCTTTTTCTTCTGTTTTTGGATGGTTAAACTTCTGTGAGTTTCTAGACATTATTGCTCGCTTTCATTTTTTAGATACTGTACATTGTATCATAATACTTGTTCTTTTAAAAGAAAATTCTTAGTTTTGATAGTCAACAAAAGTAGACGGTCTTGTAGAAATATCTGAATTCAACTCTGCCCAGTCATAGCTTATAGATATGGTCACATTTAAAAGCTCATCGCTAGTATAGTCCAAACTATCAAACGTTACATTGGTCATTATTGGGTTACGAATAATCCATTGTTCTGTAATGTTCTCATCTTGAGATCCTTCAATCCCAATCTGTTCTATCTTTAATGTTGGACCTAGAGCGTTCACCATGGACTCCTTAGAAATGGTCCTATGTCCCGCTTCAGTGTTTGCCCCGGGCGGCAACTCATAACCTGCTGCCTTTATAGCATTATAAAGACTCTGAGTTGCATCTGGAGTTACCGGGTCGACAATTGTCAACGTGATTGGTTGCCAAGTGAGGCGTCCAGGGTATTTAAAAGTGTGCTGCAAGAATTGGTGTGAAGTCTCCCCTACCTGGAAGGCTGGCTTCGTTACGGATTTTGCTATATAAGTTGGCATCTCATTATTAAATGCATAAACGAGCCATCTAAACTTTCTCTTTGGCTCTAAGGATGCTTCGCTCCAAAATGGTCTTGACATATTTTTTGTCTCCTAGTATTATTTAGTTACCGAATGCTTTTTTTCTCTTTAATCTTCAAAAGAAGCACCGGTGTTGGTTATAACAAAATCAACCGCAATAAACTCTATAGATCTAGCTGGCTTGAGAAGTACTTTCGCATAAAGTATGTTTCTATCTACCAAATCCGGTGTAGTTGTCGTAGAATCTAAGACTACCTTATAATCTGACAATCCAAATCTAGTCTTCACACTTTCAAGGAAAGGGTTAACCTGTCCCAAGAACTTGTTCCAAGTTGCTCTGACGTTCTGCTCAAAAAGCAAATCTTTTGAGATTCTAGAAACTCTCTTCTTAACGAAAATTAACAAACGCCTAACATTGATTCTATCCAACGCTGATTGTGTTGTTTGCAAGGTCTTCTGACCGAACACCACAATACCTTCCGATACGAAAGAAGCAATTGGATTGATATTTGCTGCATATAGCGTGTCTCTATCTTTAGACATTAACTGATCTGAAACTTGAAGTACCGGTAGGCCGGCGTTTCCTTGGTTCAATCCGCCGCGGTTAAATCCCGCAGGCGCAAACCAAACTTCATCTCGTTGTTCGGTGTAAGCCATTACACCTAAGGCGACAACTGAAGGTGGTACCCAAACATCTCTGTTAAATACCTCATCCTTTATCTTAACCCATGGATAATAAGTGGCACCATAAGATGAATTAAGTTGCCTATCTGTAAGATTCTTCGCTGAATTTTCTGGATTTCCAGAAGACGGAACTCTTTGTTCAAAGTTATCACACTTTTCTTCAAATGGTGGGATATAAACATTAGGCAAATCAATGATCGCCAGAGAGTCTCCTCTTGCCTCGCAATCTCTAACTAGCTTAGTAGTAAGACTAGAGTTTGTAATTCCTGGCATCACTGCCAAGTTATGCTCAACCATCTCTGCGTCTCTTACAAGCTCAATTGCTCTATCAACAGAAGCATAAGCATAGTTGCCTTTTGTTGTCGATGGTGATGCGTTAACAACTCTATTGTTGAAAGGATCCGCTTCCGTTACATCTACACCTTCAAATCCTCCGACCATTGGGGCTCTGAAGCCGTCAACATGATCAAACAAGGTTCTTAAACTAGAAGCAGTTCCGTCCGCTACAGATTTGGCATAAGAGCTTACAGTTGCACCGCCGGTGAACTTGTTGCCGGATGGCCGGATGTCAACTGCGAAATCAGAAGTTATATTCGTGTTGCCGGCGGCTCCTGTAGTGGTCTGAGTTAAGGTTATGTTACCATCAGTTGTATCATCGCGAACTAGAATTGCGCCGTTATGGCCGGTGGAGCCTAGAATGGCAGACTTTAAGTTAGCTATAACGTTTGCTTGTGTGCCCGTAGCTACAACTGCTATTTCTCCGGCAACTGCGAGGGTTTCGGTCCCTGCAGGAATATTTGCATTTGCGGCGTCTGTTCGCATGCTGCCACCGTCTGTGTCCAACAAAGCTACAACTCCATGGTCGCCGCCGCGGTCAAAAGTTATGTTGACTGTATTTCCAGAGAGGGTAGCCGTGATACCAGCTACGCCGACATTTCCGGGCGCCTGAGTCTGGAGGACAACCTGGCCTGCGACTGCAGTGCCGTTAATTGCGTTAACCAAGTTTTGTGCTGTTTGGGCATCCCCGCCGCCGTGTTTAATAGAAATGCGATCGTTATGCGCGCCGGCTGAAGCTTCGAGTTTTATCTTTATGGCTGTGCCTGCGCCGCCGGCTGCAGCTGGAACTGTTATTGTTATACTTTCATTTGCCGATGTTCCGACCGCGGTGAGCGCGTTGTCCAGTTTACCCTTCGTTGTAGTAACCGCATGGGCTATAGTCATCACCGCTCCATTGGCAATTGCAGTGTTTGTAGCTCTAGTTGCTGTAACATCAACATCGGACAAGGTAGGGTCAACGAGGCGGTAAGTTTTTGAAACTATGCCGGATGAAGCGCCGCTGTCAAGAATTATTTTCTGACCAGCGGTCTGGCCGTGGGCTGCAGCAGGGGTTGGTGCAGTAAGAACTGCTGTGGCAGCTGTTGCGCTGCCATTTCTTGAACCTTCAACATACTCCACAAGGTCAATATCTCCTAAGGAATCAATTGCAGAAACGGAAGTTCCGTTCTTTGGATGAATCACAACATCTTCCATAGAGAAGACAAAGGAGTGAGAAGTGTCGGTTCCCGCATCTTTTCCAGATGTCTGATCAGCTGCGTGAGTTGAGTACGAGCTAGCCTTTCTAAGGTAGTCTACATATCCAGGATTCAAGATCGTGTTTGTTGTGTGCTTTGAGTCCGCGGACCAAGACTGCTTGAACGGTGAAGCACCCATAATATAGCCATCGCTAAGTGATCCTGAATTTACTAAAGGAAGCTGTGGCCATTTTAAGTGGAGCTTTGAAGCTGAGTTTGAAGTCAATGCTCCTGCGAATATGCTTCCCTCTGCCCACTTGGTACCAAGAGATCCGGTGCCAGTTGCGTTAAGAGTGGCATCAATTGCCTTTGGTACCACTGGGCCTCGGAATCCTACCGGAGCAAGATCTGCGGTTTCTGGTGGCTTTTCATCTAAAGATTTATGCATCTCTATTCTTATGTATTCTGACACGTTAGGGTGCGTTCCGTAAACTTTGTTTCTCTTTTCCTTGGCGGACCATGCATAATACTGAGTTCCGATCTTCTTTGTTATGTAGTTTTCAGAGCTAGGATCAAGATTGAGATTGTCAAATCTTTCCACCTCGACCAGGCGTGTGCCTCTCACTTCATTAACAATCAAAGAGAAAGAACTATAAATATTAGTAGCATTATCTCTAGGTATGTTTATCCTCTCAATTGAGATCATGAGATTTTTAGACGCTTGAAAACCTTCTTGGAGAGCAATTGCTCTGAAAAGATCTGGGCGGTCTGAGTGTACTACGCCAGTTGATGCACCAGAGGTATCCTGGGCTATAAACCAACCTGACTTAGCAGTTGTTAGAGCATGATTTCCTGATTTCAAATCAGAAACTTGAGGATCTAGTTCTACAATTGCTGCAGCAAGGGTATCGCTTGATCCCTTGTTTGCAGTGATCTCACTAACAGCTTCTTCAAACGTTTCTCCAAGCCAATAAAGATCTGCTAACCCAGAATCTGTATCCGATATTGAGGCGTTTGTTTTGGTGGGGTTAGTGTTAAAGCTTTTTCTCATTGAAGCCGGAGAGAAGGTAATATCTTTTGTCCTAGTGGACCCATTAGATAACCTTATGGTAAACTTTGACTGGGCATCTTCTTTTACTACCGCTTGTAAGTTAGCGTGAGCTGATGAGTGCTGGTTCGCTAGAGGACTATCAAGCCACAAGTCAGCTGCGCCATAAAGAGAAGCAGTAAAACTAGTGTCTCCATAAAATACTGCAGCAAGGGTACCTGTTACTTCTCTTGCATCTGCAGGGTTCCTATCAGACGCACTAGTGAATAAAAACAACCCATATGAGTTAGCAGTTTTCCATCCAGGATTGGCGGCATCTGTTCCATCAGCGTTATCTCCCGCCACGCCAGCTAGTCTGACTATGGTTACGGGCGAATCAATATCCGCAGAAAGGTAGGCCTTGGCTGCGTAAGGTGCATAAGACTCTGCCAGCAGGTCTGTACCTTCTCTCCAAGGGTCGTCCCCTTCGCTTCCGGGGGATGTACCTCCAAAAACTCTCTCAAATTCTTCTAAAGACCTTACTTTGTAAGGTGTCAAGGCTGGGCCTTTTTTGGTTCGTCCAATTATAACTGGACCTACTCCCTCTGGAATGCCCGGAAGTTGGGACTTATCAATTTCTTTTAGGAAGACTCCTGGGGAAACAAATCTAAATTTTCTAGATGCCATATTTCTATTCTCCTTTTCTAGGATAGTAAATGTTATTTTACTTATTAAATAGTTTTTGTATGTTCTAAAGGACGGAAGAAAAAGAAAAGCCCGCCAAAAAGGCGGGCTGGGTAGGACGAAAGGTGGGATATATTCTCTAAAGCAACTCTACTATGCTTTAATGTAACGTATTTGCAACACGTCGTCTCCATCAAGCGCTTCGTCAAATAGAACCTTTGGCTTGGAGCCGCTGGTATTAAGAATATAATCGAACATAGCACCTTGAGAACCGCCATCTGGAGTTCCTTCTACAGACCCGGATGGCGTCTGCAGCATACCGTTCAAGTAAACTTGTATTGAAGCGTTGTTGCACGGATTTTCAGTAAGGGAACCAGTCTTCAAGTTTGAAGACAAGATTTCAACTGCCTCTGTTATAGAGCCGCCGGCGGTTGCGGAGGAAGGGGTACCTGAACTAGAGAACGTTGAAAGCGTACTTAGATCGTCTCTCGGATCCGCGACAAATCCCCAAGCATTACCAGAACTAATAGCAGCTGCTAGTGCGAAGGTTGCAGTTCCACCACTGAAAGTGTACTTGACAGTCTGACCAGCAGAAGCTGATACACCTGACAAACCTGATCCAGAGATTGAACTGTGCTGCTGGATATCACTAAACGATGAAACCGAAGTTGTGTGTCCAGAAATGTTACCCATTGCATGCACCTTCATAGTAGTACTACCAGAACTACCAGTGTAATCCTCTACCACAACAAAGAAAAACTTGTTGCTTCCGCTGTCCTGCAGGGACATAACGGTACCGGCGGACACCGAAGCACCACTGTTACCACTAAACGCTAATGTACCAGAAGGAGTACTACTGAAAGAGCTTAGGCCGCTCGTTGTAAGCGTGCTTGTTGAAATACCAGAAGGAGCCGAGGCCCCACTGCCAGCAGACAAGCTGGATCCGTAAAGAACCGCTTGGTTCTGCGAAATGTTCATCGCAAAACTTTGTCCTGATGAGAGGTTGCTTGTTAATCCAGAAGCGGATGAACCAGCGCTGTGCGATGCATCAGATGCATTTCTGGTTGCAGACGTTGCAATATCAGTAACACATTCAACGCTAAGAACACCAGCGCTCGTAGCCTGGATACCATTACCGCCACCATAGTATTCACCGAGTTGGTCAACAGATACCTGCTTCATCGTTCCGGCGTCGTTAAACACCACTCTATCACCGGTTGCAACAGTAGTAGAGGTTGCACTAGTACCACCGTCCATAATGTTGAGTTCTGCAGCCGTTGAAGTAACAAGTGTTCCTGCGAGCTTAAGTCCGACACTAGATGCGTCGTGACTGGCTATGTCAACGTTCTCGCTTCCATCAATCTTAATAGCAATCTGAGCACCGTGTGATGCTCCACTACCGATTTCAAGAATGTCAGTTCCGTCGTCAAGACCAATGCGAAAATCTTCTGCATTTCCGTCAAACACAAGCATTGTATCTTCTGCGCCGGCATCACCCAAGACGAGCTTAGGGTTAGTACCTGCGATTACAACACCTGCGGCTGGCTGATGAATGCGAAGTTGATCCGTTCCGTCTTCATCATATTCAATACCAGCGTCTCCGCCGCTACCAAATTCAATTTTAACGTCATCGCTGATTCTCAGGCTCGCACCAGCATAGAGAAGAACGTCATTGCCGTCTTCGTCATACTCGAATGATGCATCACCACCTGATGCGGCGCCGAACATCAATTTCTTGTCATCAGTGATCTGAAGACCTGCTGCTTTGATGTCAACCAGATCGGAACCACCTACTTCAAATGTAATAACATCGTCAGCAGAAGCTCTAATTGAAGTATCATCATCGGCATCAAGGTCAATACGACCTGTACCACCTACGCTGAGAGAACCTTGACCGTTAAGATCAATTGCATCAACGTACAAGTTAGCCCAAGCAACCTGTGATGCCGCGGCAGTTACTGAACCACCGGCTGTTGCTGCCGAAGGGGTACCGGAGAAAGAAGAGGCGGCACTTAAATCGTCTCTTGGATCAGCGACAAAACCCCAAGGAGTGCTTGAAGTAATGGCTGTCACCAATACAAATACTGCGGAGCCACCACTGAGGGTATACGCGACAGTTTGACCAGCAGAAGCTGAAACACCTGATAAACCAGTACCAGAGAAAGAGCCACTGTAAGAGCTTATGCTCGATACTGATCCGATTGATGTCTGGTGACCGTTGATATTAGGCAGTGCACAGATCTGCATTGACGAGCCGCCGGAATAGTCCGCGGTCACGACAAAGAAGAATGAACTACTGCTACCATTGAGTGACAAGATAGTTCCTGCAGATATAGTGCTTCCACTATATGAGTTTGAAACAGTCAGTGTACCATTGTGGGTACTGGAAAAGGAACTAAGGCTGACTGACGACCCTATAGCAGATTCCAAACCAGAAGGTGCAGAACCACCCGAAGGGGCTGTCAACGCGTTGTCGGACCCGTAAAGTACTGCTACATTAGTAGCATTGTCCATACTGATAGTTTGGCCATTCAGGTTACTTGTCAATCCGGATGCAGAAGAACCAGCGGAGTGAGATGCGGATGTGGCTGCTTTACCGAGCGAGTCAGCGCTGTCACTGCCTGGAACAACATTGTTGCCACCTGGGTCAAGAACGATATCGGCTGCAGCAATAACCTTGAGGTCAGTATCAACATCAATTGAATCACCTGTACCATCAATTTCAAGCTTACCGACCTGAACAGTTCCTACGGAAACTGTTACGTCAGTATCAGCGCCTGTCTCTGTAGTGGTACCAAAAAGAAACTTATCAGCTCCTTCGTCCCAGATCAAGGCAGCGTTGTCGCCTGTAGAACCACGTTCCATGATAATACCAAGATCAGAAGTTGAAGATCCACTGGTATTTTCAGCCTGAAGAACGATAAGACTGTCCTCAACATTTAAGTTAGTCGTCGAGATAGTTGTTGTGTCGCCGTTAACAGTAAGATTACCTGTTATTACAGCATTACCACCAACATTCAAGTTGTCTCCGACTGTTACTTCAGAAGTGGTATGACCAATCGTAACTGGCATAGCACTCGTTGCTGCACCAATCTTAACACCATTAGTGGTATCAGAAGTGTCAATATTGACTGCGCCAGAACCATCAAGTGAAATTGAACTTGCGTCAAGAGTCATAGCTCCGGAGTTAAGGTCAAGTGCGCCTGACGTTGTGATATCAATCTCGGATGATCCGCCTGCAAGTGCAACACCTGCTGCAGTCAAAGTCATAGCTCCACCTGCGTCAATTGTTGCTGCGCCAGTGACGTCAACATCAAGGATACCAGCGTCAATCTGAACCTCAGAGGCTGCGTTAGCGTTAGCATCAATGTGGAACGCCACACCTGAAGTGTGGGCCGACACTAGTGAAATGTGACCGTCTGCTGACGTGGTGGTGAGAGTAATCTCATCAGCTGCGTCTAAGGTAATCATATCTGCTGAGTCTATGTCAACACCACCTGCACTAGCATTTAGGTGAAGTGCGCTAGCTCCTGTACCTGCGGAGGCAAGTCGGAGTTCCTGTGTGCTACCTCCAGCTACAGCAATATCAAGATCTTTTCCTGAGGCGGTTACTGTAAGATTTGAATCATCAGTACCATCTAAGGACAATACTGTTCCGTCAATGGCTACGCCAGCACTTGAATCAAGATCGACAGATCCAACGTTAACGTCAAAAGCTCCAGAAGTTGTGATATCAACTTCAGAACTATTACCAGCGATACTAACACCGCCAGCACCATCAAGAGTCAGTGCGCCGGCACCAGTTGTTAAATCCGATGCTGCTCCGCCCTGAAGCGAGAGACCTGCTCCGGCGTCTACTGTGATTGCACCGTCAGCATCAAGGTCAAGTACGCCAGCACCAGAACCGCTATTGCTCGCGGCGATGGTCAACGTCTTTGCGGATGATGAATTCGCAGCCATTGAAAGGTTGGTATCATCTGCAGCATCCAATGAAAGAGTGCTTGTACCATCAATAGTGATAGCGCCGGCAGCGTCAAGGTCAAATGCTGCAGAGTTAAAGTCAACTGCGACATTTGCTGCTACACCGATATCAATACCACCTGGACCGTCAAGCGTAAGCTTGCCAGAGCCGCCAGCATCTATATCTAATCCTGCTGCAGAGCGTAAGATTGGAGACTTTAAGTGTGGAACCGTAAGAATATCTCCGGTTGGATTATAGGTGAGAACACCTGTGTCAACGAAAAGATCTTCGTTGTCCGTTCCGCTTGCGTCGACGAAAACAATTCTCATCTCTGCGTTTTCACCATCTGCCTCGGTCAAGTCAACCTTGGAAAAGTATGCTGACATTGCATCTGAAGAAATCTTCTTCGGTACTGATCCTGTTGATTGCACAAGAAAGTGCTCATTTGCGGTTAAGGTTGTAAGTGCGGTGACATCTGATCCCGTGATATTAAGGGATGCGCCCGAAACCTTATCTGCGTTAACTAACTTTTCTAACTGTCCGTCGTTTAATTTTGTTCTAGCCATGCTTATTCCTCCTATAGCTTTATAGAAACATTTTCTGAGAAATAAAATAAAATAAATTCTAATGAAAAATTAATAAAGATAAAAGGATATAAAATAGGTGTGATGTGATGTGAAGTGATGTGAGATTAGTAAGGTTAGATTAGAAAACTCTCTTAATAGACGTAAAACGAACTGTCACTATAAATAGTCTCAAGGTGCCTCAAGAGAACAGGATCTTCTTGAGGTTTCTGACATTATTGTCAAACTTGCAAAAGTCGGAATCCAGAAATTCAAGCGCTGTTGATTGGCATTCACTCTGAGGGTCATCAAAACAAAAGTGAAACTTTCCGGAGTCGAGCCTTTTACATTCTTTCAATTTGAATCCCCTAAGTTGCAGGTATGCTGCTATTCCGATGTCGCTCGTCGTAAACATTATTTTGTTTCCTTGTTTGTTTGTACTTATTAATTAGTAAACTAGTCTTGTTGTTTCCTAACAAAATAAGCTTTTTCGCCTGGCGCGTCTGGTAACTTGAGTTCATATGGTGACGAGGGATCGATATTCATCTGGTCTCTAATATCTGTTGCGCATTCAAAAACGCGGTTTTCAATCATAGCTAGTCGCGAAAGCAAATCGGCTTTTTGTTTTTCCATCTCCAGTAAAAATCTAGAAATATATTCTTGGACCCTAACCTGCTCCTGTCTAAGTTCATACGTTTCTCTTGCGACTTCCCATTCCACGGGAATGATTTCATCTGACCTTTCTTGGTCTTGTGTTTCTACTTGCGACTCTTCTGCTGTCGCCTCCGATTGTTGCGGATCCGGTTGTGTGTTTGATTCTTCAGACATGTTGTTTTCCTTTCTTATTTGGTCTGTGTACTTTAACAGTATAGCACGTTATATATATTTTTAAAGTCCGTATTTTGACAATTCTTTTGGATCAATTATCACGGTTTCTTTCGGGAGTTTTACCTCTACGAAGTTTTCCCTTATTGTAAAGTAATTTTTTTCTCGGTTGTGAGCTTGGCCTACAAGATAACCTACGACCTTCATGCTGATTTTCGTTTCAAATTTACGTTCATCTGCTGAAAAGTTTCCTAAATTATCTTGGGACTGGTATTGATCTTGGATAAACCCTTCATACTTGTGCTCTCCACTTACCAACTTTACATAATTTATTGTACCAGGTCTTGTCGCAAAAGGCAAGACTAAATCGTTTATATGTTGTTGATAATCTGTTCTTATCGTTATCTCGTACATTAGATCTACATTCACTGGCATTGGGATACTTATTGTTTGAAATACCACCTTTTCATTTGTATGTCGGTGATTTTCTTGCCCATAAAGTCTTTTTGAATCAGCATTGGCGAAATTTTTGGTCTTATCTTGGTATATCTTTCGTATTATACTGAGTGCTCCGCCTTTCTCGTCCTCTACTTCTGGTATATTTCCTTGGTAGACGCCAGAAGATCTTAGGCTTTTTGTAAAAGATGATCTTTTTATCGAAATAATTGGAAATATAAGAGCTCCTTGGCCGTCTCTAACATTCTTGTCATTCTTAGATAAGAAAGCGCGCTCAGAAGTAGCCCAAAGGACCGGAACCAACTTTGTTCCCTTGTTAGTGTTAACAGATAGACTCAAATCTTTTACAAAATTGTAAACAGCACGGTCAATGTCTTCCAAAGTAGAAGGCTCAAAGTGTACCTTGCGCAATCCTGGAATGTTTTCTTCGTTTTTAGACATTTACTAGACCCTCTCTTGCCCTTACACATTGTGCGGCGATTTCAAAACTAGATTCAACTTGACCAAAGAGCCACTTTGGCTCTTCAAGGGTCAAAATCTCATATAATCTATCCCCATATTGAAGATAGTCGCCTTCTCTGACAAAAAGGTTTTGATCTTCTGTCAACCTTCTCTTGTGGAATGCTACACTGATCTTTTCAATTCTGTCGACCCCCAGTGGCCCGGTAGTAGTTGTTTGTGATACATATTTTACCATTGCGTAGACTCTTACTGGGTCCAAAAAGGTTTTATTCACTGATTCTCCGTATAAATCATGAAAATTTGTGTTTTCTAGACTGACAGGATAGTAAACCACAGTCTGTCCTACGACTCTTTCAATGACTTCATCGTTTATTTGCTTTACCAGGTCCTTTTCTTTCTTGCCGACAAATAAAGGCGGTGGCGGGGACGCTGGTTGTGACCATTCGTTATCATCAGACATTATTCATTACCCCACAAAGATATAGTTTGGAACCTTATCCAATACTTTTTCTGTATTTTCAAGCATACCTGCGTCTTGTTCTGCCATCTTCGCATATGTCATCTCTGCTAAAGTGGTCTTTAGTTCTTCTCTCAACTTTAATTGTTCGTCTTTACCCTCAGATATCAAAGCAGAACCATTGAGTGTCACGCTTTCTCCAGGGATTGGTACTGAGTTGAATTTTGATCTGATTTGACCCAGAGTCTCTTTGCAGACGGCCAGTGCAAACCTTCTAATCCACTGCTTGCCTATAGAATTAATATTCTCATATGGCAAGTTACCCATGGGTAAGGTGTTCATGTTGTTGACTCCATCAACCGAAATGTCTGTAGAATCCCAAACATCTGTTGGTATAGAAAACTCAACCCACATCTTGCGGGGGCCACCAGAGTATGGTCTTGGATACAACCTAATCTTATTATTTTTCAATTCATAAGAATAATGAGACATTCTTGTGTAGATTGCATCTTCAAAAGCCATTGCTTGGGCTTTATTATGCCAAGCCGGAATCAATTGAAAAGTAGAATCATCAGAAAACTGTCCATAGTTGTGTAAATTGCCTACCACGTTTAGCCCACCATAGTAACCAAAGAACCTCCACATTGCATGTGGCGTCTTGTAAAATACTTTTTTGATTAAAATCTTCTTGTTACCAATCGATCCTGAGTGCTGTTCCGATTTCGATATAATGTCCTGAAGATCGTAATCTTGTGTTCCGGCTGTGACATCAAAAGAAGCAGAGAACTGTATAGAGCTGTTCAAGCTTATCTCGGCTCCAATACCTTCACCAATCCTTCTTGTCATACTATAGTCGAACTTTGGATATTTTAAAGCAACATGTGTTCCGGCGAGGTCCGTTTTCAAGTCTCCGTTTTTAAGGTTACCCTTTGAATCAAAGGACCCTGTTTGGTTCCCTAAGGCGTCGGATAAGATATTGGTGGCTTGGTGTAGGTTAACCAAATAAGAGTACTCTAGAACAGCTTCTTCGTACGCTGTGTACACGTTTCCAGCTGTCAACTCAATGTCTAGAACATCTCCTCCTAATTTTTTATAAACATAAGAAACTTGGTCTTTGGCACCTTGAAGAAATTCTGTTGAGTACAGAACTGCACTTGAGTCTGAATATATTTTATAAGGAACGAGTCCGTTGACATCGTTCACAGACCCTGTTGGTGTCAACACAATTGCTGATGTTGTGCTCGCTGGTGTTAAAGTTGGTAAAGACATTCATAAACCTCCACTAGGCATAATTATACACTATAACTAGTTGGCTGATGGGACAAATAGCCTAGGCTTATGATTTTGTTTTAGTGGTTCGCTTTCTACGGGTTGTAGTAGTGGCTTTCTTTGTGGTGGTGGCTTTCTTTGTGGTGGTAGCCTTTTTGACTGCCGGTTTGCGGGTAGTCTTTGGTTTAGGTGTTTCTTCAACAGTTGGAGTTTTAACTGTTGGCTCCTCTGCTTGTACCAAAACTTCTTCTTGCTTTGGGGTTTCCAAGATCTCTTCAACCTTTTCCGCCACGGTCTCTACTGTTTCTCTTATGGATGCCAAGTTTGCTTCGAGAAGTTTAGCAAACTTGGTTTCCCATTTCTTTCTTACTTTTCCAAATCTGTGAAGATCTAAAAGAGCCTTCTTTTTCTTGCCCATTAGTTATCCTTTTCTTATGCTACAACTACGTCAAATGTTTGCTTACTGTCAGCGAGAGCGTTGCCGTCTGAGTCCAAAGGGGTGACTGTAAACGTGTACTTGCCTTCGGCTGCTGCAGCAAGAATATTCTCGGTGGCATTTAAGCCGTTAAGGTCTGCAGCGGAAAGAGTTCCATTTTGACCTGCGTCAAAGGAGTTGGCTAACAGTGTAGCAGTATTTGCTCCATCATCTTTAGCTACGACAATATTAAACCCATTCTTGTTAAGTGCTGCTACATTGCCGCCGCCTGTCTGGCCGGCTTTCTTCGCTCCAGGGTCAGCAGCAAAGAAGTTTGCCTTTGTAAAAATGATTTGATTGTTGTCGTCATCCTTAGCAAAAGCAGAAATATTAAAAGAAATTCTATTTTCTTTTACTTGAGTTTTGACCGTCTTATAGAGTGCCTCGTTAGTCTCACTAGCTTTCCTGACTCTTATAGTGTGTGCACCCTTGCCAAGTACGCCGGTGGTCACTGCGTATGTTATTTCGTCTAATCCGGCATCACCACCGTCTCGGGTAGTTGCAGTTGGAGTGCCAAAGGCCGCTCCATTAACAGATATCTCAACATTTTGAGTGGTGTGGCCGCCGCCAAGGAGGCGTCCGGACACTGTAACTGTCTCGTTTCCGTTATCAACTGCCGCGATAGAGTCGATAAAAGCCTCTCCAATTTCAATTAGATCGTCTATCTCTCCCGCGTCAATAACGTTGGTCGTTGAGTCAACTTTGTCTAAAAATTCAAAATACTTTTTTGCAAACTTTGTTGTTCTTGTTAAAATTCTTCTTTTCTTGCCCATGATTTGGGATCCTCCTCTAAGGGTTATACACTATAAATAGTATCACAGTTCATCAATAGAAAAAGAAAAGCCCCACCAAATTAATGATGGGGCTCAACTT
>MDTC01066279.1_pt1 | contig 23419 bp, 25 predicted proteins | sample 811181 | NCBI WGS metagenome assembly MDTC01 (sample SAMN05326644, study PRJNA326480) | marine metagenome | isolation source: seawater | place: Pacific Ocean: North | collected 2011 | reverse complement strand
GAAGGGACTCGAACCCCCAAGCCGCGAAGCACTAGATCCTAAGTCTAGCGTGTCTACCAATTTCACCACACCCGCAAAAGGGAAGCAAATATAAGCAAGATTATTATAATATACCTATTGATTTAACTATGTTAAAAAAACATATTTAATTACATTTACAAAAAAAACATTGGAAATATTTAAAGATTATATCGAAAAAAATTCAGAGCGTTTTTTAGATGAATTGTTTGAGTTATTAAGAATTCCATCAATAAGTGCACTTAAAGAAAATGATTTGGACACTAGATCAGCAGCTGAATTAATTAAAAAACACCTTCTAAATTTAGGTCTAAATAATTGTGAAATATGTAAGACAAAAGGACATCCTATCGTATATGGAGAAAAAATAATTGATAAGGATCTTCCAACTATTCTTGTATATGGTCATTATGATGTTCAACCTGTTGATCCTGTAAATCTATGGGACAAAGATCCATTTGAACCTTATGTTAAAAAAACAAAAATTCATCCAGAAGGAGCCGTTTTTGCTCGTGGGGCCTGTGATGACAAAGGTCAAATGTTTATGCATGTAAAAGCTTTAGAGGTTATGTTAAAACACAATGGTATACCCTGTAATGTAAAATTTATGATTGAGGGAGAAGAAGAAATAGGAAGTGATAATCTTGAGTTATTTGTAAAAGAAAATAAAGAAAAACTTTCCAATGATATTATTTTAGTTTCTGATACTGGAATGATAAGCAAAACCATTCCTTCTATTACAACCGGGCTAAGAGGACTTTCTTACATGGAGATTGAAATAACAGGACCTGATAGAGACTTACATTCTGGACAATATGGTGGAGCGGTAGCTAATCCAATAAATACCTTATCCTCAATGATAGCTTCTTTACACGATTCTAATCATAAAATTACTATTCCGGGTTTTTATGATAATGTATCTGAATCCACAGAAGACGAAAAAAGGACAAGCTCTTTGATTCCATTTAATATTAATGAATTTAAAGAGTCAATAGGAATTAATTCTGAACACGGCGAAATGGGTTATTCAACAATCGAAAGACTATCCATCAGACCAACCTTAGACGTAAATGGTATTTGGGGAGGGTATACTGATGAAGGTTCTAAAACCGTTTTACCTTCGAAAGCTTATGCTAAAATTTCAATGAGACTAGTTCCTGGTCAAAAATGGAGAGAAATAAGTTCTCTGTTTTCAAAACATATAAAAAATATTACACCTAAGGGAGTTACATCAAAAGTAACAGAACATCACGGTGGTGAACCCTATGTAGCACCAACTAATACAATTGGTTATCAAGCTGCAAGTAATGCTTACGAAGAGGTTTTTAGTTTAAAGCCTATACCAACAAGGGATGGAGGAAGTATTCCAATAATTGCTTTGTTTGAAAAAGAACTTAATAGCAAAACTATATTAATGGGATTTGGTCTAGATAGCGATGCCATACATTCCCCAAACGAACACTATGGATTATCTAATTTTTATATGGGTATAGAAACAATATCTAAATTCTACTACCACTTTACTAAACTTTATAAATCTAATTCTAAAGGTTAACTATAAAAAGATCCGAAGCAATTCCATCAGACAAAAATTTTCCTTCATTAGTAGTCTTTATTATATTATTTTCCATTTTCAAATGCTTTGAATCAATAAATTTTTCAGACTTTTCAATAAAATGATTTTTATAGTTTACTCCAAAATTATCGTTTAAATAATCTGTTGACACCCCCCACATAGTTCTCAGGCCAGTCATTATGTACTCATTATATTGATCTGTTAGAGACAATTTTTCAGATTCATAATACATTTCGTCATTCATTACTGCTTTTACATATAAATTATTATTGGAAATATTCCAACTTCTTGAAATTCCATTATAACTATGAGCAGAGGGTCCAATACCTAGGTATTTTTTTCTAAGCCAATAAGCAGTATTATTTTTAGAAAAATATCCTTTTTTTCCAAAACTACAAAACTCATAATTAATATATTTTTTAGAAGTTAACTTATTCAACATCGATTCATATTGTTTAAAAACAATTTCTTCATCTAAAAGCTTTATTGACCCTTGTCGCACATATCTTTCAAGAGCAGTCTTCGGTTCTATGGTTAATGCATAAGCTGAGATATGACTTATGTTGAAAGAAGTTGCTAAATCTAGATTATATTCCCATGATTCTAAATTACTTTCTGGCATACCGTATATAAGATCAATAGAAATATTTTTGAAATATTTTTTTGCATTCTCTATACATTTTTTTGAAACTGTAGAATTATGTGCCCTATTCATTATTTTTAGATCACGATCTAAAAAAGATTGTACTCCAACACTCAATCTATTTATCTTACTTCTAGACAATTTCTTTAATTTATCTATTGTTAAATCGTCAGGGTTAGCTTCCAATGTTATTTCTAAATCTGACGAAATTTTAAAATTCTCACAAACCATATCAATTAAACAATTTATTTCGTCTATTTCTAAAAGAGATGGGGTTCCTCCTCCAAAATAAATGGTTTCAACTATCTCGTTTAAAGTTTTTGATTTAATTTTTATTTCTTTTAACATAGCATTAATTACATCTTTTTTATTTTTCAAAGAGGTTAAAAAATGAAAATTACAATAGTGACACGCTTGTTTACAATAAGGTATATGAATATATATTCCTGACAATTGAAATTATTTTAATCTGGTTGGGTTTTTTTTTACAAATGAATCCCATCCACTATATTTATTACCAGAAACTGTTCTGTTAGAATTGTAAAAGTGGCATACAGCAGCAGCCAGGCCGTCAGTTGAATCTAAATTTTTTGGAAGCTCCTTTATCGATAACAAGCTTTGAAGCATTTTAGCTACTTGATCTTTAGAAGCATTACCATTTCCTGTAATAGCCATTTTAATTTTTTTTGGCGAATATTCCGTGATTGAAATTTCTCTTGAAAGACCTGCTGCCATAGCAACTCCCTGTGCCCTTCCTAATTTAAGCATGGATTGGACGTTTTTTCCATAAAAAGGTGCTTCAATTGCTATTTCATCTGGATTATATTTGTCAATTAGCTCGATAGTTCTTTCAAAAATGTATTTGAGCCTTAAATAATGATCATCATATTTTTTTAAGATAAGTTCATTTAATTGCATAAAAAACATTTTTTTGTTTATTACCTTTATTAAACCAAAACCCATTACTGAGGTTCCTGGGTCAATTCCTAAAATTATTCTTTCTTTTTTAGATTCCAATATTTGTTTAATTATTTTGTTTTCAATATTATAGGCAATTCAAAACTAGCACTTACCTGAACTCCAATATTTGTTTTAGTGGCCGGCAATATTTTTGGCAGATTATTTATAGCTTTTAGTATAATAGTATCAATTTTCGGTATCTGATTTTTAATTTTATTAGGAATAAAACTCTTTAAAAGAGAAATCTTTCCTCTTTGATTAATTAATATAGAAATAATTAAAGTATCGTTTAATTTTTTTTCTACCAAAATTTCACTAAAATCAATACTATGATATATTAATCTTGTTAATTTTTCTTTAAAACAAATGTCTCTCTCCAACTCTGAACCAATTTCATCACAAAGTTTGATTGATGGTGGTTCGTCTTTTACATTCCATTTGGTTATACTAGGTGAAATTTCTATTTTCTTTAGATTATAATTTTCTTTACAACCAAAAATTAAAAATATTAAAAGAAAAAAATTTATTATTTTCATTGTGATGTAAATTACAAAAATTCAAATTTATATTTTACTGTTTTATTCTATTTTAATGGACATATTCTTATTTATAATTGGCTTATTGTTTTGTGTAACTGGATTAATTGGAAGCTTTGTTCCAATAATTCCAGGACCTATAACCAGCTGGCTGGGATTATTAACTTTACATTTTACATCGTTAGCCCAACTAGATTATTCTTTGCTTATAGCAACTTTTATAATAGCCATTACTGTTTTTCTTCTTGACTTGATTATACCTTTAATTGGTTTAAAAAAACTTGGTGGAACAAAAAAAGGAATTATCGGTGCTTCCATCGGATTATTACTCGGATTTTTTATGGGACCAGTTGGGATGTTATCTGGTCCTTTTATCGGAGCACTTTCAGGTGAGCTAACTAATAATATAGGGTTTAAAAAAGCAATTAAGGCATCCTTTGGGACACTTATAGGTTTGTTAGCTGGATTTATAATGAAATTCTTTGTTTCTTTTATATTTTTTGCTTTATACCTAAAAGAAACTTTATCTATCTTTTTTTAATAATATGAAGATCTATTATCTGTGATCTCCACTCCTTCTTTTGCGGCTAGAAAAATATCATTAAAAATATTAGATCTAGATGGAACTAATAGTTGATTAGAATAAGAAAAATAATTTTCTAATTTTCCAGATTTATCTCTTTTAATGACTTTAAGTTTGTATACTCCATTTTCACCAATAATAAAATTTGAAATTTTATTTAACTCCAGACCGAAGGCATAACCAACAACTAAGGGTTCTTGACCTGCTCCACTAATAGTTGCATTTTTTTGGTTCAGAGCCAAAGCTTTTTTAATCTCTGTATTGTTATTGTTAGCTAAATCTAGTAGTGATTTATAAGGCTTATTTTGATTGATGATCAGTTCTGCTTTCTTTATGTTTCTAACTTTAGAAATTTCAGCTAAGGGTATGTCTTGTACAGTAGACAAACCTTCTTCTTTTAAATCAGTAATTTGTACTATTATATAACCACCTTTAGAAAGATCAAATCTTTTGTAAGCATTAATTCTAGCTTCATCAGAAAACAACCATTGTACTATTCTTCTTTGATTAGAAAGTCCTGGTAAATTATCATCTAAAACTTTAATACCACTGGCAAGTTTAACAACATAATCATTTTCTTTTGCTAGAGCAGTTAAATTTTGATCATCTTTTGAAAGGTTGATCTCAAATTTAGTAGCCAGATTAAAAGTTGTGTCACTCGTCTTATCTGAGGGAATGTTTTTAATGGCAATAGACGCTAGAAGAACTATATCTTCTTTTGCAACAATATTTATAACATGAAATCCAAAATCTGTCTCAACCACATTTATTGTTCCGATTTTGTTTGAAAAAACAAAATCGTTAAAAGGTTTAACCATTTGTCCTTCTTGAAAGAAACCTAAATCACCTCCACTTGATTTAGAGGGTCCATCTGAAAACTCAAATGCTAAAGATGAAAAAGAATTAGGACTTTTTTTAACCAATTTTAAGATTCTATTAGCTTCTCTTTTAGCTTCTAATTTTGACCTAGTTATCTCAGCAGGTGCATTTTGAGCTCCGTTAAAGGCTATTAATATATGACTCGCTCTAATATTTCCTCCAATTTTTTTATCTAACATTCTAGAAACTTTAAAATACTCACCATCTAAATAAGGTCCATATGTTTGGTCTTTATTTAAATTAAATAAAATATTAGCATCGTTAGTGGGTAGGGAGCCTTTTGTAAGATATACTGAATCAAATTTAATTTCAGAATTTTTATTAATAAATTCTGATAAATTTTTTGCTGTTAGCAAACTAGGAGAAATTTCCTCCAATTTTGAAACATCATTATATTCTTTTTTTTCAACTAAAAAACTTTGTAATATTTTCTTGATTTCATTCTCATCTTCTAAAGATGGTTTTTCTTCAAACAAAACATATTGAATGTTTCTTGAAGCTTCTAACTTAAAATCAATCTCATTTGATTTAATATATTTTTCGACATCACTATTTTTTAGTTTAATTAAGCTGTCAGGTATTGATGTGTAGGGAATTTGAACATACTCAATGTCTACTTTATCATTTTGCAATAAATACTCAAATTCACCATCTTTTTGGGAATAATTTAAACCCGCTTTGATTAAATCTGAATAAATTTTTTCATTTGATTGATTTTGAAAAACAGATTCTTGCTTTTTCCATTGTTCGTAAGCAGGATCATTAGTCGATTTAAATTCAACAATTAGATCCGTTAACTTTTCAATTTCAAAAATTCCGGCATCATTAAGAAATCTAGGATCAGAATTAAAATTGGTATTTTGGGTTAAAACAGATTCTAAGTGATCTTTTCCAGAATCAACTCCGCTTAACTCAAATTGTCTTTTCAAGACTAAAGTTCTTATAGTTTGCTCCCAGATATTATTAACAGGCACCATGCCTGATAAATTATAAGTTTTTTCTAAAAAATCAACCTGATCTCTAAACTCTTCAATCGAAATATCCTCATCATTAACAGATCCTATTGGATCTTGACTTACATAACCTTGATTTTCAAAAATTCCTGATATTACAAATGCAAAAAGAGCCATACCAATTACTAATATCAAAAAAAAACTCCTTTCTCTTATTTTACCTAAAACAGCCATAATAAATTTTTTATTGCAGACGAAAATACGATATCCTTATCAATTAAAAAAAAAGACCTGTACTTTATTAATTAAGAAATTTTCACTTCAACTGTTTCAATTTTAGTATTTGTGACCTCTCTTATTATAAATTCATAATTTGGGAAATTTAAAACTTCTCCAATAGCAGGAATATCCTGTCTGTTGTGAACAATAAAACCACCGATAGTTTCATATTGCTCACTTTCTGGAATTTTTAGTTTATACTTATTATTTATATAATCTACCTCTAATCTTGCAGAAAAAATAAAAGTTTTATTATTAAGTTCTTTTTCTAACAAATCTTGAGAATCATGCTCATCTTCAATTTCACCAAACAATTCCTCTATAATATCTTCCATAGTAATTATTCCTGATGTTCCTCCATATTCATCAATAACAATAGCTATATTCTTTCTTTTTTTTGTCAAAAGGTTTAAAACGTCATTTATTAACATTGCTTCAGGGACAAATTCAACTGGTCTAATGATTGACTTGATACTTTCTGGTTCTTTAAACATATCTAATAAACTGATGTAACCAACTATATGATCAATATTTTCTCTATAAATTAAAACTTTTGATAAACCATTTTTAACAAATATTTGCTTAATACTACTTAACGAATTGTACCTATCAGAGGAGATTATTTCAGCTCTAGGAACCATAATCTCTCTAGCTCTCACGTTAGAAAACTCCAAAGCATTTTGAAAAATTTGTATTTCTGAATCTAATTCGTTTGAATCTGAATCATTTCCTAGTTCTTCGTTAATATAATCGCCTAACTCATCTTTACTAAAAACTATCCTCAATTCATCTTTTTTTGTTTTAAAATATTTGCTTAAAACACTATTAGAAATAGAATTTAGGATATAAGTTATTGGACTTAATAAAACATAAAAAAAATATGATGGAAGTGATAAATACTTTAGTAAAATATTGGCATAAATTTGAAACAAAACTTTTGGAAGAAATTCCGCTGAAATTAAAATCACAAAAGTAGAAATCAAAGTTTGATAAAATATATACACAAAATCTAAAGACTTAGAGCTATTAATTTCTGGGAAAAAAAACTCTAATATTAATTTTCCAGAGTAAAGACCATAAACAACCAAGGAAATATTGTTGCCTACAAGCATAGTTGCTATAAACTTGGAAGGGCTTTGAGTTATTTTTTTTAAGATATTTGAAAAAAAATTATTTTGTTTTTTTTCAATTTCTAAATAAATTTTATTTGATGAAACAAAAGCTATTTCCATTCCAGAAAAAAAAGCTGAAAAAATAATGGTAATTAAAATAATAGTAATTTGAGAATCCACCGTAACTATTTATTTTTATTTTCGAATTTTTTTCTGAAATATCTTCTAAAACAAAACATAAATAATGATATTAACGCAAAAAAAAGTAACAAACTTTTTCTGTTTGATTCATCATTTGACCCAAATAAGTAGTCAAGTGTTGCAATAAAAAATATTATTAAATAAACTATTTCAGAAATTTTTCTAATTTTCATTGATAGTAGTTGCGTTTTCAATTTCTTCAACCATGACTTTGCCATCAAGTTGTCCTGTATTAAATATAGTAAATGATCTATTTGTATCTAATCTTTTACCAATAATATCATAATCAGCATTTTTAAAAATAAATTTTTGCTCTGTAAATAACCATTCTTGTTGAGGGTCCCAGTACAACTGGGAGGTTTTTAAAACAGATCCATCATAATTGTTAATTACAACATCACCAATTAAATCTACAATATTAGTTCTACTATAATTAATAGCATAATTTGAACTGACTGTAGTCATGTTTTTGTCTTTATCAAAAAAAGTTATTTTTATCCCATTTGGAAACTCAGAATACGGAAATTGTTGATTAGTATAATCTTTATTTAAGGAAGATGTTAAAATCGCTTTTATTTTTGCTGAATCACTATAAATTAGTTTGATTTCCTCTGAAATTCCCGCTGGAAAATTTATATAATTATTAATTTTTTTTATTTCCTGAAAATTATCTTCACAAGATGATAAAAATAAAAGTAAAACTATTAAAATAAAGTTCTTCATTTTTTATAAAGAAGGAACGATAACACTCTTTCCAATCCAACATTTAATTGAAATAGTTTCACCAGACTTTCCTTCTGTGAATATATCCGTTTTTGACGGAGCTCTTCCCTCATAGCTAACAGCTGTTCTATTAGCTATTTTTCTGATTGAAGCGTCAACTGAAGCTGCCTTTCTAGCTTCCTTTTCGGCAAGCCAATATATAGCTCTTTTTTCAAATTGACTAGTTCCGCAATTATTGGCGCTTGAGGCATATAGGTTAGCAATCAATAAATATGCACTTCCAAGTGAAGCTTGATATTCTAATGCTTTCAATGCATAATTTCTCGATTTTCTATATTGCTTAGACTTTTTAAACTTTAATGCAATTTTATACAAAGTTTTGGCCTTTTTAAGTTTATTCTTTTCAAGTGAAATAGATTCATTATAATATTTAATTGCTAATTGTGAATCTCCTTTTTTATCATTTAAAAGGCCTAAATAATACGCGGAATTTGCTGATGGATTCAATTCGTGAAGTGCCTCCACTAATTGCACAAATAATGGATCGTCCGAACAATCTTTACTATCCATTCTGCTAGCAGCCCTATTAAGCCAAACAGCATCAGTCTTAAACTTATCAAAATTCTTCTGGAACAATGGTACTAGATTTTCACAACTTGATTCTTTTGCAATTATAGTATTTAAGTTTTTAAGATATGTAGAACAAGCTACCATATTTACTTCATAAACTTTTTTATTTCTAGTTTCTCTTCCAGTTAAAGGGTCATTGTTTTCTTCTTTTTTGAGCAGTAAATCTAATTTCGAAGTATAAGAATTCATTACAAGTTCAAATTTCTCTGATAATTCTTCATATTTTTCAAATAGCTCCTCTAATGTTACAGACGAATTGTCAACCTTATATAAATTGTAATAAGTTTTGAAATAATTATACAAACCCTTTGGAGAACTAAAACTGCTTGAATCTTTAGTGAAGGCCATATCAAATACATTATAGATATCTTGTTTGCTTCCTAATTTAAAATCAATCATAGATTGAGCTTTAGTAGCTAAAATCTTTCCAGACTGATTTTTACCTTGTTTAGTCATTGGAAAGTATTTTAACCAATCATCATATAGATTTAATAAATCTTGTTTATATTGATTTTGATCAGCAACGGAGGATGATTTTTTAATAAAATCTTTTAAAATTCTTTCTCCAAATACATATAGTGCTGAATTAATTTCTGGACAATCTCTTTTAACATTAAACCAAGGTTCATACGCTGCATCATAGTTTTTGACTTTTGCATATTCAGCAAAGATAGAGAGGTTACTAAGGCAGTCTTCTTTAGATTGACTAAATATCGGAAAACTAAAAAGTAAAATTATTATGTAAAATATTTTATTCATTTATTTATTTTAATAATTATTAAAAATAAAACCAAATTTATTAATTATACTTGTTTCTTACAAACCATCTGTCATTCAGAGTAAGGCCTAGCCTTACACTAAAAAAATCTTCTTGAACAAGTCCGTTATTTGTTGTACCTCTTTTTCCAACTTCAAAACCAAGATTTAGATTTTGAAACCCTTGTACGGGTATTCCAAGACCAAAATTTATGCCAAATTCATTTATTGACTGATTTTGAATAGTAAGGCCTGATTTTTCAACCCTAATTCCGGCTCTGTATACGATTCTACTAAAAAAACTTGTAAAAGAATTATAATTAGGAATATACAAACCTCCAAATGATATTTTAGATCCTTGAACATATTCAACATTTTCTAAATTAATAAGCTTATTTTCAAACCCTCCACCTGCTCTTTTTGTATAATCTATTCCAACAAACCATTTTTTTTCTTTACCAATTCCAAAACCAAAAGAATTGATTGAAGGAATTGATATTTTTGTTTTATCTAAATTTAAAGCAGACAAATCAATATCTTCACTGTCACCTCCAAATGTATTGCTACCTGGAATTGTAGATAGAATTTGAGAATTTATGGAGCTAAGATTTGATTTAGGGGTATGTATGAAACTCAAATGTAATGTTAAATCTTTGGAAATTTTTTCTCTAAATAAAGTAGAATAAACAAATTGAATTCCACTAACAGAAGATTTGCTACGAAGTTCAGTATATAATTCAACACCTTCTAAAAATCTAGAATTTGAGTATTCTAAATTTCCAAACTGATAATTAGCAGAAAGTCCAAATCTTATTTTTTTAAAAACTTTAAAACCTAGAGTTAGAAATGCAGTGTTAACTCCTCCGTCACCTTCAAACCTATTAATTTCGTTAGGACTTTTAGATTTATCTTGAGTTTGTAGAAGGTAACCAACCGAGTTATTAGGAATAATTCCAAAACCAAAAACTAATTTTTTTGTTGGAATTGCAATTGCTAGATAATTAACTCCGCCAGTTTTAGTTTTATTTTTTGAAGCATCTGTTTTTAGATTTGAAACAGTGTAATCAATACCTAAAGAATAATTAACAAGTTTTAGTTCAGTGTAAGCAGCAGGATTTGTTAAATTTAAATGAAGACTGTCACTGTAAATATTTAAACCTCCCATAGATCTACTATCTATAGTACCTTTAAAAGTATTTTCGCCAATTCCAAAAAAAGAATACGGGGATAAACTGCCAGACTGACTGTGGATTAGGGTTAAATTAAATAAGAAAAAAATTGTTAAAAAAATTTTTTTCATTTTTTTTTGTTTAGTTCAATTAAAAGGTTAAGTCCCAAAAGAAGAAAATTTGAATTTGCAAAGATGGTATTTTTTATCTTACTGGACAAAAATTTAGAGTCACCGCCTGTTAAAATTATCCTAATATTTTTAAATTCTTTTTGATATCGATCTATGGCACCATTAAGTTCACTTACAATTCCATTAATTACGCCAGAATGAATTGACTCTTCAGAACTTTTACCAATTAGATAATTAATTTTTTTTGGTTCTAAAAAAGGAAGATTAGAAGTATAATTATTTAATGATTTGTATCTCATATTAAGTCCAGGCGAAATAGCCCCTCCTTCATATTCATTTTTACTATTAATAAAATCATATGTTATGCAAGAACCTAAGTCAATTATAAGAACATTTTCATTTGGAAAGTGTTTCATGCTTGAACTAACTAAAGCAATTCTATCTTGACCTAAAGTTCTTTTACTTTTATAAAGATTTTTAAAAGGAATTTTCAAACTTGAATTAAAAGGAATAAATTGTGTTTTGATTTTAAGCAATTGAATTAATTTATTTTCAGTTTTTGAAACGTTAGAAACTATTGAATATAAAATTAAATTACATTCTAAAATACTTCTAATTTTTTCATAATAATTGTTTTTGAACTCAAAATAATTTATCTGAACATTCTTTTTAAAAAGACCTGCCTTTAAAAGTGAATTGCCAATATCGAGAACTAAATTCAAAAGCTAAATATTAATTTATAAAAATACAGAAGATTTTTTACATGATTTTTTGTTGCTCTCATAAAACAAATTATATTTGTTCAGCTAAAAATTAGCAATGGTACCTTAGCTCAGTTGGTAGAGCAAAGGACTGAAAATCCTTGTGTCCGCAGTTCGATTCTGCGAGGTACCACTAAGACCTCAATTAACTTTTTTTATTGGGGTTTTTTTATGAAATCAAATTTCCTTTATCGTCCCAAACTGCAGTTTCATTTCTTTTAGATTGGTCTACGCATTTATTAATCCAATCATTGTCATAAGATAAACCGTATTGATCTAAAACATCTTGAGGAACTCCGTCCCACACATTTGGCGTATTTCCTACATAACCAAGTTCATCAATTCCAACTTTTGATGTATAATAGCCAGTCATTGTCAAATTTCTCATTAGACTAAACCATTTAACTTCCTCTCTTTGTTCAGAACTCGATATTTCAGGATCAGGAAATGCCATTTGATCCAAGATTTTCTTTTGCTCAATTTCATTACAATCAATAAAAACCTTTGAATTCTTTTGTTTTGAAATTTCATCTAACATTAACAAACCTTCTTTTATTGGAGCTTCATATGCAGGAATATCTTTGGCCATAAATTCTATGAGCTCTGGAACTTCTGCATCTTCAATAGATCCAAATTCATTTGGAGGAAGTATTAGATTACATAATTGTGTTATTATTTTGATTTCTTTTTTATTGAAACATTGAATTGAAAAAAGTTGTTTATCATAAGCTAATTCTTTTTCAGTTCTCCCATACTGAAACTTGGATATGGCTTTTTTTACATCCTCACTTGAAACTCCGCCAGAACAACCTTCAAAAAGAACTCCAAATCCTATGGAACCCAACATAATTGATTTTATACTGTCTCTTCTGTCCATTAAATTAAAAATTTTGTTTTTTAAACTGTTCTATAATGTAGTCTGAACTCCGCCAAGCTAAAGCCATAATTGTCCAAGTTGGATTTTTATCTGCTTGCGAAACAAAAGGCCCTGCATCAACAACAAAAACATTGGAAACATCATGAAGTTGTTCAAACTCGTTTACAACTGAACTTTTAGGATCATTACCCATTCTTGTTGTACCAACCTCATGAATAATTTCACCTGGTTTTGTCAACCCAAAATTGGAGCTTTTATTTGCTTTATCTCCTAAAGCTATGGCTCCCATATTATGTATAATTTCTTCAAAAGTATTTTGCATATGTTCAGCTTGCTTAACTTCATGCTCTGACCATTTGTAATTGAACCTGAGAGTTGGAACACCAAATTCATCAATTTGCTTTGGATCAATTTCACAATAATTTGTTTTCATTGCAACTGACTCTCCCCTGCCATCCATGCCAATTATTGAACCATAATATTTACGCATATCTTTTCTTAAAATATCTCCATACCCTCCAACTGGAATACCAAAAAATTTATTGAAAGCATTAACATTAAAGCCTGTTCCATATGAGGGAGCTCCCATTCCTCCCCACACTTCAATGTGATATCCTCTTGGAAAATCAAGTTTTTTATTATCTAACCACCAAGGGGAATATACATGCATACCTCCAACACCATCTTCGTTGTATATTTTTCTATCAATCAAATCAGGTATAAACGCCATTCTACCACCGCCTGTGGAGTCATGTAAATATTTACCAACAATATCACTACTGTTTCCAAGACCATTAGGATGTTGTTTGGTTTTTGAATTGAGTAAAATTCTTGCAGAACTACATGCAGAAGCGGCTAAAACAACTACCTTTCCTTTTAATTTATATTCCTTTTTGTCAGTTTTATCAATGTAAGAAACACCTGTAGCTTTTCCCTCTGAATTAGTTGTAACCGTCCTAACCATAGCATTAACAAACATATCAATTTGTCCACCTGACTTTTGAGCAGGAAAAATTAGACAAGATCCTGAGGAAAAATCGGCATAAGCCATACAACTTCGAGCACACTGTCTACAATAAAAACAAACTCCTCTTTCGTTGTTAATTCTTTTAGTCAAGATTGATAATCTTGAAGGCATAACTTTAACGTTACTTTTTCTGGCTCCTTTAATATAAAACAATTCATGTAGTCTAGGCTTAGGTGGAGGAAGAAAAAATCCATCTGGATCATTTGGTAAATTTTCTTTACTTCCAAAAACTCCAATCAATTTATCTACTTTGTCATAATATGGCTTTATATCATCGTAAGTTATTGGCCAGTCTTCACCTAATCCATCAATTGATTTTTTTCTAAAATCATCTGGACCAAATCTCAGAGAAATTCTTCCCCAATGATTTGTCCTACCTCCCAACATTCTAGACCGGAACCATCTAAACTGAGTATCTCCAACTTGAGAATAAGGTTCCCCTTCAATATCCCAACCACCGTAAGCTTGATCGTAATCGCCAAAAGGCCTAGTAGTTCCAGCTCCACGACGTGGAGATTCATAAGGCCATTTCATCTGTGTCATCTGTTCTGGATTGGCTGGATCATAATAAGGACCCGCTTCGACAATGGCCACAGACAATCCAGCTTCGGATAAAATCTTAGTTGCCATTCCGCCACCTGCACCAGAGCCCACTATTATTACATCATATTCCTTGGAATTTTCTTTTATTTGCATTTTTAAAAATTATTCAAAGTTATGCAAGGATTATATAATTCCTCTCAAAAACCTATTAGTTGTATCAATAGTTTAATATAAAAGATTTATAATTCTAAGATTTTAATATTTCTAAATGAAATAATTCCAGGGTGGTCTTGTATAGCAATTTTTCCTGTTTTAAATTTTCCAAAATCACAATTTTGCCATGGTTCTTCATCACAATTGTTAAACTTTGTTGGTTCAACCATCTTATCCCAAATCTCTCCGCTTAAAGGAAACTCAACAATTTTTGTTCCATTGTGAACAACTATTCCTTCATTAGAATTATGATCAATTGTTATATCATAACTATTCCACTCACCTGCTGGTTTAGTAACCCATTTTGAAGGGGCAATCATCCCGAATAAAGCTCCCGCTTGAGTTAAAGGGCCGTCTGGCATTTCCGGATCTAAAATTTGTATTTCAGGACCTGTTACAAATGGAAATTCATATTTCATATCTTCATTTACTCCCCAAAAAAACCCACTGTTTGACATAGAGCTTACTTTCCATTCCAAATGAATTTTAAAACTTGTATACTCTTTATCGCTCACCAGACTTTTATCCCCTTCACCTGTTGCATCATCAGATGTAAAAGTTAAGACGCCATCTTTTATATCCCAACCAGTTTTATTTCCGTTATCCTGATAATAGTGCCATCCTTCCATCGTATTATCTTGAATTAAAGAAACCCATTTCTCTTGAGAAGTAGATTTTTCTATAATTTCTGGTAATATTACTTTAGAGGCTTTTTTGGAATTATTATTACAACTCAAAATTAAAAAAGATGTAATTATAAATAAATAATATTTTTTTTTCATTTTACTAATGTATTTATCATAAATAAAAGATAATTAAAAATTTAGACCAAACATAAAATATTTTCTTTTAAAACAACTCTTCATAAATCCCAACCAATTCTTCTGTCTCTACTTACAAATTGATTTGCAGGATCAAAATTTATAATATTGGCATTCTTACCATCCCAAAAAAGTTTTTTTCTTCCAATAAAGTTTTTCCCATCTTTAATCATGTAACTTCTTAAAGCGATGTTTCCAATCAAAACTGTTTCAGTAAATGGAGCCGCATATTCAAATGGAGATGTTAATTTTTTGTATTCTTTACTACCATATCCTCCCTTACATGCTTCTATCCATTGATTGTGATGTATTTCATCTAAATTTGAAATAACGCCATCTTCATCAGGAATATTATACAGTAAATTTGTATTAAAATACTCTACTTTTTTATTTTTTCTATAAAGTTTTGCATTCAATCCATAGACTCCACATGAAATCACTCCTTCGTCTCCAATTATGAAAACACCATTTTTGTTCCCTTTTTCACCTAAATAATCTTCAGCAGGAATAATTTCTGGCCTGGGCGGAATAATCCCTCCATCCATCCAAGTTAACTCTACATTGGAGTTAGTTTTCTTGTTTTTTTCAAAATGAAGGGTTACAGTTGAAGCAGGTGGACATCCCTCTGGATAGTAATTTGCGTTCCATATTTTTTCATAAATAGTTGCAGTACTACACTCTACATCTTTTGGTGAGCCTAATGATAATGTTTTGTAAGGTACATCCAATAAATGACAACCCATATCTCCTAACGCCCCGGTCCCATAGTCCCACCATCCTCTCCAGTTGAAAGGATGAAATTCAGGTCTGTATTTTCTATATTTTGCAGGACCTAACCATAAATCCCATTCTAAACCTTTGGGAACTAATAAAGATGGTTTTGGCATTTTAAATCCTTGAGGCCAAACTGGTCTATTAGTCCAAGCATATATCTTGCTTACTTTACCAATCATTTTTGAATCTATCCAATCTTGGATTTTTACAACTCCGGCACTAGATCCACCCTGATTACCCATTTGAGTAACGACTTTATTCTTTTTCGCTGTAATAGCAAGTTGTCTAGCTTCTTCAATATTATGAGTTAATGGTTTTTGAATATATACATGCAAACCCTTATTCATAGCTCTATTTCCTATCACTCCATGAGTATGATCTGGTGTACTAATTGTTACCGCATCTAAATCTTTTTCTTTGTCTAAAAGTTCATTAAAATCAACATAAAAATTAGCTTTTGGATATTTTTTTCTAGATTGTATAACTCCATGTTTACCCATGGGCTCAACATCACACAAAGCAACAACTCTTTCAGATGAAGCCCAAGAATTTTGGATATCAGCACCTTTTCCTCCTGAACCGATTGAAGCTATATTTAATTGATCGCTTGGTGGTGTAAAACCAACTCCACCTAAAACATTTCTTGGAACAATAAAAAATCCTGCACTTAAAACAGAGGTTTTTTTAATAAAGTTTCTTCGAGATTTATTTTTCATAATTAAATGTAAGTTATCAATTAGTGTTAAAATTATTTAAATTAATTAATTCTTGCTTTGACAGGTTTCTCCACTGTCCTCTGGATAAATCTTTTTTAGTAAGACTAGAAAAAAGCACTCTGTCACAGGAAATTATTTTATAATTAAATTGAAAAAAAAGTTTTTCTAAATCTTTAATAGAATCAATGAAAAGTTCTAATCCTAATTCGTTTTTTTCTGCCCCGTTTACATAATTTATAGATTTTACTATCAATTTATCACTGATCTGAAATTTTTTAATTGATTCAAAAGTTTTTTGTAAAAAATGTTTATTTAATTTTAGATGAAAAATCTGAGTTATCAATTTTTTTTTTTGAATTTATTTTATTTATAAATTTATTATCATTTGAAAGCAAAATTAATCCAGTATAATTTTCTTTTAAAAAATCTATGGACTTAATTCCTTTTAGATCGAGAGATGATAAAAGAGAAAAAATAGTTTTAGAATTTGAAATTGAATTTATACAATGAAAACCTTTGGGTTTATTCAAAATAATATATTGCATTTTAATTAATGATATTTTTTTTCCATCAAATTTCACCAGGTCACTTAAAGAAACTTTAGATCCTAATTTATTAATAATTCTATTATTCACAGTAACTCTTCCTTGACTTATATAATCGTCAGCTTGTCTTCTGTTGCAGATTCCTGAATTTGAAATAAATTTATTTAGTCTAATAGTGGCAGGAATTGACATAAAATATTAATTAAGATCCATGTAAGGTAATACTAAAAAGTCCTGTTATAATTAAAATTTTTAAAGCATTATGTAATAAAACATAATATTTTCTACTATTAAATTTCATTAAAAAATAAATAAAAATTATTAAAAAAATAATAGAAAAAATATAATAAACTTTCATCAGTTGAATTTCATAATTAAATATGAGGTTTAAAGAAACTCCTATTGTAAAAACAATAAATAAAATTATGTATCTTTTTGTCCATATTTCACCGTATAGCACCGGGATTGTTTTATAATTCATTGTAAAATCTCCCGTCAAGTTTTCTAAATCTTTAATTAATTCTTTAATTAAAATAACAAAAAATAAAAATATAGCATGAGTAAATATTTCAAGTGAAAAATTTTTATAATATACGGTAATAGCAAAAAAAGGAGTAATCACTAACATTGTAGACAGAAAATTTCCGATAAAAAGATACTTACTTAGCTTAATCGAGTAAATAAAAATTCCTAAAGTATAAAAACTAAAGAAAATCAATGCCTTTAAAGAAACTAATAACGAAAATAATATTGTTAAAACATTTAAAGTAATATAAGTAAATAATTTTGTTCTGCCTGAAATTTCATTCTCCAAAATAGTTTTCAAAGGCCTATTAATCAGGTCTTTATCTGAGTCGTAAAAATTGTTAATTATGTATCCTGCAGAAATGGATGTAGATGTAGACAAAATTATAAACCATATATTTTGGTCTAAAATAACTTGATAAATATTACTCGAGTTTGAAAAAATAAAGATAGAAGAAACAAATTGAGCAAAAATTATAAAAATTACATTGTACCCTCTAATTAGGGAAAAAAAGCTTAATATTTTTAAAAAAAACTTTTTATTTGTTGGAGAAACAAACATTAATACTAAAAGTTATATACAACCTCTAACTTATAATTTTTTAATACAGATTTTGCTTTTTCAAAGTCCTCAGAAAAACCTAAAATATATCCGCCGCCTCCGGAACCACAAAGTTTTAAGAAATAATCATTTGATTCAATTCCCATTTTCCATATTTTATGAAAATTTTGAGGAATCATAGGTTTAAAATTATCCAGAACTACTTGAGATAATTTTTTTATGTCCGAAAATAATGATTTAAAATCTCCAGATAAAAAATTGTCTACACAAGAATCTGTGGTTTTAATAAAATCTTCTCTTATAATTTTATTAAAATTTTTGTTTTTCATTGACTTGAAAAAAATATCTACCATTGGAGCAGTCTCACTGGATTCACCACTATCTAACAAAAAAACTGCACCTTTACCTTTAACTGATTGTAGGGGAATTCCAGTTGTTTCAATTTTATTTTTTGAATGAATTAAGATGGGAAGACTTAAATAACTGTTTAAAGGGTCTAAACCAGACGATTCTCCATGAAAATAAGATTCCATATTTGAGAAAATATTTTTCAGAATTAATATTTTATCTCTTGTTAAATTTTCTAAAATAGTGACCTTATTTTCGGCATAACGATCGTAAAAAGCTGCCACCAATGCGCCACTGCTTCCTACTCCATAACCTTGAGGGATTGTACTATCAAAATACATTCCTTCAAAAAGGTCTTTGTTCATCTTTTTAAAATTAAAAACGACAATTGAAGCATCTATTTGTTTTAAAAAATCTCTAAACAGACATAAGGTTTGATTTGATTTTTCAACAAAATTAGAATTAATATCACCTATTTTTAATCCACCTTTATAAAAATTATAAGGAATAGAAAGACCTTTAGAATTTTTTATGATACCATATTCCCCAAAGAGTAAAATTTTTGAATAAAATAAAGGTGCTTTCATATTTTATAAAATTACAATTTAAATGGTCCATTACCAATATTATCATTTATATATTGGTTTGATTCACAAAATTGTATTAAATCATTTTTAATAAACTCTTGAACGGTATTGAATTCTTTTTTTGGATATAACAAGTGTACATTAGCACCTGCGTCCAGTGTGAAACAGATATTTGATTCATTTTTATCTCTGTATTTCCAAATTTGATTGATCACGTTTAAAGTATTTGGCTTCATTAAAATAAAATATGGATCTGATGTCATCATCATAGCATGTAAAGACAAAGCTTCTTGCTCAACCACTTTAATAAACAAATCGTAATCCCCATTTTCTAATGCATTATTTAATTTTTCAAAATTTCTTTCAGCTTGCAATAAACGATCTTTATAATAATTGTGTCCATCCATTAATTGGTGACCAATAGTACTTGAAATTTGTTTTTTTTCTTTATCAACTATAAGAACCGTATCACAGATTTCGCTAAATACATTGTGGATTTTATCAGGGTATTCTATTGCATAAAAATCACTGCTTTTTTTAATAAGATGAGTGTTTCCCCAAACAGAAAAAAACCCCAACACACTTCTACATGCACTACCAGATCCAAGTCTAGCTATGAATGAGGCTTTTTGAAAAAAATACTTGTCATCAATTGAGGGATCTAATTCCTTTTCAATATCCATTATACAAAGTGACAAGGCACTGTATGATGAAGCTGAAGAAGCGATTCCACTACTGTGTGGGAAAGAGTTTCTAGATTCTATTTTTAATTCTAATTGAGATAGGTAAGGGCAATACTTTTCAACTCTTTTAAAAAACTGGGTTAATTTATTCTCGAAGCTTTGTTTATAATTTCCATCAAATAAAAAAATAAAATTTTTATTACTATTAATTCTTTTACGATAAGAAACTTTAGTTTGAGAATAACAATTATTTAATGTTATACTCAATGAGGGGTTTAATGGTATTTGATTTGATTGTTTTCCCCAGTATTTTATTAATGCTATGTTACTTGGAGATTTCCACTCGGAAAATCCTTTTATATCTTGAAACAAATTTGAATTATATACAAAATCATTAATCATATATTATTCTATTGATTTAATTATTGCGCTTTCAGATTTTCTTTTGGAGCCATCAAATCCATTTACTCCAGAAACTGTTGTGTATCTTAATACATTCTTTTTTTCAGGATAAATAATTTTAAATGCAGCCTGACACATTAAAGTTGCTTCATGAAAACCACATAAAATTAACTTTAGCTTTCCAGGATATGTATTAACATCACCAATAGCAAAAACTCCAGGAATATTAGTTTGGTAGTCTAGAGAGTTATTTACAAGAATAGAATTTTTTACAATATTTAGACCCCAATTTTCCATTTCTCCTAATTTTGGGATTAATCCAAAAAGAGGAATAAAAAAATCTGTATTAATTTCTTTTTCAATATTTCTAGTTTTAATTTTAATACTTTTTAAATTATCATTTCCATTTAAAGCAATAACTTCAGCAGGTGTAATCACATTAATTAAAGATTTATTTTTTAATTTCTGTACTTTATCAACAGAGTCAATAGCTCCTCTAAATTCAGTTCTACGATGAATCAAAGTGACTTTTTTGGCTATTTTTTCAAGTTCAATAGTCCAGTCTAAAGCTGAATCTCCGCCACCTGAAATTACAACATTTTTATTTTTGAAAGTTTCAGGATCTTTAATCATATATTCTAATCCTTTCCCCTCAAACTTTTCTAAATCATTAATTTGCGGTTTTCTAGGTTCAAAACTTCCCAAACCGCCAGCAATTGCTATTACTTTTGCATTATGAACAGTTCCTTTATTAGTTACAACGTTAAAAGAACCATCTTCATTCTTTTCTAATTTTTCTGCAGATTCCGCTAAAGTATAACCAGGACTAAACGGTTTTATTTGTTCTAACAAATCTTCTATTAATTTTCCCGCTAAAATTTCAGGAATTCCAGGTATATCAAATATTGGTTTTTTCGGATATATCTCAGAACATTGGCCACCTGGTTTTGTCAATGCATCAATAATGTGACATTTTAAACCTAATAACCCTGCTTCAAAAACTGCAAATAATCCAGTGGGTCCCCCACCAATTATTAAAATATCGGTTTTAATTATATTCATTGCATTATTCTACACTAATAACTTCTTGTATTTGGGGAGCGTGTTTTTTTATTGTCATTTCGACTCCATTTTTTAAAGTCATCTGATTAACAGAACAACTAACACAATTCCCCATCAATTGAACTTTTACAATATTTTTATTAATAGATAACAAGGAAATATCCCCACCATCAGATAACAGAAAAGGTCTTATTTCTTCAAGAGCTAATTCTACTTTTTTCTTTAATAAATCTTTATTCATAATATTTATTTAATTGCGGAACAACCTGACATAGTTTTAATTTTAATAATCTCAGTGGCCGGAAGATTTTTGTTTCTTATTAATAGTTCAGAAATCATATTTTTTGATATTTCATTAAAAACTTTATTAATTATTGAATCCTCTTGAAGTGAAGCAGGTCTTCCAAGATCACCAGCTTCTCTAATACTTTGATCTAAAGGAATTTCACCTAGAAAAGATACTTCTAAATCATTTGATAAATTTTTAGCACCTTCTTTTCCAAACAAATAATACTTATTTTTGGGTAATTCCTCAGGTGTAAAATAAGCCATGTTTTCTATAATACCCAAAACTGGAACATTTATATTTTCTTGTTTAAACATAGACACTCCCTTTCTTGCATCAATCAAAGCCACATTTTGAGGAGTACTAACTACCACTGATCCGGAAATAGGTAAAGCTTGCATTATACTTAAGTGAATATCACCAGTTCCTGGTGGCAAATCTATTAATAAAAAATCCAATTCACCCCAATCTGCATCAAAAATCATTTGATTTAATGCTTTTGAAGCCATTGGTCCTCTCCATATTACTGCTTGATCCATTTTTGTGAAAAATCCTATAGATAAAATTTTTATTCCAAAATTTTCTACTGGTTTCATTTTAGATTTATCTTCAATCTGTACAGCAAGAGGTTTTTTATCAGAAACATCAAACATAATTGGAATTGATGGACCATATATATCGGCATCTAAAATTCCAACAGAAAAACCCATCTGCTTTAAACAAATCGCTAGATTGGCAGTAACAGTTGATTTACCTACTCCACCTTTACCAGAGGATACAGCAATAATATTTTGAACATTTTCTAAAACTTTTTCATTATTTAAAATTGTTTTTTTTATTGGCTTAGCTACTTTAAAATTAATTTTTATATCATAATTATCCTTTAAATCAGCATTTAAAGTATCGTTTATCAGTTTTTTAATTTTATTTTTAGATTGAAGGGTTGGGTTTTCGATTACTAAATCAATTAAAATTTCATAGTCAAATACAACAACATTCGTTACTGCATTGTTAGAAACTATATCAAACTTTTCATTATTTAAATGAATGGTTCTTAGAAGAGATAAAATTTTATCCTTGTTTGGTTTCAAGACAAAACATTTTTTTGCAAATATAAGCTTAAGAATATAATTTATTGTAATTCTATGGATGGATCCCAAAAAATAATTTCAAAATTTAATACTTTATCATTTTTAACCAATATTCCTTCACTTTCTAATAGTTGTTTCATTAAGTTGACCCCAAAGAAATGGTTTTTTCCAGTTAATAATCCAGTCCTATTAACTACTCTGTGAGCTGGGATATCATGATTAAGGTGAGAAGCATTCATTGCCCAACCCACAACTCTTGCACTTTTTTTAGATCCTAGAAAATTTGCAATGGCTCCATAAGTTGTTACTCTACCCACTGGAATTAATGAAACGACTTTATATACTTTACTGAAAAATTCTGTTTTTTTTAAATCTTCCTTCATTTTAGAAGCTAAACCTTAAATATGATATGTTTTTCTTTGTTTCTAAAAACAATTTCTCATAATG
>MDTC01136070.1_pt1 | contig 23421 bp, 26 predicted proteins | sample 811181 | NCBI WGS metagenome assembly MDTC01 (sample SAMN05326644, study PRJNA326480) | marine metagenome | isolation source: seawater | place: Pacific Ocean: North | collected 2011 | reverse complement strand
GGAAAGTGTACAAGTGTTGCAAAAATTAGTACGGTTATTTTTTCCGGTGGTTGGAATTCATAGGGACTATAGAAAATTTGTAACACAAGAGATACGATTTAACGAAAGACCACTACGTCGTAATCAAATATACAATCAACATACAGACGACGCTACTATTGTTGATGCATTATGGATTGCCTTACGTAGAATAAAAGATCAATTCTCAAGGTTACGTTTACGCATGGATACCGTGAAACTAAGCGCCGAGCGAACCGTAAAAAAAGCCAAAACGTTTCAATCAGAAGGCAGAGGACAAAACGAAGACGAATTACCAAATACCAGTGATTCCGAAGGCAACTGTCAAAAAATGACTACATTAGAAGCTGTTGCTGTGATTCAAACGTGGTTTAAAAATTTGGTTCTTAAATGCCCGATCTGCTTTGAGTTCCATCGCAAAGCAAAGACTACAACTTTATCATGTAATCATACATTTTGTCGCGATTGCTTCGATAAATGGACGGATACAAATTTTTTGACAAGTAAGTCTTGCCCATGTTGCCGACATCCGATATCAGATAAATACATCAGTAAACCCACAGTAAATATGTGGAGTATTACCGGAAGTTGGCCGCCATTACCAAGAGAGTTACCAAGTTATCAAGACTCTGATGATGAGTTATCGTCTGACGATGAGATGCCGGAGTTAGAGTTAGTTGCTTCACCAAGCACTTGGTATAATCGTCATCGTGTAACTCAAATTGGTTCGTATCCTTTATCGTATTCTTTATCTGCGGATGTATCTAGACGTTTAAATTTTCTAAATATTGAAATCGACGATGAACATATGGAACCTGACTCTCAGGATGATGAACCAATACATGAAGAGCCTGAACTCCCTAGTATTAGTATTGTGTTGCCTCTATCTACTCGTCAAATGTTAGACATCAATCGTGAAATAATGAATACAGTTTCGATTCCAGAGTTTCAAGTATTGGAGGACCACTTAAAAGCTTTACAGCTTGAAGCAGTTTCGATTCCACAGTTTATATCATTGGAGGACCAGTTAAAAGCTTTACATGTACATGCATCAAATGGCAGAGGCAGTAACCGTGGCATTCAAATGCTAGAAACTAGTGATGCCAATGGCAATGAGCAAATGATGCATCTTACAAGCAGTTTTAGCATCGGGAAAGACGGTAAAAAAGTGAACAAGAAAACTGGTGACGAGTACAACTCATGTGATGACGAGAATGAATATGATATGAACGATGGATTTGTCGTCGCAAATGGACAAGATACGCAACCTGATTCACAAGGTTCATTTAAGTCGGATGTATCCAATGAATGTGATAGAGACAGCTTTGACGAATTATCAAATTCAAGTTTGTCGAATACGTCATGGGATAATGATGAAAATGATGCTAGTATAAGAAATGTAGATTTTAGTAATGTTCGTCGAAGCAGTCGCAGGAACATATCAAAAGTAAACTATGCGGAACAAGAAGCAGCAGCATTTAAAGCAGTTGAAGATTTGGAAAATGAAGACGATAAAGTTTGGGTAGTTGAAAAAATCCAAGCTATGTGGCGTGGCTTTAAAGTGCGTAAAAACAATAAAGCAATATCTATTCGAACGGGTTCCATCTATAAAGCAGACGAATCTGTTACAGATAAATCTGTAGCTTTGACAGCAATGGATGTTATGAAAACAACCGATAGCAATGAAAAGAAATATCAGGCATTGTTAGACTATTGTAACGATTACACGGACTTCGTTCATGAAGCTTCTGAAACGAAAGATTACGATGAATTAAAAGCTATGTTGTTAGATTGTGATCCAATTATTCAAGGTAATGAAGACCAGTTGAATAAGGCCGTCGAACATTATATGAAGAAACGTAACAAGAAACGTGACCGTAACAGTCCGGCTAACAGCCCGGCTAAGAAACCAGCTGCTAAGAAACAAAAATCAATCTTAACAGAAGAAGATTCGAAATATATGGAAAAAGGATTAACCGAATTAAAAACTATTGCCGATGAAGAAGCTGCTACGGCAGTATATTTAAACAACAACAATATGAAAACGATCAAATTAACGGGAGACTTTGGCATGGAAAGTTATGAGATTATGACAGTAGAACCGTATCGAATAAAGGTTTATTACAATAAAGGTTATATCCCAAATAATAGCACCGTTGTCATTAAAATGCGTCGCTACGTCCATACATTTGAAGGTTCTTCAGTTGTTGGATTTACAGCTGTCACCGAAAATGCTGAATTGGTAAGGGTTAAATCAAATTCAAATCAATATAGTTTTGAAACTCAGTTACCACATTCAAAGCTTCAGTATAACTTTGCTAATACAGAGATTCAAAGTATTGAACTAATAGAACCAAAGGAAGAACAGAAGACCCCAGAAGACGAAGGCAGCAGCAGCAGTGCCGTAAGTGTCAAATCCAGTATTTACAACATAGAAGATGTTGCTCTCTTGAATACTAAAAATTTTCTGGAACCGACAAAAATTGGCTTATCGGAGAAGTATAAACGTTGGTCTGTTAAAGATTTTATGGAATTTATGAAAATTCATAATGAACGATTGGATCCTTATTGCTTAGATAAGGACGTTATTGTTCAATATCCAACCAAAACAAAGTTTCTAGGTGGCTTAGTACGTGCTGTCTTAAATGATCCTAAACTATGGGAGATTCCAGTTTGGTTCTTACGACTCTATCATGGTAATTACGAATATCTAATCGAAGAATTATATGGTGTTCAAAGGTATGAGTTAACGTCCGACGAGGCTTACAAAGAACAAATGAACCGAGCCAAACAATATATGTTTGTAGACAATGCATTTGAATATGTTCTTGGTTCCGAAGACGAAGATGCACCTCTGCCATTACAAGATCGATATTTGCCGTTGATCCACGCGTTAATAGAGGAAGGGATGATCGTACACCGTAATATCCTTGGCACTTTATTAATGAACGTTTCTCTTATAACAAAACGTAAACAATCATTTTCGCAATATGAAGATGACTGTAGTAAGACATTATACTACTTTATGCATACCTTATCTCCATTTATGTTTGACAGATGGTGGGAACAAAAAAAAGTAAAGCAAATGTTACAAAGAGCTGACTGTAATACGTTAGCTTTAGCAGCGTTGAATGCAGCATTTCCAAATATTAACATAACAAAAAGGAACATCGACACGGTAGAAGAAAAATTTATTGATTTAGATAGCGTGTGTGTCAACAAAAGTCAAAGTGTTGACTTGCAAGATTTAAGGAAGGTGAGACATACAGTATTTTTGGAAATATTACGAAAATGGAAGCACGATAAATGTCATAAAGCAGAATTTGCATACGATTTATTTTGGGAGAAACGAAGATTTATATATGATCTTGGCACAGAAAAAGAATTTAACGCATTCCGTGCGTTTAAAGTAAACTTGAAAGATTTAAAGAAAAGTAGTCTACATAGAATAATGCATTATATCAATCATTATTACATGAACCAAATTTAAACTACTAATACAGGTTTTATGGACACAACAGAACAACTACAGTTACTAGAAATTGGTGTTTCGACTGCTAAAGGAATTGGTACAACTTTAGCTGTTATAACACCATTTACAGGTCTACAAGAACAATAACAAAAATACGAAGTCAAACTAAAGGGTGGATTATAAAGACACGGAGGGACACAAATAAATAAAAATACCACTATATAAAATAGCACACCTAATACTATTGTGACTGGATGACTATAATCTATAACTATTATTATAAAAACAAATATGCTTAAAAAACAACAACATCCATGGATGGACACTGATATATCCTCGTCGTATTCGTCTGTCATCTTCAGCTGTAGTTTTATTATAGCTGTACTGTGTTTGTCGCTAATTCTGATTCATGCACACGTCCAGATGTTGCATCAAATTTTAAATAATTAGATAATTCTCCTTCGACGATTAACTTTTTCCGCTTATTACGAACATAGAGTGCTCGAATTAGTGCAATTATAATTATTGATAGACCCAAAATACTAATTATTATTGAAAACCAACTGATGATACTTTTAACAACTTCTAGTCTTATTTCCGAAGTAGTCTCATTATTAAAATGTGATAGGTCTATATTTATATCACCCATAACTAACGTAAGTTTGTTTTATTCACTTCTTGTATTGTATTATATATTATATAATTGTTATGCCATGTGCATTTGTTTTAATTCCATTTCATTTAGTTTACCATAGCTAGGTCCTTTCGTTAAGCGTTTCCAACATAACCATACACTACATAAAGAATTCAATAAACTAATACCAAAGGCAGTTGTACCAAATGAAATAACAAATGTTATATCTTCATCTAATTGATCCCATACGATCTTGTCATCATTATTATTAGCTCTTAGAACATCATCGATTGCTATAGGTGCATCACGACCATTTCTGCCGTCTTCTCCGGCGGCTCCTTCTGGACCTTCTGGACCTTGATCACCTTTAAATCCATCTCTGCCCGCATATCCTCTTGGCCCAATGTCGCCTTTAGATCCTTCTTCACCTCGTTCACCCTTTAAACCTTGTTCACCAGTTGCACCAGTTGCACCAGTTGCACCAGTTGGACCCAATCCTATTACTTCTTGGGATTGGTTTTCCGGTACCGATTCTTGTATCAGAGTTGTAGTAATAGTATCTGTGTCTATAACAGGTGCAACTGTTACAGTGTTGTTTATATTACTATATTGATTACTAGTAGTATTACTAGTATTGCTAGCATTTGTAGCTAAAGTTATTGCTAACTTGGAAACGAAAACTAAGAATAATAGCAGCTTCATTGTTATAGTTTAGATGCATAGTAGCAGTAGTATTATATTATATTAATTAAACTAAGATATTTTGTACCTTTTTCTTATGTCATTGAAAAAATTAAATTTTAAAACTTTATATTCTTTTTCAGAATAACGTTTTGTCCATCCACATATTGAACATTTTGTTGTTTTAGTAGACTGGTAATCTTTTATTATTGGTTTTTCTAAACTATGAATTGGGCACGTTTTTATGTGCTTGGAAAGATAGTCATTAAATTCTTTAGAAATTAAAAGGAGTTCTGGCGAGTAACGAGAAATATGTAAGACTAATGGTAAAGGTAAAATACTTAATGACATAATATATATTTAATTTATCAGCTATTTACAAGTTTAGATTTGATTCAAAATTTTGTCATCTGACATGCCCCGTCTTCCTGTAGTAAGTGGTGCAATTGCCATGTATTCAGCATCTTTTGGTAATTGAGTCAATCCTGCAAAACCCAAAACGACTAAAGCAATCGTACCAATAATTAAACCCATAGTCAATCCTTCTAAATCTAAACCTGATCCCATTTCTGGTAATTTAGGCAAACCTAATTCGCTGTAAGTATGATGTAACATCGTGACTGCCAACCACGTCAAACCTAATTTTGTAGCAGCTCCTAACAATTGGAAACCATGGTCTTTATCAATCATGGCACGGTACCATTGGTAGCTAATATGTGCAAACAAGTGTAAGGCAAATAATAAATACAACACCGTGTATAAAATTGCCAATGTTAAAGCATGATCCATACCTACCAATTTATCAGCATGATGTGTAATCAAAACAATAATTGGTAACAACAACAAGGTTCCTGTTGCTAGTAAATAGTATTGACGCATTATATCCGATGTACGCTCGATCACATAGCCTAAAACTTGGATACAAATATTACCAAACACAATGAACAAGGCAGCATATAAACTGTTGCCTCCTAAAGTAAATAATATACCCAACTCAAGTAATGTAGCAGTAATAGCATACTCAGATTGGCGTCGTAATACTTCAAGATGTCTGGAGTCAGCTTTCCATGATGCCTCAGACATCCACCAACCAGCAAAACCAATTAAATGACTTACAGCAGTGATTGCTTCGTTAACAGCAAGTAACATAATAATGTCAATGCCTTCGAATACGGCCTCATGAGTTTCCGTGCGAACCAAAGAGCAGCCAGCAGTTGACAACAAACGTCGTCTTTCTGTTGCTGCTGCTGTTGTTGTAACCTCAGTTGTTGTTGCTGCTGCTGCTTCGGGGCAGTTGCCACTTAGAGTCAAGATATCAAATCCTAGACTGGCTTTCATGGCATCGACAGCATTGCTGGCGTCGTCATTTGGAACTAACATAAATAAGAAAACGCTACTAGCGGCATGTAAGATAAAAATTATTAAGTGATTGATTGCTACAGAGTGCATATTTTTGAGTTAAGTTATAAGTATATGAAACTACATAGAAGGGTACATATATACATTTTTAAGATTAATTTTACCAATGTAAGCGTTTACTTTGTTCTTGTAAACTGTTATCAGAATGGGTGCTGACATAATTCACATTACTTGTATCCATCTCTAAGCTAGACTTTTCGAAACTATTAGGTTCCCTGCTATTACCTGTTACCGTTATTGCTGTGCTCTCTTGTCTAGCGGTTTGACAATTGTCTTCATCCAAACCTAGTTCAGACTCACGTTTAAACATCTCTTCAATAGCATCTTGAATACCCTTTGCGGCACCTGTTACTGTTTCAAATTGAGCTGGGTCAATGCCTTCACGGAACGGATCACCAATCGTTGTACCAGCAATCCAAAGTCCTAAATAAAAATAGGATGTCAATGCGGCTAAGTAAACACCATGATATTCCATTTCCGCAAATTCATAAGGCATGAAAATGACATAAATTGCCAATGTAATGTATAAAAACCAGTCTAACATTGGTGGAGCTTTAGCTATACCAGTCAATCCACCATAGGCAGCATAAATACCTTCCCATTTTGCCATCAACACGGTCTCTTGTGCCGGATCCAAAGCACCAGATTCACGGATCGTATGTAATTCATTTGATAATGCTAACATCAATGCTTCAATGGAACCAATGCTCATGTAACGTTTTAATAAACAATACATCTTCTCGTTGCGTTCATATAATTTTACAGATGCACCACCAGCAGTTTGTTTTACTTGAACTAAATCAATGTCTACGCCAGATTTACGCATACGCCATTTAAACATACCCGGTGCTGCCAATAATAAATCTCGAACGTTCTTTTTGGCTTGAATAAATTTACCGGAGTTCTTTATTGCAGGATCATCGTTGCTTAAACTGACAATGTGCATTGCAAATGCTAACAAATCGCCGCAAATACTATTAAAACCAGCAATTCCACCAGCTGATTTAGCTAATGCATCTGACAACTGGAACGATAATACAAATGCTAAAATACCGGAACTGGCGGTGACAAATGTACTGATGCCTGTGTCTAAAAATTCAGGCCAATCGGTTACTTCTTGTTTTATATATGTATAAAGGGCTGCTAATCCTGCTGCTGCTAAAATTATCCATGATCGACGAAATTCTCGAAGTACAAAAAACATCTTTAATATATTATATATTTATATAATAGAATTATAAATAATATATACTACAAACTTATAAAGTCAAAAAAATAAATGACTGAATTTCCGTTGCCGTTATCAAATAACTGGAGAGTATTTGGTTTACCAATTGTTAACGGTGCATTGGCTGGGAATATTGTCTTGTTCCCGGGTGAATTTAAAAAAGAAAATCAAGAATTTGGACCAAGACATGTCTTCATATTACAAGACACAAACAGACAATATAATTTTGTTTACTGGGGATACAATCAAAAGCAACCAACCTTACTCCCAGAAAATATATGGAATATCTGCTTTGACAAAGACAAAATTACAAAATTCAGTAATAGATATTATATACATGTTAGAGGCAGAGATATCATTTTGCCATATATGCCCGATATATTGCATCAAAGACTTATTCAAAGCAAACAGTTTGACAGTCAAGATTTAACGTACACAAATGCTTTATTTCAACATTTAATTGAACCAATGTTTCAAGAACATGCAAATAGAGCATTGACAAGAGAACCATTTACTGGATGGAAGAAGGATTTAATTACAAATACCAAGTATCATTCGTATAAAGACATACTAATGGAACAAAAAAAGAAATACGAACCGGTAATTGATTTAGATGTACCATTTGAAAAGTTAGATAAGAAACAAAAAGAACAAATTAAACAAGCATTTAATATTATACACAACATATTTCCAAACTTTGTTACATCTATCTAACCAAAAAAGGTAACAAAGTTATAAGAACCAAAAACAACATGCCCTTGTCTTCAAAGTGCATCGTAGTTAATAATTTACATAGAATGAAAACCATTACCGTTATACCCGTAAAACTAAGGAGAATATGATAAATATTTAAAATCGGTCTTAACGGATTTGGATTTAAAACCATAATGTCGTCATAGTCGAAATCAGGGAATGCAATTATTGTTCCATTTTTTTTACGTGCCCAATTCAAATTTGAACGGCAGTTAGGACAGAGTCTTAAAAAATCATTACCTTCTTTATACAGTTTTAGCATCTTTGTCATACACTGTTTACAAATACAACACTGACAATATTTACACTTTACATAGGAACAGCGACCTTTCCAACATACCACGCAATTATTATCCATTTGTATATATTTTATATATATATATACCTGAGAAACCCTTTATTTATATGAACATGGCCTTATATATTGATGGGCAAACTTGTTACTTTTCTGCTGTTCAAGACTCAGGGCGTTTATACTTAACAAAATCGTTAATATGGTTCTTACCATACAAGAAAATACAATTAATATTCGGAAATCAAATATGCTGTGAAGCATATTTATACATTTATGAACTACAGAAACAAATTAACACGGAATTTGGACCTTTAAAAATAGAATGTAGAATTACAAAATCATTTCCGTTTTATAATTATCACTTTATTTTAACAGGGTCAACGACGAAGAGAAAAAATATTATACAACAATTACAACAGTAATTTTAACTTACGTTACTTAATTAATCAAAAGCGGAATAAATAAAATATGGAAGAAACGAAACTTGAAAAAACGATAACTACTGATACTGAAAACTTGGTCGAAGAAAATAAAGAAGAAATAGACGAAAATATCAAAAAAAAGGAACAAGTAACACAAGATATCAAAGCCATTGGCAAAGCAAACGAAGATTTAGCTAACGTTGACTTATTAAAACGTATAAAAGAAAGTATCGACAGTCGCAAAGACGAGCCGTGGAGAGTTAGAAACAAATGCCCTTCAATGGTGCGTTTGGACGACGACAAAAAACTATTCCCCGTTTGCTCGCTGTTTACAGAAGATCAAAAGAATGTCCCGCAAGAAGATTGGCACATGTTAACGATACCTTTTCAAATGAACGACAAGATAGAACATCAACAGACATTATGCTGCTCGAAGACGATGCAATTACTAAGCAATGTCAGGTCACAGGCAATATGGAACAAGGACCAAGGCATCGCTTACATGTTGATCTTGCCAATGGAAGAAGGGACGAAAGAATTTTGGAGGAGTATCTTTGCGCAATTTCTACAATTAGGAGCCTTGTCTTACGAGGACGCACGCAAATATGCTACGAAGACGAAAGCAAAGGAAGAAAAAGATCTTCCATTCGACAGTTTGGACACTTCGCTGTCAAAATTATCGATAAAAGAGTCATCACGCACTGCTGGGGAAACGAACGAAAACAATGGCTTGAAATCGGGAGATTAAAAAATGCTAATTACTACATCAACCCGTTGTTGCTAACGTTTACAAACAATTTTAACATGGTTTTTATATCAGAACTAGCAACAGAGGATTTGTTTGAATACATTACGAAGAAAAGAAAATATTACAAAACTCAAGAGGCATTCATCATATTATTTAAAGTATTATCAGCTATTGATTGGCTGCATTCACATAAATATATACACAGAGACATCAAACCAGAAAATTTCTTAATATTTAACAAACAGATTAAACTAATTGATTTTGAATTTACAAGCTATTGTGGCGAAAACTTGTATTTAGAATCTAGAATTAGAAGTGGCACAAGAAGATATTTACCACCAGAATTATCAACGAAGCAAAGATCATACAAAATATACTACACATCAGACTCGTATTCATTTGCAAAAAGCTTTCAAATGTTAGAATGCATGATTCAACCAGATAAAATATATATGTTTTATAACTTATTGGAGATGATGCTAATAGAAGACCCTTTACAGAGAATGTATATTAGTAACGCAAAAAATAAAGTAAAACAAATGATATGAAATACTATAGCTATATTATTATATTATTTATTTATACTACTGCTGCTGAACAAACTGACATACCACTCAGATTACAACAAATATTACGTCCAAACAATAAAGCAATAACCAATATATGGGTTGTGGACCATTTTTATGAACATCCAGACCTTATCCGATATCTAGCTTTACAAGAAGAATTTTATATCACTGGCAACTTTCCGGGGCCAAGAACACAGAGCTTTGCGAATCAGTTACAGAAACAAAAAATAGAACAAGTCATTGGCAAACCGATCACATCATGGAGACAAAGCAAAGATGCATACAATGGCGCATTCCAATACTCTACAAGCAGGGAAAGATCATGGATACACACAGATGCATACAACACACATGCTGCTGTATTATATTTAAACAAAAATGCTCCACTATCTGCTGGAACTGCCACATTTAGATACAAACGCACCAAAGATAGGTACAAAAATATAACGAATATCGAGTTAACAGATGATCATTCACAGGATGTAACAGAATGGGAAATTGTTGACAAAATAGGCAATGTCTTCAATAGATTATTCATATTCAATTCCAAACAATTTCATATGTCACTAGATTACTTTGGTGTCACAAAATATGATTCAAGGCTGTTTCAAGTATTTTTCTTTAATGTCTAAAATAATAAGTATATAACCACAATTAGATTAAGTATAACTTATAAAACAAATAAAAAACTAATAATATGCCAAAATCAAAAACATCAGGAACAACTGCTAAAGGCTTCTTGCCACTCAGTAGACCTCAACAACCGACAAAAGGATTGCCAAAACCACAAACTGTAAAGAAGAGAGGAATGGGAAAGAATAAAAAATAAATTAAATTATAGTATTATGGTGACCACTTGTCACTTTTTTTTAAATTCTCATGAGCCCATAAGGGTTGTAAGTTACTGTAATGAAAACATTGCTTCTGTTGCTCTATATCTGTTAAATCAAAACTAGCACACGGTCTAATATGGTCTATATGCCACTCACTACGATTGTCCCAATTCATATTTTCAACAAACTGTTGCTCTAAATGTGCCTTTAATTCCTCTAAGGTACAGCCACATAACTCCATTGTAGTATTTGTTTTAATAATGCCTTTTCTGCTTAATGCTGATCTTAAACGTCTACGAAGACGACATAACATGGCATACTTTGGTTCTCGTTCTCTTCTCAAGCTTCTTGTATACGTCTGACGACCGGATTTTTGATATTTTCTAGCTCGTAGCCGACCTTTTAACAAAATCTTTTCTCGTTGTTCTTCAGTCAAATGCGCGCGCCATTGTCTTCTTTGTAGATTTCTACAATTGTTACATAGATGCTTCAATTTATCCCAACTTTTATTGCAAACATTGAATAAATCTAAATTCTTCCATTTTGAACACGTATTACAGTATTTCTGCTCTAAACCATTGTGAAAACTGTGCTTCTGTGCTCGAGGCATTTTATTTATTTAGCTATAAAGCAACTGTAAATATAAAGATATACAGAGCTAATAATGTATAATATTAGCTTCACAGCTACGGCTTTAGTTTTGGAATGCCTTAGTTGTATAGCAACTGTCACGACATATGATAACATTTATAGAAACTATGAAACCATTGGTCAAACTAATAGTCATAGTATAGACAACCTAGTAGTTCCTGTAAAAGACTTCCAACATGCACATGTGACTGTCGATAATGAAGAGACCAAATTATATGCTAGACGACCATACAACTTAGATAATCTACAAGAATCATGTTATGGCATTGATTTCGATTGTTTCTTTTTTCAAAACAATATCTATAGCATTGTAGCATGGTGTGTACTTAGTTTGATCGTAGCATTGAATACCTATATAGCAGTCAAAACATTTATATTGTCAAATAAAATTCTAAACCTATAAAACAGCAAAAGTTTAATTTGTATTATAATAACATGATCAATATTCCTGTTACAAGGCGTACATTTGTAAGATCATTGATAGCGGAAACAATAAATTCAAGTTTAAATAGATCATTGAGACAATCACCAATTGCCGCTGTTGGATTGCATACACCGGAGATGAGACCAGCTAATGATGAACCAAGGAGGCCAAGAAGAAGGGCTAGATTACTACGTGTTAGACCAGTTAGATCAACGAGACTTAGATCTATGTCGGAGCCAACTACGGAACCGGACAATGAGGAAGCCACCGTCACAGAACAAGAATTAGATGAGCAGGAGCAACGAGCAGCATCGTTAATTGATTTAACAGCAGATATAAGAAGGGCACCGAATAGAGTCCCAGCAGAAATACCTGCATTACGAAGACGCAATGCATGGACTACTAGTCCAAACTTTGGCGATCGTGTTGCTAATGGACCAGATGCACTATGGCAAACATACGAAAATATTTATTATAATCCTCAAGAAAATTACAGAAAATTAAAACGAATAGAAGATAATGAAATACAAGAAACACGGTCGAGAAAAGAAGAACAACAGCAAAGAAAACGGAGACGCAAATCAAAAGAGCCAGTATATCAAACAGACGAACCGAAGTGTACAATTAACGGAACAGAAAATTGTAACGACTCCATTGTTACGTTTGATTGTGGATGTAACAGCATATGTAGGTCCTGTGCCACTAGTTGGTTACAAAACTCTAGCACCTGTCCGTTTTGCCGAAAGCCCGTCACTAAATACACAGAAAAAGAAAAACGACCTAGAACAGTAGCTAATGTGCAACAAAGAGGAGACCATGACTTGTCTATAAATTATTACCAATTCACATTTTACAATGATAGAAACATTAAAGTCAAACACGATATCATCATGCAAGAATCATATATATTTGCAAACCAAAGAACAAAAAAGGTTAGTAAAGAAATGTTAATTTATTTACAAATGGTCAGTTCAAGCCTACAAAATAGATTTGTCATGCCAGCTGATGCCGTAGTACATTTCATGAACAACATCTTTTTAAAGAAAGTTACGAACTTTGCTGTACATAGTCATTTAATATTCAGAACAGCTGTATACTACAGCTTGTATGGACAATCAGATTATTTATTAGGCAAAGCCATTACATTCTTAGAAATGATGACGAAACATGTGAAACAAAGAAGGTTACAGGCGAAAAAAAGTCAACAAAAAAATTTTGAAATAGATATATTTAATGAAAAGAAAATTAAAATATCACAGGAAGTATTTAGAGCACCACCGCTAAAAATATTATTTACAAAATCAATTGCAAATATGATACTACACGCCGACAACAACAACTTATACAAAACGATGGTCATTGATTTTTTAACAGATGTTGAACCATCATTAATTTACGTTTTAGCTGTTGCTAGAGAACATTCATAACTAGGATGCAACTTCAAACGAGCAATTATGCCATGGTTTGTGACTGGTAACGTAGAGAAATAATACCTTGATGCACTACTGAAATGACAACCATAAGGCAAATTGTTGCCTTCGTTTGGGTTAAATGTACCAATCAAACAGTGCTTACTAATCTTAACTCCACGATATGAATTCACATCGCTGAACAATCGACTATCAAAATAGGCATACTCTCCTACTTTTGGTGGAACAGATTTTGGCATCCTTTGATACACACTAATGTCGTCGTCATAATATAAATCCATACTTATTTATTTATTCTGCTGGTAATTTACGTAAAAATATATAATTTATACCTTTATTATCTGCTTGTACCAAAAACTCCGCTAAAATTGAGTCCGGCATGCACCACATCTTGAAAAATTTATTTGCATTCGCAACATTAAACAATTCACCACTGGAACTTGAATTCAAATCCATTATATGCCGATCCAGTAACAAACCAGTACTGTAGACTGTATCGACATCTTCATTGAACAAGTGGATGAAGCGCCCAATCTTTACAAATAATACTTGATCAGGATGACTAGCCTTTGCGGACAACCATAAGGTAGACAACGGTTTACCAGTTTCAATTACCATATTAAGAAGTAGTTTATTTTATTGACTTACAAGCTGGATAAATAAAAATGAATCAACTTGATATTGTCAATTCATTGAAGATATTATCTAATCAGTGTATTAACAAAGGATATACCACAGCACCAGAGGCTAAACAACACTTAGAATCATTACAACCCAACTTCAAGCAGGATAAAATATTTCAAGACATATTCAAAATAGTATTTAATATGACATTGTGTGAAATAGCAAGAAGCGAATAAAGAAAATGACAATTACATTTATAATTACGATTGCAATTTTAGTTGTATTGCTTTGGACGGTGATCCTATTATTAATACTATTTTGCATAGAACAAACAATCATTAGAACATTGATAAAACAGGAGACAAAAAAAATGTGGGAAGAGTTACGACGCACAGTTTACTTGAGCATGGTAGCACAAAACCAAGAAACTGTTGTTTGGAACCCTAATGAAGACTTATATGTAACAAGTCAATAAAATGAATAAATATAACTTAAACTATTTACATTATATTTTATATCTTATCATTTTTGGAATTACGATCTATTTACAATTACATAATAATACAATACCAAATAGTATTCCAGTTTCTATTGTATTTGGATGGAACTTATATGCCTTTGTTACCATAGGACATGACGCGATGCATCAAACCTTTTCTCATAATAATTATATCAATTCAGTTATTGCTTTTTGTTGCTTAGACATGATTGTTATGCCCAGTAGTGTATGGCAACAAGAGCATCAATTTCATCACCAATTCCCGGGGCAACACGAAGATAAAATGATATTAGAACCGAACAGCAACATGATCAAAGAAACATTCAAATTATTAATTAACAAACACAATATCAAACTTTACGAGCAGCTATACAAAATACCATTATTTGTAGTCATACTATCTGTATTTCAATGGTATTACGTACCGATCATATGGTTCAGCTTTTTAAGCAGCTTTTCCTTCTTCGCATTGACACCACATATCATAGAACAAAATATTAGATTATTATCTAGTAAACAGAGACAAGAAGCACACGTTGTTGCTTGTAACATATTTCCGCAATCCATGATTTATACGTTCCTAGCTGGCGCATTGAACATACATGCTATGCATCACTTAAATCCACGATTGACAAGGCAACAGCTGATGCAACAGTATGTTGAACATCCAGAACAAATGAATATTATGACTTTGAAAGGGTATTATCAATTGATAAAACATCTATAATTGCTTTCGGACTCGATAGAATAGCATTCGTTTTATCAAATAAATCAAAAACGATAATAAAACAATCACAAATCCAACCAACAACAAATATTCCATGAATTCAGCACGGCATATTAATTGACAATCTTCAATACACGATGATTTACACTTCAAAGATTCAATATGTAACCAGTCTGGTGCCAATGGACAACGCCAGTCCGTACCTGACGCCTGAAACTTTGAAATCTTAGCAGGTTTGATACAAACTATATCGTCGATGAACAACCAAGGCGCTAACAAGGGACGACTTGGAATCAACAGCTGCTTAGCATCCGTGCGATGCAAAAAGGTAGAAGCAGAAAAACGATGACTATTATTATTTTTAGAAAAACATTTAATCTTCAATGAAGAATTTGCTATTATATTTTCATTCAATTGCCAAATCATTTTTATGTAAACTGTAAACTGAAGTATATATCATTCGTGACAAATTTAATAAGTAAATACACATGTCGGACAGTGATACGGACAGTGATAACTTTTGGGGATCATATTCATCGGACGAAGATGAACAGGAACAACCAGCAGCACAGAAACCAGTTGCTACACCTAAAGCAGCACAGAAACCAGTTGCTATGAAACAAACAACTAATACTATGGTATCTAATATTCTAAGCGACATGATTACAACTGTGGTAAAGGATGTTCAAGATAGCAAGGCAATAGACATCTGGAGAAAATATGCCACAACTTTAAAACAAAAAAATGGTTTAAAAAACCTAATTAAAATAAAAGAGGAGAGAGAACTATGGATGATAAACAAGGTTCTAAGCATGAGGAAACAAAATATGGATCCAGAAAAATTTCAAAAACAACTACAGGCTTTACAAGATCCAAATTATGACAAAAACAATGACTACAATGTCTTAAAGTATATGGAAGAACCACGTAAAGATGACGACGACATAAAGCAACTCATTGCAAAAAATATCAGACAAAAATCTATGGCAATAAAGCAACAAAAACAGAGATTGAAGCTTACTGAAAACGAAAAAGAAAGGAAAGCAATTGCTGGTAAGATTATAGATGAAATGCTGGTATTGCGAGCGGAAGTACACATCCTTGACGAGGCATTAAGCAAAAAAGACGTCAACGATGTGCTGAACAATAAACGAACACAAAAATTTTCACAAATGTTTAAACAAAATCGAAACACTTGTAAAGACGTTGAAAATAATAAAAACGAATTAATGAAATGCCTTCTTGAACAAGGGATGATCTTTGCAACATGTATGTATGGTACATCTCAAGTGTCTGAACAGAATAGAAAAATTCAAGAAATTTGTAATTTATTGATTGAAGGCTCGACAAACAAAAAGGCTTTAACAATGTGGAAACTTGGTGAGATGTTACAACGATCTTTAGCTAGGATACAACTAAAACTCTTTACACACAAAGATAGTGGGGAAGAATTAAATGCTGATGAAGAGAAATTGATTGAATTGATGCGAGACGTTCCGATATTAGACGCAGTATATTCCGAAAAGGTGAAACCAATAGCATCAGAAACATATCAAGAAATATTTGACATTGTTCAACGTTTAGAAAATAATATTGTTCTGACGAAACAAGAGATTCGAAATGATGAAGACATTGCACTACAACTTGTAGATCAATATAATAAACATAGACCAATGAAGTCCACAATCACGGCGATGACATGGATCGTTTTATTGTTCATTTTATATTTAAACTGGTCTAATTTGTTCAACGATGCTCTTGAAGCGGTTCAACTTGAAAAACAAGACACAAATAAAGGCTGGTTTGGAACAAAGGTGGATAACCTTAGTGTTGTGAAAAAACTGGACAAACATGTTTATCCTTTTTTAAAACTTGGCACAGTGGCTTGGGCTACATATGGTTTCACTTTAATTATAATAAATAAGAGATATTTTGGCTATGGACTAGGCAATCCCTTGAGTTGGTTAGGGGAATATCAATATGCTATTAATGAGAATCAAAGACGAAGCAGCATTGCGCGAGTTTATGAACAAACATTGGCTGGTTTACGCAATGAGGGAACGCGAATCGCACAAGATGGAGGAAGACAATTACTCTCAGCAATTATGTGGTATGTATACATAACACAAACACATGATAATATAGCAATGATAGAAGAACAAGCATGGGCACAGGGCCTTTCATTTCTTCTCACTGGGGCAGTAGCAGGAGCAACCTTAGCTCTTACAGGAGACGCAACTCAAACTGTCACAGCAACTACTATTGCTTCTGGTGTTTCATCTCAAGCGCTTCGAGTACAAGATGTGTATAATTCAACGCAGCGTTATATGGCTTATGTATTGGCAAATGCTGTTACTCGAGGTTTACAAACTGTATTAATAGAAACAGAGACAATCGATGTAAATGTTGCAAACAGATTAAGAAGAGGTTTTCAGACGAGACAAGTGGAGTTAGAAAATCTAACACAATCAATGAGAAATGTCATTAGTGGCTTAGGACAACAGTCACGACAAGTAGTTCAAGACCTGACTCGAGTGTTTGCCAATTCGCAACAACTTCGAATACAACAAGGAGCATACATGGCTGGTATTACATGTAGTTTATGTGGTCAACGAGGCCATAGGCGAAACTCCCCACAGTGTCCTTTTAATAGCTTTTATCAAGAATTAAAAACAACGGCTAATACTCAAAACACAACGGTTAAAAATGTCTTCAGAGATTACCTAAATATGACAGATCAACAAAAGCAAAACTATTATAATCAAGCAATGGTAAATCAGGGTGCTGCTAATGCTTTACAATTAGCACCACACGTACGAGGGTTCCAAAATATGTTGCATGAAGTACAAGGGCAACCAATAAATGTTCAAGAAGGCAACGAAGATCCAATTGTATTACAACTCATGAAATTGATCAATCCTAACACAAGCATGGAGACTATTCCACAGTGTATTGCTGTGCCTGTCGTTCAAGTGCATCATAGAAACTTAAAATATTAAAAATAAATAGATATGCATTTCCTTTACTTATAATTTCTATGCTATGTAAGCCTAGCCCTTTGGTATTTCTATTGTAGCATTTTAATCGTGTGTGCCAGCGAACTTGAAACTTTTTTTTTATTTTTTAAACTCCGGCACACACACGATTAAAACGCATACATAGACACAGCACTGCCTTAGGCTTAAATAACACAGTAGTACACCGAGGTGTACAACATAAGAATATAAATACTAATTAACAACTCATAGGCATTTCCATTAGTTATGTATATTGCATGCTATTGACTACGTATTAGTTAGACTACTTATGCTTAGCCATAGTGCTTAGACTACTTATGCTTAGCTATAGTGCTTAGCCTAGTATGCTATTCCATATGTCTCTTCGTATGCTATTCCATCTGTCCATTCGTATGGTTTTCCGTTCGCTATTGAGTTGAAACTTGAAATCTGAGCATGGTCACACAGGGTCCTATAGGGGTCTGAACCCTAAAGTACTGGTACCTCCCTAACCCTAACTCACAACCCTAACCCTAACTCATAGTCTACGCACTAGCTACTGCTATCAAAATCTGTACTTAATATCCTAACCCTAAGTTAACCTATTCGTAACCCTAGGTCGGATATTTTTCGTGACTTAGGTTTAGAATTGACATTTTTGACGCTTAGGTTTACGGTCTTAGATAGGTAGTCTTAGAATACAGTTTAGCATACTTACACGATTAGCTATTAGATAGGGCCGAGAACTGTGCTTAGCTTAGGGTTAGTACAGTAGGGTTAGGGTTAGGGTACCTGTAGATTTGGGTTGGAGGGGCTACCACCTGCTGTGTGACTGTCCATAGAAATCAAGCATAGCTACTATAGCAGAACGGAAAAGCATAGCTACTATAGCAGAACGGAAAAGCATATTAGAACGGAAAAGCATAGCAGATAATGTTAAGTGAAAAAAATAAAAAGGTCTTCGAGTTATATTCTGGATTGATGACGGCTATTAAAGCATCAGACGTTAATCCTGAACTTACGGCAAGACCCGGAGTAAAACAAGATTATTTAAATATATGTTTATTTTGTGCCATATTTTTAAACGATCAAAAAAAAGTTAACGAAGCTACGATACGGGGCGCAGATGTGAATTGTTGTTATGAAGATTATCAGCTGGTATTTACTAAAATGGGAATCACTGACGTCAGCGACTGATAACGGCTTCTTCATTTCGTAAGCCTGTTTTCCTGCTTGGATTTAAATTATATTTCATTTTTTGTATTAATTCTCGTATTCTTTTTGAACTCGATTTTTGTGCTGCTAATGCCTCTGGATTGACTTCGTAATTAATATAATATGGTCTACGATTTTTGTTTAGCAATAAGTTCGACATGCCTTTGATAACGTGTTCTTCATGTCCCTCTGTATCAATTTTAATAACATTTACGTTGACTGATTCTGGAACCACTGAGTCTACGGTTTTTACACAACCTTTCGTCTTTATGTACTGACTAGCTAGTCTAGGTTCAAATGAATTGATCATTCCATGCCCTTTATTATCGGGTAAATAAAACAAATCGAATTCTTCATTGACATTGGATGCACCACATTTAATTAATGTGATTAAGCTTTCAAAATGGTTTTTTTTAATACTAGCTTCCAATAATTTAAAATTGATAGGGTTTGGTTCGAAAGCATAACTTTTAAACCCTAAAGCCGCTGCTAATAAAGCACAGCTGCCAATGTTCGAACCAATGTCTAAGAAGACTGAATCAGGATCGGATGACTGAAGGATTTGGTTTAAAATATTATCTTCACAATAAACTTTTTTCCTATCCTGAATCCAGTCCGATACACCATCTTTTTCATGTATTGCCATGTCAAATTTTTTTCCATATTGCTTAATTTCAACCCATTTCAATTGTTCGCGTAACAATTTACGCGACGTCGTAGTATTTGGTAACAAAATACAAATAAATAAAACAATAAAAACAAAAATCAAAATTAATTTCATTTTTATATATATATAGATAAATACTGTGGTTATATACTCGTGAACGAAATAATATGTCAGACGACGACATTGAACGACAAGATACATTAATTCTTGATACTCCACCTAGTACACCTGAAGCACAGATTAGTCGCGACCCGAAAACGCCGGATGACACGGTACTGCTAGACGACGTGCCAGACTACGTGCCAGTCGAGAGGAAAAAACGGACAAAACGCAAAATTACATATGGAACTGAGAACCAATCACCAAATCCAAGGAAACCAAAGAAACCAAAGCCTACACAATGGTTTAAATTTTAATTTTATTTATGAATATAATTTTTTAATATATTAATATTTTATACGGGCACACATCAAATATATCTATATATTTTCACAACAACATTTCAAATATTGTTGCCTTCTCCGATGAAAATTGTCTTCTTGTTTCTCTTCCATTAAACCGAAATGTAAAGGCACGAATGTACGACAATTATAATAGTAATTCTAACTCATCTAGTTGAATTGGCCCTTCCTTGTTACATATTCGTTTCGTTTAATCTCCTGCGGTTTTGTTGACCTACAACCTAGAACCACACAGGTACAAGCCAAAATGTTTTAATTTCTAACTTACGTCAGTTTGTAATGAATTTCCAACTATGATCGAAAAAATAGTACATTGGGTTTCATTATCTTTATTATTTTTTTTTTAGTTAACTTTGTTCGAATATTTTTTTTGCTTTTTCTAGTACGTTTTCTAGCTCTCCGCACTTTAGTTTAAGTTGTTTCTGCTCCTCGGTTCGATTTTTGTAAAGCTCATTCCAACTCGTATTCAATGTATTATATTTCGTTTTCAAGCGCTCATGTTCCTTTTTCAATTTCCCATACTCTATTTCCAATGGAGTTGATTGTCCGTATTGAATTTTCAGTATAGAAATCGCTTGGCTGAAAAAACGGTTGTTCAATAAACAATTGAATTCATTCGTATTCATTGTATATCCGTTTGCCAAATTATCGTTGTAATAATTGAAATAACTACGTTTGACCATATCAATGGCACTTCGTTTCCAGCCGTCCATTAATAACATGTTGATCTGATAGTGTCGTTCTTGATCAATATGTTTTAGACGAAATGTCGCTAGAAAGACCAACGTTTTTGCTTGATACTCTTTAAAGCCCAAAATGATGTTGCATATTTGACCTTTTTTCCATGTGTATGTGTATCCAGCTTGAATGCCCCACGTTTGTTGCATATTATTGGTATTAGCAGCCAACGTTTGATTAAAGTCCATATCTTTTGGAAACGCCACTAACTCATCGTTCAAAGCTTTTTCGTACAAGTCTTTTAATCTAGCAGATTTCACCGGATTAATTTTTTTTCTTTTACTGTTATTTTGAATAGTAGCAGTTTTTCTTTTCGGTCCATCACCAGTGTAATCCGATGAATATTCTTTACCAAATGCATTTACTGGTTGAGTCAACTTTGTTACCTTTTCTTTTAATTGTTCGTTTTCTCTTTTCAATGCCTTGACTATATCACATACGTCTAAAAACCTTTTCATAAGATAATCACTGTTCACGGTTACGTCGTGTAATTGGCAACACGGTTTTCTGTTAAAGCATTTTTCACAAGATACTTTTAAGCAATATTTGCATTTCATTGATTTTTTTCTTAGCATCTTACAGCTATGACAAGAAGCACGCTTTGCAATTTTCTTCAATTCATCTTTACTAAGAGGTGCAATTTTCTTCACAATTTTCCACGTTATTTTTGGTTCTTTTGAGTTTGCTTCGGGTTCAAGAACTAGCCATTCTTGGGTTGTTTCCCCGTTGGCTAGAAGTTGTTGCGCTTGTGGTACAGAGCGCATCACAACGCCTTTATCAACATCATATACAATTTGATGTTCCCACTTACCACGCAAAAACCTGCGGAAATCTGTAATAATACCGCTAAACCATTTTCCATCATCATATATAGAGACACGTTGTGAAATCAATGCTTTTCCTCTTCTTGTCTTGTTAGTTTTTTCATTTTTTTTTGCATGTGCAACAGCAGCTATGGCAGTACGTGCAACGGCAGCTAGTACATCAATGGGCTTTGTATATTTCGGTCCATCACCAGTGTAATCCGATGAATATTCTTTACCAAATAAATTCACTTTGATATTGTATGCTTGTACGTATGAAAATACAAGATATACCCACAACATCACACCCCAAACAACAATAATTTTTAACAACAATCTCGTACATGAATCGATGAGCAATATAATCTTCGTTGTATTTGCTTTGTGATGTCGATGTCGTAAAAATTGAATTGCATCTGAAGGTCCATCACCAGTGTAATCCGATGAATATTCTTTACCAAATGTATTTTTTTTCGGTACATAACGGATACAATGATTACCAAACTTGTCGTCATATGTTGTATATGTTGTATCTTTGTCGATACATTTATCGCACCATAACCCCTCCCAACCTTCAACAACTTGACAAATCATTGTTACTGTATCCGTATCGCGTTCAAGATGACCACATTCAGAAACAATAGTCAAATCACCATCTTCGTAACACGAATCACAGAAATGAACAGCGTCATGTTTTTCACCAGCAACTGTTGTATACTCCGGAAACGTTTTAGCAATTTTCTGAGGTGTATCAATATCACAAACGCCATCACATTTTCTTAGAACTTGAAGTTCCATGTGATCTAAAAAATCTTTTTCCAATGCCAAATAAGGAATCTTGTATTTGTCATTAGTAATTAATTTTTCATCGTCTTTGATGCTGTCATTTGCGCAAATCAATGCTTCCGTTGCGAAGCAAATATACCTTTGTGTTCCATCGGATTTGGATCCATACACTTTAACTTCATCTTTTGGTCTCATATTGTCCCTTCTTCTGTCATCTTTTGGCCATCGCTCAGCCTCGACCCAATCTTTTCGATAACCTGTCGGCAATGCCCATGCGAAACCTGATCCTGTAGTCTTGTCTGTCACACGTACGCCTCTTGGTTTAGGT
>MDTC01039462.1_pt1 | contig 23422 bp, 22 predicted proteins | sample 811181 | NCBI WGS metagenome assembly MDTC01 (sample SAMN05326644, study PRJNA326480) | marine metagenome | isolation source: seawater | place: Pacific Ocean: North | collected 2011 | reverse complement strand
TATCCTTAATAGCACCTTCAAATATTACCATTATTCCTGGTTCTATTCTTTCTTCTCCAATAACCAACTCCTGAGCAACGTGACTTTTTCTTACAATAATTGCAAGAATTAAGATTAAGATAAACTTTACAATTTTCATTATTAAACTTTTGACAATTTTACTTTTTTTTTCTTAAATTTAGTATACCTATTAAAGGGTATTTACGATTTAATGAGTGAAGTTTAAATATTTTTAACAACTTTCCTAATGATTTAAAATTCTAAAAGATGAAAATTTCACCTTTCAAATAAGTTTTAGCGCTTCCTATAATTTCAATTCTTTTACCATGGTTAATACATTTGAGATACCCTTTTCTATTGGAAAGTTGTACAGCATGTAGTTTTTTTTTATTAAGTTTTTTTGACCAAAATGGGGTTAAAGAACAATGAGCAGAACCTGTAACAGGGTCTTCTAAAATTGTAGCTTGTGGAGTGAAAAATCTTGAGACAAAATCATAATTTGTCGCCTTTGAAGTAACAATAACCCCGCCAGTGTTTAAATTAATTTTATCAAATATAGCTCTGTTAATTTCTATATCTTCTATATCTTTTTGAGTTTCATAAACTAGCAAATAATCTCTCGACTTTAATACTTCTACAGGTTGTATGTTTAATGCATCTTCAATAATTTTAGGAAGATTTGATTGTGTTGGATTCCATAAAGGTAAATCTAAGCTATATCCGTCTTTAACAGCCTTTACTATCAAATTTCCAGAAATTGTCTCAAAAATAATTTTCTCTTTTTCATAGTTTAAAATGGTATATATGTAATGTGCTGCAGCCAATGTAGCATGACCGCAAAGGTCCATTTCGATATCGGGAGTAAACCATCTCAAATGAAATTTATCTTTTTTTTGAACAATAAAAGCGGTTTCAGCGACTGCATTTTCCTTTGCAATATTTAATAATATATCATCGCTTAACCAGGATTTTAAAGGAACTACACATGCTGGATTTCCTCCAAAAATATTATCAGTAAATGCATCGATCTGAAAAATTTCCAACTTCATTTGTTAAATTTTCTCTAAATTTTCCTTTGTTAGTGAACCAGAACTATCTCCTGTGTTTTTTGTTGTTACAGGCTCAAATAACATAACAGATACTTCATTTTTAGCAACTGGCCTATGTTCAACACCTCTAGGAACTATAATAAATTCATTTTCATTAATTTCAATGGTTTTATCTCTATATTCCATAATAAAACTCCCCTCAATTACAAAAAACATTTCATCTTCATTTAAATGCTTATGCCACACAAATTCACCTTTGAACTTAACTATTTTAACATGTTGATTATTTAATTCACCAATAATCCTTGGATTCCAATAATCTTTAAAAAGACTAAGCTTTTTATTTAAGTTAACTTTATTCATGACTTTTCAATTATTTTTTAGTGCATTTTCTGTAATTGTAAATATTAAAAATATCGAAATGCTAATTAAAAACAACCCTATTACAATTTCAATTGATTGATTAATTATAAATGAATTAAATATGATTCCAAAAGGGAATAAAATTGTACCGCAAAACATCAGTAGTATTGATGAACAAGTTTGAGCAAAATTCCATTTAGCTTGCGACTTCATAGATTCTTTAGTTCTGTATCCGTACGTTTTATTTATTTTTTGGGAGGATATGTATTTAGTATGAAACCAAATACTAAATATATTAATCCTACAACTGAAAGAAAAGACATCACATTGTTTAAGAAATAAATCTACACAATTTCATCGGATTCTTTTTCTTCAATTTCAATCTCCTTAGCAAATTTTATTTGTATTTTATTGAATTTAATATTCATTAAGAGCATGAGAAACCCATAAACTACTGATGTTACTATTAGAACATTATTTAAAAGTCCTTCAACTGAGAAGGATAAGCGAATTAAAATTGTAGATATTATAAAACCAGAATTTCTTAAAATTTCATTGAACTTATCTGTTTTATAGAGCGAGATTAAAAGTAGTAATACATCAGCCATTATTAGGACTGTAAAAAAATCATTAAAAAATAATTCATTGATTCCTTGAATGGAAAAAAACACGTGATCAATCGATATTATTTCCACATATATCCATTTTATTAAGCTTGAAAATGCTAGTACTATTAATATAGGAAAGAGTAATAGAGCTATAGATTTTTTTCTTCTTATAAAAGCATCTAGATTATCCACTTTTTCAATACTTTTTGTGATGGATTTACTTTTAGTATTAAAATAATAATAAAGGTAAATAATGAAAAAAAGTATTAAAGTTGAAACCAAATCGTATGTTAACTGAAGATCATACTTCTGATCAAACCAATTAGATGTTAAATCAATATTTGCAATATCCTTAAATATTCTCCTTACAATTATTAGTGTAATGATTTCATACTGTTTCCTTATATACTGTGATATTGACCTTGGTAAATAATAGACTACTAGGAAAACTTCATATACCAGTATAAACGAAAAGGGTGTATAAATTGCTACAATTGGATTGTTTAAAAGCTTGTTTTCTGGATAATTTATAATTCCATAGTAGTTGATAAGAATTAGAAATAAATGGACCAAAAAACTAACAATCGAAAGGGTAACAAAAAGTCTTTCTACTTTCCTTTTAAATTCTTCAGAAAAGATAATTATGTGAAGTTTATTAATCATAGTTTGTAAAAATACTAACTCTATACTTTTTGTTTATATTTTCGTTACAAAAGTTAAACAAAATTAACAAAAAAATACATATGTCAATTAAATTGAGTTTTGATTTTCAAATTATATGTGAAATTTTATGTTTATTAAGCTAATTATGAGTTAGAACAAAGAAATATTTAATAACTCACTATTGTCATTTTTGAAATTAATTGAAAATAAATTTCTATTTTCTGTATCCCTGTCAAAATATTTTAATGTATACTTAATTCATAAAATACATAATTATATGGATACTATTTAAAATTTTGGTTTTGTAATTTTCAAAAATTTTCTCAAATTCACGCTCCAATGTATTCCAAGAAATTATTCTGTATTTATTTTTTTATTCTTTCAATTTCCACTAACGCACAAATCTTTGACCCAAAAAAAAATATTGTAAGTAAGTATGTTGGAAACATATTAAATGATACAAACGATTTAACTGCGCCTAAATTTATGACTTATCCCACGCTAGCTTATTCGCCTGAAACAAGCTGGGAATTTGGATTGTCTAGTCTTTATATTTATTTAGCTAATAGAAATATTAATAACAGACTTAGCGAAGTAAAAGCTTTTACTTTTTACTCCTTAGAAAATCAATACGGAGTTTGGTTAGATCATGCTCTTTATACAGATGAAAATACTTGGTTTTTCTTTGGAAAAACAAGATTCCAAGATATGCCATTAAAATATTTTGGTATTGGTAAAAATACGGATAAAGATATTAGAGAAGATGTTCAAGGTACCTTTATATTGCTTAGACAAAGGTTTATGAGAGAATTTAGACCTTCATTTTACACTGGTTTAGAATTTGATTATCAAAGAATGTCAAGGGTCCAATTTGTTCCAGATCCAAAGGAAATAGATGGAATTACACAACAAAAGTTATTACCTCTACCATTAGGTTACAAAGGTTCAACTAATCTTGGATTAGGATGGGGTATAATGTTTAACAATATACACAATGCTATGAATCCAAGAGATGGATTTTTCAGTGAGTGGGCATTTATTAATTACAATAAAAAATTAGGAAGTGATTTTAATTTACAATCATTTATGATTGATAATAGATTTTATTTTCCAGTAAGTGAAAAAAATGTACTTGCAGCTCAGATATATGCACAATTTACATCAGGTGAGGCACCTTTTAATTTAATATCTTTATTAGGCGGAGAAAATTTAATGAGAGGGTATTATTTAGGAAGATATAGGGACAAAAATATGTTGGCTGGTCAAATTGAGTATAGACTTTTACCTTTTGGATTTTCGAAGAGATTTGGTGGAAGTATTTTTTTTGCAACGGGTCAAGTATTTAGCCAGAGTGAAAAGTTTAAATGGAGTAATTTTCTTCCTACAGGAGGTGCGGGTTTGAGGTTTTTAGTTTTTCCTGAAAGAGATATTTACACTAGACTTGATATTTCTTTTACCAAGGAAGGAAGTGGCGTATATTTCCTCATCGGAGAAGCATTCTAAAAAAAAAGTCTCAAAAAGAGACTTTTAACATTTGTAGTACTTTAAAGGTTTGATTAGCCTTCTGCAACTTCAAAAGTAATTTTTCCTTGAACTTCCTTATGAAGAATAATTTCAGCTTCGTAAGTACCTATACTCTTTATGTTATTAGTTAGTAACTTTATATTTTTTCTATCAATATTAAAGCCTTGACTGTTAAGAGCGTCTGCAAGTTGAATGCTAGTAACAGATCCGAATATTTTACCATTCTCGCCAACTTTAGCAGCTACCTTAAATGTTTGTTTAGTAAGTTTTTCTAAAGCAATACTGGCATCTTTTTTGAGCTTTTCGTCCTTGTGTGCTCTTTGCTTTAATGTTTCTGCGTGCATCTTTTTTATTGAAGTTGTAGCAAGTATTGCTAGCCCCTTTGGAATTAAGAAATTTCTTCCGTAACCATTTTTTACAGTTACTATTTCATCCTTACTTCCTAGTCTTTCAACGTCTTTTTTTAATAAAACATCCATAATAAATTATTTTAATTGGTCAGCTAAATAGGGAAGGATTGCAAGATGTCTTGCTCTTTTTACAGCCTGCGATACCTTTTTCTGGTATTTAGCAGATGTACCAGTAATTCTTCTAGGTAGCAACTTACCTTGTTCATTTATGAATTTCATTAAAAAGTCAGGGTCTTTGTAATCAATAAATTTAATCCCTGATTTTTTGAATCTACAATATTTTGATTTTTTAACCTCAATGTCTATTGGGTTGAGGTATCTAATTTCTGAGTTATCAGCCATTGTTAAAATTTTAAATTAATTAATTTATGATGCTTGGATTTTACTTCTTCTTTTTTCTGCATATTCTAAGTGATCCTTATCCATTTTCATGGTTAAAAATCTCATTACTTTTTCATCTCTTTTAAGTTCTATTTCAAAATTCTTAATATTTTCCCCTTTTGATTCAAATTGGATTAAGAAATAAAAACCAGTAGATTTCTTCTGAATTGGATAGGCAAGTTTTTTCAGCCCCCATGATTCTTCATGATTGATTTTAGCACCGCTATTCTTCAATGACTTTTTGAATTTATCTACTGCTTCCTTTGTCTGTTTTTCAGACAAAACGGGAGTTAAAATGAAAACAGTTTCGTAATTATTCATCTTGTATTGTTTATTATAGTTTATAATTAAGGACGGCAAAGATATAATTTTCCTCAATATTTAAAATTTTTTATTCCAAAAATATTTATGCAGGCTGAGAATAATTTTATTTATATCCTATGTAATATTAATTCCTTATTTATATTTGTTAAGTGAGTGAAAAAAATTATAAAGTTTCTGCATTAAAATACCGCCCCCAGACTTGGGACACTATTATTGGTCAAGATAATATTTCAAAAACACTAAAACAAGCGATTGATTTAGATCAATTGGCTCAAGCATATCTGTTTTGTGGACCAAGAGGTGTTGGAAAAACTTCAACAGCTAGATTATTTGCAAAGTCAATAAACTTAAAATATGATCCTGATTTAACAGATTTTTCCTACAATATCTATGAACTTGATGCTGCCTCAAATAATCAAGTTGATGATATAAGAAATCTTAATGATCAAGTAAGAATACCACCTCAAAAAGGTAAATATAAAGTTTACATTATTGATGAAGTTCATATGCTATCACAAAGCGCATTTAATGCTTTTTTAAAAACCTTAGAAGAACCTCCAGAACATGCATTATTTGTTTTGGCAACGACAGAAAAACATAAAATTATACCTACCATTCTTTCTAGATGCCAAGTATATGATTTTCATCGAATCAAAGTTTCGGATATTGTTAAACACCTAATAAATATCTCTGAAAAAGAAAATATTTCTTCTGAAAAAGAGGCTTTATATTTAATTGCCGAAAAAGCAGAAGGTGGTTTAAGGGATGCTCTATCCTGCTTTGATTTAATGGTTAACTTCTGTAACGGAAAAATTACTTATGAAAAGGTAGCTAGTAATTTAAATATTCTTGACCATGATTATTATTTTAGAGTTTGCGATATTATCTATAAAAATTCTATTCATGATATTCTTTTGATATTTGATGAAATCATGAAAAAAGGCTTTGATGGGCACTTTTTTATCAATGGTCTTGCTAATCATTTTAGAAACTTAATGATTTCAAAAAATGAAAAAACCTTACATCTTTTAGAATTTTCGAACTCTTTGAAAGAAAAATTTAAATCGCAATCACAGAATTTTGATACTTTTTTAATAAGTAATTTTTTATCCTTAATAAGTCAAACAGAAATTAATTATAAAAATAGTAGAAACCAGAGGCTTCATGTTGAAATTATGTTGATGAAACTTTGTTCATTTAACACAGAAAAAAAAAAATCTGAGAATATAGAGATTGTGTCTCCTGACTTTTCAGAACCAAAAAGTAAAGTGGTTTTAGACAACTCGGAAAAGAAAGAGTTTAAAGAAAAAGAAAAGGACAAAGAACTTAAAATTTCTAAGTACAAAGATCCCAATCAACAAGATTCTTTGATAATTCGTCCTAAAGTAAATTTCACAAATAAAAGAAGGACCCCAACAAGCTCAATTAATGTCATTAGAAATAAAATAGTCGAAAAAAATGAAACCGATGTAGAAAATAAAGAGATTCAAAATTTAGCATCCTCAAAATTTTCGCCTAAACTAATGCAGGAAAAATGGGATTTTTTTGCCCAACAAAGGAAGAAGGAAGGAAAGCTAGGTCTTTACACAACTCTTACAAAATCAAAACCTATTTTAAATGATGATTTTTCTATTAAGTTCATCATTGATAGTGAAGTGCAACGCATGGAACTTCATAAAGAAAGCCAGTCACTGTTAAACTTTTTAAGAACAGAACTAAATAATGGAGGCATTAAATTAAACCTTGAAGTAACTGCTCTCGATCAATCTAAACTTTCACAATTAACTAGTAAAGAGAGATTTTTTCAAATGGCAGAAACCAATCCTGATTTACATATTTTAAAAGAAGAATTTAAATTGGATATTGAATATTGATCAAATATTTAATAAGTCCCAAATCATTATATATTTGCCGCATGATTTTACCTATAATGGCATATGGATCCCCAGTATTGAGGAAAGAATGTGAAGAAATTGCGGAAAATACTAATGTTGATTCTCTGATAAATAATATGTTTGAAACGATGTATTCATCATCGGGTGTAGGTTTAGCTGGTCCTCAGATTGGTAAGTCACTTAGGATATTTGTTGTTGATGCATCACCATTTGCTGAATCAGAAGATTCAACTGAAACAATAGAAGAGATTAATTTCCTTAAAGATTTTAAAAAGGTTTTTATAAATCCAATTATTGAACAAGAATACGGTGATAATTGGCAATTTTCTGAAGGATGTCTAAGTATTCCTGGTATTAGAGAAGATATAGAAAGAAGCTCATCCATTAAAATCAGCTATTTTGATCAAAATTGGCTTTTTCACGAAAGTAAGTTTGATGGAATTGCCGCAAGAATAATTCAGCATGAATACGATCATATTGAAGGTGTATTATTTACTGATCATTTAAAGCCATTAAAAAGACGCTTGCTTAAGAGAAAGCTTGATGACATAAGAAAAGGAAAAGTAGACGTCGATTACAGAATGAAATTTCCAAACTACAAGAGATGAGAAATATAATTTTTTTAAGTTTTTTATTGTTTATTATAAGCTGTACAACTGATACCAACAGAGAAGAATTAACTCCTGCTGAAGAATTTCAGCATTTAAAAGCACTAAATGATTCACTGATAAATAACAATTATAAAGCTTTAAATAATACACTGGAATTGGGTAGAAATATAAAAATGATTTCCCTTGATTTATACAATAATCATCAGACTGAGTTTTCTAATAATGAGATTGAATTCTTATTAAAATGTGCCGCAATTGGTTCTGAGGCATCAGGACAATTTAAAGATGCGGTTACTTATTTTACAAGAGCACAAAAAAAATTCCCAAGTAGTGAAAACGCACCAGTTTATTTACACAATAGCGCAAGAATCTTAGATGATATTTTGAAAGATAAAAATAATGCTCGCCTTTTGTATGACGACTTACTTAATTTATATCCAAAACATCCACTTTCAAAGAATGCTGCAATTTATCTTGAAAATGCATTTGATAAAAGTGAAGAAGAACTTTTAGATCTAATCAACAGATCTAAAGATTAATTTTACATGTGAATTACTTCATCGTAAGCTGCTGCTGCAGCTTCCATAATAGCTTCGCTCATAGTTGGATGGGGGTGAACTGTTTTAATAAGTTCGTGCCCTGTAGTCTCTAATTTTCTTAAAGCTACAATTTCTGCAATCATTTCTGTTACATTAGCACCAATCATATGACCACCTAATAACTCTCCATATTTAGCATCGAATATTAGCTTAATAAATCCATCATTGTGACCAGCAGCACTAGCTTTTCCAGATGCAGAGAAGGGGAATTTTCCAATTTTAATATCATATCCTGCCTCTTTAGCAGCTTTTTCAGTCATACCAACAGATGCGATTTCAGGACTGCAGTAAGTACATCCAGGTATGTTATTGTAATCTATTGGTTCAGGTTGGTGTCCAGCAATTTTTTCGACACATGTTATTCCTTCGGCAGATGCAACGTGAGCAAGTGCCTGTCCAGCAACAACATCTCCAATAGCATAATATCCAGTAATATTTGTTTCGTAATATTCATTAACAACAATTTTACCAGCATCAACGACAATCCCAGTTTCTTCAAGTCCAATATTTTCAATATTTGGTTGGATTCCTACAGCAGATAAAACTACATCACATTTAATTTTTTCTTCTCCGTTTTTTGTCTTTATAATGACTTCACAATCTTTGTCTGATTTATTAACTTTTTCAACGGAGGAATTTGTCATAATATTGATACCTTTTTTCTTGAAAGTTTTTTCAAGTTGTTTAGAGACATCAATATCCTCAACAGGAACAATATTGGGTAGAAATTCAACAATTGTTACATCAACTCCCATTGCATTATAAAAATACGCAAATTCGACACCAATAGCTCCAGATCCAACAATCACCATTTTTTTAGGCATTTTAGGAAGAACCATTGCTTCTCTATACCCAATAATCTGTTTACCATCTTGAACAAGATTTGGCAATTGTCTCGACCTAGCCCCTGTTGCGATAATAATATTTTTTGCACTGTAGGTTTCTGACTTTCCTTCACTGTTAGTAACTTCAATATTCTTCCCAGGTTTAACAACACCTGTACCCATTATTATGTCAATTTTATTTTTTTTCATCAAAAATTGAACACCACCACTCATTTTTTCTGCTACGTTTCTACTTCTCTTTACAACAGCGTTAAAATCAGCTTTATGGCTACTGACTTTGATACCATAATCTTCAGCGTGATTAATGTATTCATATACATTTGCACTTTTCAATAGGGCCTTTGTTGGAATACAACCCCAATTTAAGCAAACACCACCAAGTGACTCTTTTTCAATAACAGCAGTTTTGAGACCTAACTGAGAGGCTCTAATTGCTGTAACATAGCCTCCAGGGCCACTACCAAGTACAATAACATCGTAATTCATTATATATTATATTAATTATTCTGCGAAAATATAAATTAACTTCTTTATTTTAAAATCAATTCAAATTCTTTAAATATTCTTTTACTTCAAAAGCTAATAAATCAGCAGATTTGGTGTTAAATCTAAACCATAACTCTGGCTCAATTAGTTCAAGTTCAGACACAGCAATTTTATTATCATTGTCCCAAATAAGATCAACTCTTGCATAGGCAGGTATAGGAAGTAAATTTTTGATAGCCTTTTTTGCAATATTTATCATTTCTGAACTTGGATTATATTCAATTACACTACCCCCAAAATCATCTTGCACCCTAAAATCACCAGACTTTGCTTTTTTAAGAACAGAATGAGTGTATTCGCCACCAAATAACATTATTGCAACTTCGCCTTTAGTAATTATGTTTTTTTGGAATTCTTGAATAATAAAATCCTCAACGCAACTAAGTTCTTTCCACTTTGATTCGAAATTTTCTATTTCTCCCCGTGATAATCTGTATGTATGTCTTGCTGCTCCAGAAACAGTGGGCTTTACAACAATTTCTTCCCAACCGTTTTCCATTGCAATCAGGCTTAGATTTTTATTTTTTTCTTTTTTTACAAAAATACTTTTCGGAATACGCACACCATTTTTTTTTAAATCTTTTAAATAGTGTTTATCTAAATTCCAATTTATCTGTTCATAAGTATTAATTAGTGAACATTTATTTTTCACTTCGTCTAACCACTTTCTAAAAGCTGGAAATCGATCGAAATAGTCCCAAGTAGTTCTAAATAATGCCAATTTAGTGGATGACCAATCAAAGTTGGGATCGTTCCAATCTTTCTTTATTGTTGCTAGTCCTAAATTATTCAGTGCTTGTTCTACCAAGCCATCTTCAGTGAATACATTTTTTGTGTATTGATCATTTGTTTTAGCTACAACATACCTGTGATCTGTTAAAAGAACAACATCAAATTTTTTCAATTTTATTTTTTTCCAAATATAAATATCTGTCGCATAGAAAATATTATTTCACAACTTTAATCCTATTTTTGGATTATGAAATATAGAATAAGTTTTATTGATGCCGAAAAACATTTTATTGACTTTGAACTTGAAATAGAATTTGAAAACAAAAGGAGCATTACTCTACAGTTACCATCTTGGAGACCTGGAAGATATGAGCTAGCTGATTTTGCAAAAAACATAAAAGATTTTCATGTTCTAGATAAAAATAATCAATCTCTATCATTTACTAAGTTAAACAAAGATTCTTGGAAAATAAATACTGAAAATACAAATAAGGCTACTGTTAAATATTCCTATTATGCTGCTGAACTTAATGCAGGTTCTACATTTTTAAATGAAGATCAGCTCTACATAAATCCTGTCAATTGTATGATGTATTTATTAGATAATAGCGAACAAGAATATGAGTTAAATTTTGTAATTGATAAAAGTTATGAAATTTTCACTTCCCTTGAGAAGACCACTAAAAACACTTTTCGGGCAAAAAATTTTGATGAATTAGCCGATTCTCCAATCATTGCAAGTGATACAATAAAGAACAAAATGAAGAGAATTTCAGATGTTGATTTTCATTTCTGTTTTCAGGGCGAAATCAAGGTGGATTGGAATAGAATTTTAAATGATTTCGAAAAATTTATCGAATATCAAATCAAAATTTTTGGAATTTTCCCACACAGTGAATTTTATTTTTTATTTCAAATAACACCCTATAAATCTTATCATGGTGTTGAGCATCATAAGTCAACTGTAATTTTACTGGGTCCTTCCTATGATGTATTTAAAAAACTATACAGTGAATTTCTAGGTATTTCTTCTCACGAATTATACCATGTTTGGAATGTCAAATCCATAAGACCTAAAGAAATGCATCCATACGATTTTTCTAAAGAAAATTACTCGCAAATGGGTTATGTTGCTGAAGGTGTAACAACATACATGGGAGACAGGATGCTCTTCGAATCAGGAGTTTTCTCAAAAGAAGATTATTTTAAAGAACTTAAAACCCTCTTAATTAGACATTTTCACAATGATGGTAGAAACCATTATTCTGTTGCTGAATCCAGTTGGGATACTTGGCTCGATGGTTATACTGTAGGTGTCCCAGGAAGAAAAGTATCTATTTATGTAGAAGGAGCTTTAATTGCGATGATCTGTGATTCAAAAGTTAGGGAGCAGACCGATTTTAATAAAAGTCTTCATGACGTTATTAAAAAATTATTTAAAGGTTTCGGATCTGAAAGTAGTTATGATCACAAAATTTATAAATCAGCTCTTGAAGATGTTTCAGGATACGACTTTTCTTCCATATTTGAAGATTTTATATTTGGAAAACAAGATTTCAAGAAACAATTAAAAAATGCTTTTAATATTTTTAAATGGGATTTTAAGGAAATAAAGTCTGATAACATTACATGGCAATATGGATTTAAGTGTATTTTAAAAAATGAAAAATTTGTAGTTTCTTCGGTTTTAGAAAATAGTGCTTCTTATATCTCTGGTTTGGTAAAAGATGATGTTATTTTAGCCATTAATGATTTTAAAGTTGATAATAATTTAAAACAATGGATGAATTATTTTTACAACGATTCTAAAGTGTTTACAATTGAAAGAAATCAAAAATTAATCGAACTAGAATTGAAAAGAATAAATGATTTTCAATATTATGAATATATAGTAAAAGATATATAGATGAAAAATTTTCAAGCACTCAAGTGGTTATGTATTTTAAGTTTTATCGGATTTTTATATTGCTTCGTCACAGATTTAGGCTTTTGCTTAGCGTTCTATGATGCTTCAGGAATATTTGAAAAAACAGAAGGTTCTTTAAGAGATATAATAGAAAATTGGACTGAAAAAGGGATTATTTACAATGAAATTTTAAAAAATCAATTAGTAAAATATTATGCTATAAGAATTGCCTTTGATATTTTGGCAGTTACAGGTGTGGTTCTAATGTTTTTTAAAATTAAACTTGGCTGGACTTTTTATTGGATATTTCAAATAGCTTATGTTATTTCTCCCTTCATTTTACTTGGATTTGAATTTATGCCAGAGTGGCCGTATTTTACAGGAATAGCTGTACTAATCGCACCTTTATTTAATTCAATAATTCATCTTGTTTATGTATTATTATTTTTTTCGCAAAAAAAGAATTTGAGTTAGATTTCATTTAAAATAATTATCTTAATAGAAAGATTATTTTTAAATGTCAGAATACAGTTCAATTTCCAAAAGAAGGATAAAAAATCACTTTTTAAACAGGATTATATATTTTTTCCCTATTCAACTTTTGCTGTTGCACTTCAAAAGAAACCATATTTTACTTTTTTTTTGGGTTTTATTATTTTTATATATAACAGGAAATTTTGGCTCTGGATTTGGTATTGACACCTTATTTTTAGCACCAATTTATTTAGAATCAACAAGCTTTTGGTCTTTTTTGATAGTTGGTTTTTCTTTAGGGGGACTTATAATGTCATTCCATATTTATAGTTACATTTTATTTTCAAGAGACTTTAAGTTTTTAGCTACCCTTTCTAGACCGTTTTTAAAGTTTTGTCTTAATAATATGTTGATTCCAGTTAGTTTCATCATCTTGTATGTAATAATGATTTTCAAATTTCTGGTTACAGAAGAGTTAATGTCTATTTCAGATGTGATTCTATGTGTTTTAGCTTTGTTAGTTGGACTGGTTTTGTTCTATCTTTTGTCAATTTTATACTTTGTGAAATTTAACAAGAATGTGTATGTAATTTCAGGTAAAACAGAAACCTATTATGACGATTTAGGTAAAACTTTTGTGAAAGAATCAAATTTCATAAATAAAAAGAAAAATACGACAGTTAACATTCATAAAAAAACATGGCATGTTGAAACTTATTTATCAAGTATTTTCTCTGTAAACCTTGCAAGAAGTACTAAGCATTATGAAAAAGCACTTATTGAAAAAGTATTTGCACAAAATCATATTAATGCCTCGTATTTTGAAGTTGTATTAATAATAAGTTTTATTCTAGTTGGTCTTTTTAGAGATACAAGCTGGTTAAATATTCCTGCTGGTGCAAGTATCTTCTTATTATTTACACTTTTAATAATGTTATTTTCCGTTTTTTATTCATGGCTTAAGGGATGGACATTAACAGTTGTCATAATTAGTATTCTTGGTTTTAATTACATGTCCAATCATTCTGATTGGTTTCAGTTTAAAAATTATGCCTATGGCCTTAACTACAAGGAAAATGTTAATTATGATTATAAATCAATAAAAGAAATATCGCAAAACGAGAATAGACTTAAATTATCTAATCAAAATGCGATAAACATGCTTGAAAATTGGAAAAAGAAACATAATTATCACCATAATAAACCCAAGATGATATTCGTAAATACAAGTGGAGGTGGTCTTAGATCTGCTCTTTGGACTGTTCATGTATTAAAACATTTAGATAGTCTATCGAATGATAAATTTTTTAAGCAAACCCACTTAATTACCGGTGCATCTGGTGGAATGATAGGAGCGGGATTTTACAGAGAATATTTTTATCAAAAAAATAACAAAAATCTTAGTTTTAATGTAAGTGAACTAAGAGAAAGAGTTTCAAGTGATTTATTAAATCCATTAGCATTTAGTATTGCGACAACTGACATGTTTTTTAGATTTAAAAAATTTGATGATGGTAAATATGAATATACAAAAGACAGGGGTTGGTTTTTTGAAAAAATTTTAAGTAATAATTTTGGGCTTTTAAAAGAAAAGAGATTAAATGATTATATAGATCCCGAATACGAATCTCAAATTCCAATGATGATATTTAGCCCGTCTACAGTGAATGATGGTAGGAGAGTGCTTATATCCTCACAACCTATCTCATTTTTGTGTTATGACGATACCTCTATTATTTCAGAAAATCCTTCGTTTGAAAATATTGAATATGGTCACATGTTTTCTAACAATGACCCTCTAAATTTAAAATTTACTTCAGCACTAAGAATGAATGCTACGTTCCCTTATGTTTTACCAATGGTTTTGTTGCCAACTGATCCAAATACATGGTTAATGGATGCAGGAGTGAGAGATAATTTTGGCTTATCAACTTCTTTGAGTTATATAAATAAATTTAAGCACTGGATTAATGCTAATACATCCGGTATTATAATAGTTCAAATAAGAGATAAAGAAAAAAATTCTCCTGCTAAAAAAATAAATACAGGCTCTTTAATGTATAAGCTGTTTACACCACTTACAAACGTTTACAGTAATTTCTTAAAAATTCAAGACTATAAAAATGATTATTTGTTAAACGATATAACTGCTTCTTTTAAAGGGGAAATTGACTACATTGAATTTTCTCTTGGTGATCTTACTAATGAAGAAATTTCAATGAGCTGGCATTTAACATCAAGAGATAAAAAGAGAATATATCAACAATTGAATAGTAATGAAAATAAGCTTGCCATTGAAAGAATTAAACAACTCTTTTTAAATTAGTAAATAGAAAAATTTAAAAATGGAAGATCAAAACAAAATTGATTATGATCCTATAAAGTCAGAAGCCAAAAAAGTTTCATTCTCGCAAGCATTTAATTCTTTCAAACAGTTCATTAGGGAATTAACCTCAATAAATCATGATGTTGATCGAGAGGAAACAATATCTTCTATAAAAGCTGAAATTGAATTTTCAGGTACGAATATTTGGATTCTAATGTGCTCAATTATTATAGCTTCAATAGGTCTGATAAATAATTCAACTGCCGTAATTATTGGGGCGATGCTTATTTCGCCACTTATGGGTCCGATAAGAGGAATAGGTTTAGCACTTTCAACAAATGATTTTAAAATTTTAATTAAATCATTAAGTAATTTTGGCGTTATGATAGGAGTCAGTGTTATGGCTTCATTTTTATTTTTCTTAATTACCCCAATTAAGAGAGAAACTGCTGAGCTTTTAAGTAGAACAGAACCTCAAGTATTAGATATACTTATTGCGTTTTTTGGAGGCTTAGCTGGAGTTATTTCAGCTACAATTAAAAATAAAAATAGCACTTTAACTGTGGTTCCTGGAGTGGCCATTGCAACTGCTTTAATGCCTCCGCTTTGTACTGTTGGATATGGACTAGCAATAGCTAATTGGTCTTATTTTATTGGAGCATTTTACCTATTTTTATTAAATAGTGTTTTTATATGCGTTGCAACCTTTATGATACTTAGGTTGTTGAAATTTCCTTTAGTTCAGTTTGTTGACCCTAGAGTAGAAAGAAAAGTGAAGGTTTATGTATTTGCTGTAATATTAGTAATTGTTATTCCAAGTGTATTTAAATTTTCAAACATGATTAAAAAATCCATTTTTGTGCAAAATGCAGAAGAATTTGTGGAAAAAGTCATAAAGATTAACGATAACCTTAAAATTGTAGATGAACCTAACTATGATTTTAAGGACGATCAATCTAAAATTGTTGTAAATATTAGCGGTAAATATGTAAGTGACGATAGAATAAATGACTGGGAGAGACAATTGGTGAATTATGATTTGAAGGGTGTTATTCTTAAAGTTAATAATCTCACTCAACAAGAAATTGATGAGGCTGAGCTGCTGGGCACTTATTTAAAGGATAGAGATGATAAAATAAATTTAATATCCAGCGAAAAAGATGAAATTCTGAATCAGAGAGATAACTATAAAAATGAACTTAATAAAATATCTAATCTTTCGATCGAGTTAAAAAAAATAAATGATAGAATAAAATTACATTTTAAACAAATAACGAATCTAAATTACGGACAGACGTTTTCAAATAATGATCAAACTACAGATACTATATACACTTTTATTGTTGATTGGGATTCAACTGTAAATGAAATAGAATCAAAGATCTTAAATAATGAACTTAAAGAATTTATTAAACTAGAAATGGATATTATAAATATTCCTTATGATAATATTAATATATTTCAAAACAATAACTAAGATAAGTTGGGAAAATCAAAAAAAAATAGAATCAATGTAGTTTATTCAACTAATCCAAATTTTGAGTATCAAGAAGAATCAGATTTCCAAGAATCAGTCCCATTCAATCAACAGAAATTGTATGTTTCGATTGATAGAAAAAATAGAGGAGGTAAGGAAGTGACACTTATTGAGAACTTTTTAGGTGAAGACCAAGATGCTAAGGATTTAGCAAAGCGACTTAAGCAATTTTGCGGTGTAGGTGGAGGTTTCAAAGATTCTCAAATATATATTCAAGGAAATCACAGGGATAAAGTAGGAGCATTTTTACAAAAGCTTGGTGCCGTTGTTAAGTTTAAAGGCGGGTAATTTTCTATTAAAAAAATGAAATAAATAATATAATTTCGCTTATTATATTTAGGTGAATGGTCTCTTATTTATACTGTTCAGAACTAAGTATAATTTCAATATGTTGTATTTTTATTTATTGATTATCAATTTTTGAATGTAAACTTTATTTTCTGTTATTAATTTAACAACATATATGTCTCTTGAAAATGTAGAAACGTTTATTGTTTGTTTATACTGACCAAAAAAATCATTTAGAAATTTCTCAAAAACAATTTTTCCAATGCTATTTGATATGGAAATGGAAATATTTTGATTTGTAGAAACTACAAAATGAAGATTGATTTCTTGTGAAGCTGGATTGGGAAATATGTCAATATTATAACTTTCATTATCTACCAATAAATAGTTTGAACTAATTTCACAAGAGTCAAAACTAACTTTTAATTGATAAACTCCATTAGATGGATTAAAAATCACACTATCACTAGACACAAGTTTTTCGTTTAAATACCACTTGTAATCTAATTCTTTGTTATTTATGGAAATGGTAGAACTTACTTTTCCTGAATCTTCTTTTATGTCTAGATTAACAACGTTTTCACATGTATTAAAGTTTGCAACAAGCCCATGATTTGCATTAAGATTAACGGTTAAAGGATTTTCAAATAAATACTCAGAGTTTGATGTGTTTTCGTTCCAGTGAGAAAATATATATCCATTTTTCGGTCTTGCTATGACTTCTACAGGGCAGCCACCATGATAAACCCCGTTCCAAGGTAATTCATCAAGTTCTACACTATTTATTTGAATATTTCCACTATTATTAGGAAATACATTCAAAGTAACTTGTTTTTCACCTTCAAGATTTAATGAATTGTTTATGTGCGAACGGGCAGTATTTATTCGTTCTTCATTATAATTCATAATATTATCAATTGAATTACTCCATTCTTGATAGTTAAATGGACTTACAAGACCGCCCCATCTTTCAATGTGATCAGGAATCGCGTCTTTTATTTCATTTTTTAAATTTAAGGTTAGATTATTAAAGTTATCACTCTTAAATGTAGTGTTGATTAAATCATTATACCTGTTTACAAATTGACATTTAAAATCATCATTTTTCAATGATTTATCAAAAATAATCGAATGTGGATTGGTAAATAATGGGTTTCTAGCATAGTTTATATAATTTTCGTGAATATTTTGACCAAAATAACCGAAACCTGCATCTGTATCATAAAGTACATATCTCCATCTTCCATTTGTTGTGTCAGGTCTCCATAATTTTATATTGTTTAATTCCCAGAACATACCTAGCCAGTCCATATTTTGAATATATGTTTGGAAAATAAAGTAGTCTATATAGTTATCTATATCGAAACGTTCAGACAATAAATTGTAGTAAGAAGAATCTTCGTAATCTGTATTTTCAATTAAATGAAAACTTTCAAGAAAGTGACTATTGGAACCAGAAAGCGCACTGTCCTTGTTCAAAAGATCAACATTATTGCTGTTAATTCCATGATTTTCTTCTATGTAATGTTCATCTACTTTCTCTCTTATTCCATAAAGCCCCCAGTAGTCTCCATTTAAGTAAACTATGCAAGGTTTATATTCCATTCTGTCTAGGTGAGATGTACTGGCTAGCCGGTTGATTAATCCATCTTGAATTCTATCTGACCAATTGTGTTGTCCACCATTTCTTAGATTAAAATTATTATAATTTGTAATATTTTCTTTTGCAGAAATTAAGTTGTAGTCAATACTTCCAGTGTAAATTGATTTTGTATCGATTCTGAATGACTTTTGAGGTTGAGCCCTAGACCAACCACCGTGAATTTCCAAATCAAATTCTGCCTCAAATTGTTTATTTCGAAATTCATCAAAATATTCCATTCTAGATTTTTTTGACCATGGTTCCCAAAAGTTACTTCCAAAAAATGGGTATTCAGCAGTTGCATTAGGCCCTGAAACATAAATTCCTGTCTCCCAGTCCCAAAGGTTATTTTCATCTGTGAATAATGAAAAAACAGGAAGATTATGATTAGTTTCTTCAAAAATGAATGTTCTGTCAATCGTTTTGCTTGGTATAAGTCGATTACTATTGTCAAATGATTTTATACTTAGAATTGTATTGTTATTAATCAAAATAGGGTTATTAATAATCTGATCACTCTGATCTGGAATATCTCCATTTGTAGTATAGTAAGAAACTGTATTTGGTGGGCTAGAAACAGAAATTTCTATTGGAGATTCATACCATCCTGAATTTAAGTTTATTGCTGGTTCTTGTACAATTCCTTCATAACAAATGTTTTGGCTATTTGAGAGGTTGGGAGAAGGTAAATTAAAATAGCACCAATCTCCAGATCCATCAGGTATTCTACCCATTGAAATTTGATTAGTTATATTATTTGGTATTCTAACACTATCAATAATATTTTCGCTAGAATCACTTATGATTATAGTTTCATCAGAGGAAAGTTTAAAATTCGTATGAGAATAAATTTCTGGAGTTATAATCCAGTTTGGTAATGGTTGATAATTAAAATTAGTTGAGACTACACCAACTGAGAAAAAAAAGTTACTAGACAAATCGGAGGAGCTAGCATTGGCATTATGGACTTGAACTGCTAATACATTATTTCCATTTATTAATAATTCATTTACACTTTCATTATCAAAAATTTTTGACTCAGGTATGCCTCCGCTGTATAATACAGCTTCGTGAGCGTTATTGGTAAATTCATAAAACTCTGGATTTTCATTGTCAAAATTATTGGAGCGCATAATTTCTTGTCCATTTAGAAAAGCGATAAAACCATCGTCATAGTCTGCATGAATTAGAAAATGGCTTATATCACTAACGTCAATTATTTGGAACTCTTTTCTCAAAAAAATGGAAGAAACAGAATTAATAATAGTATTGTCATCATTATCTCCATATCCAAAACCTCCAACTCCAATGTTCCAGTTTTCATCGTTAAAGTTTGGCTGATTCCAATTTTCAGGTGGAGAAGTATTTCCTAAAAAGTATTTCCAATTATTTTCAGGGAGAATAACTGATTCCCAGTGAGAAGGTGTTTTGAAATCCTCTTTTCCAGATGCACATACTATTTTAATTTCATTTGGTAGAATTGATAAGTTGGGGAATCTCCATTTATTTAAATTAACGGGTTTATCGCTTAAGTAATAATTTTCAAGATGAACAATATTTTCCCCGCTATTAATAATTTCAATCCAGTCAGTGTATTCTCCATACTGGTATAAAAAACTTTTTTTGGAATTGAATTCATTAATATTGATTTGGGCTATTATGGAATAGTTACAAAAAATAAATAATAATAAAATTCTCATTTGCATGGTTACTCTCAAAAATAATTAAAAAATCTATGTTTAAAATCATTTACTAATAATTTAAAATACGTTTAATTATATTTAAAAAACTGTAAATGAGAATGTTATTTATGAAATTAGTAAAAATTCACATCCTTTTATGTAAATTTTTGATTTTTTAAATTATTGCTAATTTTTATGTTTGTAATATTTTATTGATAATGAAAAAAATATACTTATATATAATTTTAACAATTCTTAGTTTTAGTACTTTTTTCTCTCAAGTGCAAACTGTTGACAGTAGTTTAATAGATGGCAAAGAAAATAAAGTAGATACAACTCAAAAAAATCTATTTTTAATAATAAAAGCAGACGGAACAGAATATTTGGGAGAAATAATTTCTGATGATGGCAGAGAAATTTTAATACTTACAAAATCATTGGGCAAAATTTTTCTAAATAAATCCAATTTAGCTGCAATTAAAAGTACTAATGAGCTCAAAATAAAAGAAAATAGTGTAATAAAAGATTTCAGAAATGATGGCCCATTTACAACCAGATACTATTTTACGAACAATGCTCTTCCAGTTAAAAAGGGTGATAACTACGCAATGATAAATTTGTACGGTCCCGAATCACATTTTGCAGTTACCGATAAATTGTCTTTAGGATTTATGACCTCATGGATTGGTAGCCCAATTGCTTTAGCAAGTAAGCTGTCGATATACTCAAAATATAATTTTCACTTTTCTATTGGAAACATTTTTGGAAATTCCATGTATTTAGCCGGTGCAAGAACACTTGGTGGCCTACACTGGGCGACTCTAACTTTTGGAAACCGACAAAGAAATTTAAGTATTTCTGGTGGCTATGGCTATATCAATGATAATGGAAATATTTTTAATCATGACCTCGGAAGTAATTATTCTTTGCAAGGTAAATATGCTTTTGATGTTGATAATTACAGCACATATGAAATTAATACAGCTGTCAGAAATACTTTAGATATATCTCGTTTTTATGATAATAAATTTCAAGATGCTCTAGTTGTTGGCCTTGCAGGTATTAGCCCAGTTGGAAAAAAAGCAAGTTTTATATTTGATGCTATGGTTGTTGTAAATCAAAAAAAAGATATTAAATACACTGATTATTATGTAAATGTAGATTATTATGATTATTATTCAGGAAGTCAAGTTAATGAAACATTTAAAGTAGGGAAAGGAGAATTAACAAACAATGGATTATTCACAGCAATTATTTTTATGCCAAGTATGAGATTTAATACTTCTTATGAGACTGCATTTCAAATATCTCTTGCTGGAATCATTACTTCAACTACTGATAGGATAGACTTTGGTTCTGAAAAATCATCCATTCCTCTACCAACCGTTTCTATTTTAAGAAAATTTTAATGTCAATTATGCCTAAAAATTAAATATTCAATATGAAAACAATAATAACATACATTACACTGATAGCAATATTATTTTCTATAAAGCCCTCTTTGGCACAGGAAGAACTTAAAGAAAACACAAAAAAGTTAGTTTTAGTCAAAAAGTCAAATGGCACAGAATATATGGGTGAAATTATTTCTGATAATGGTAGAGAAATATTGATTATTACTAAAAATATAGGTAAGATATATATCAAGAAATCAAATATTATTTCAATTACAGAGACAAATGAAGTTGAAAAAAATGAAATGGAAACCAATAGTGAATTTAGAGCGGTAGGACCTTTTACGACGCGATATTATTTTACAAATAATGCACTCCCAATTAAAAAAGGAGAAAATTATGCCCTAATTAATTTGTTTGGTCCAGAAGTTCATTTTACTGTATCCGATAACTTATCACTTGGCGTAATCACTTCATGGGTAGGAAGCCCTATTACCTTAGTTAGTAAATTATCTGTGTTCTCAAAAAATAATGTTCACATTTCAATTGGTAATCTTATTGGAAGTTCTGGTTATTTAGCGCAAGGTCAAATATTTGGTGGTTTACATTGGGGAACTTTCTCTGTCGGTGACAGAATGAAAAATATTAGTTTTTCTGCTGGTTATGGGTATTATAATGATAGATCATACACTTTTAACATCCCCTCTGAAGATGCTCTTTTTCTAGGACTTGGAGGCATTTCTCCAGTTGGTAAAAAAGCAAGTTTTATACTTGATGCAATGCTTATTGCTAATAAAGTAGATAATCCTTATTATGGAAACACTACTATCTATAATAATCTACAAAATACGACAGATCCTACTGTAAATAATACAACTTTGATTATGATGCCAGGTATGAGATTTTATTCGTCCTATACCAAAGCATTTCAAATATCTCTAGCAGGTGTTTTCTTTAAAGATAATTTACAGAATACTGAAATTTGGGACTCAAATAGTGGAAATTATAGATTTAAAAAGGGTAGAGTTGTATCTTTTCCAGTTCCAACAGTATCTTGGCTTAGAAAATTCTAGCCTTTAAAATCAAAATAAATATTGGATTATTACCCAGTTTAGATTTCTGTAAATTAACATTTATATGTTGAAAATAAATATTTCATTTTATTGATTGGAAAAGGGAATCTTCATTTTTCTTTTACTTGTTTAAATAATTGATTATGAGTGTATTAATGGATATGTTTATTTGTTTATTGATTTAATTTGCATCTATTTTAGCCAATAATAGATTTTGAATAATTTTTATTATAATTGTTAAAAACAACCTATTATGAATGTAATTTTTCTTTTTTGGCTTTTCTTTTTTGTAGCAGTCGGTTTTTATATATTTTCTCAAAAAAATATAGATTCAAAAACACAGCCCAAAATTGTTGTCAACGATGACTCAGATATTTTAGAAGCTATTGAAGATCAGTATTTTCCAAATTAGATTTTGCTATTTCTACAATTTTTAATTTTGTTTAATTAAATAACAACATTATTAAACAAAATTATTTACTTTCGCAAGGTGAGATTTGCGTTTGCTTTAATATATATTTTTGTAACGGGATTATTTATATCCCAAACG
>MDTC01184628.1_pt1 | contig 23446 bp, 23 predicted proteins | sample 811181 | NCBI WGS metagenome assembly MDTC01 (sample SAMN05326644, study PRJNA326480) | marine metagenome | isolation source: seawater | place: Pacific Ocean: North | collected 2011 | reverse complement strand
TCTTCTTCTACTTCAACTTCCTCTTCCTCCTCTTCTTCCTCTTCTTCTTCTTCCTCTTCTTCTTCTTCTTCCTCTACTTCTTCTTCCTCTACTTCTATCTCTTCCTCCTCTTCTTCCTCTACTTCTACCTCTTCTTCTTCCTCTACTCCTACCTCTTCCTCTTCACCAGGAGAATCTCCATCTTCCTCGCCTACACTAATTCCTACAATACTTGAATTGTTTTCTGAATTCAAAGAACCCAAAGATGAATAACTACTAATTGATGGAATAGATGTTTTTACTTTTTCCAATTCACTTTTAGTGTATACTTTTTTAATTTCATCATCATTTTCATTTGAATTGTAAAAGTCTTTCACATCATCTTGAACCTTCTTTTTGATACAATTATAATCCCAATCGGGTTCCTTTTTAAATTCAATACTATTGTGATCTTCCTCTTTTGGTAAAGAGTATGTAATATTTTCATTTTTATTTTCTTCAATACTTGAATCGTCAATTATTTCAATAACTTCCTTTTTTATATTACAACATTTATCGTTTAAATCTCTACTTTCCATATACAAAATTACATTTTTTAGAATTTTAATTTCATTTTTTAGACTTTTATTCTTCTCTTTTAAACTTTTTACAATTGGTAGTTGCAATAAAGCTTCATAATTAACTTTAGATTTATAACTCATACTTGTCTTTTTTAGGAGAAAGTTTCTAAGTTGTTTTATATCAATTTTTTTAAGAAGAAATATCTATACAATTCCAGTTTTCAAGAAACATATCCTTTGTATTATTATTAGTTAATTTTACACCAAACCATTTACTTGGATAACAAACATTTTTTTTTTCATAATTATTTAAATATGCAGCCCACCAACTAAATGAACTATTTGCTATTATATTAGAATGACAAGCAGACATAAGTAATAATTCTTCCCAATCTTGTAATTTTTTATTAACATGAACAAAAGTAATTTGTTGGAAATTATTTTGTAATTCTTTAATCATATTTTCTACATTATCTTTTTCACATGGTTCACAAAAATAAATAACTTGTATATTCTGTGTAGTGTCAATAAGAGATAAAATTTTGTTTAAAGATAAAATATAATATTTTAAAGGCATACAAGGGTGGTAATCTTGTTTTTGTCTGTAATCACCATAACGGAAATGCATGCTAATATTATAATAATTTTTTAATAATTCACTATTTTCATCTTTTATCACGTTTTTTTGCTCTTCAATATGAATCATTTTATTAATTTCATCAATATTTTCATGAAAATATTTAAAACTCTGATAATATCCAAATAACTTAATAAAATTTGATGCAGTTACTAAGGGTATTTCTGTATAATGAAATTCTGATTCTTTTACAACGTAAAACATTTGTAAATATTTTTTTATACCTTGGTTATTTTCGTGTCTTGTAGTCAAATTATTAATGTTTTTTAAAAAATGATCCCAGTAAGTAGGTCTATGAACGCCAGATGTAAGAATTTCTGAATATTCAAAGACAGGAATAAAATTATGTTTCATGCTATAACTAATTACTGTATATATTTGAAACAATTGATTTCCTAACCCTCCCATTAAATGAATGGTAACGTATTTCATTATAAATATAGTTTGTTAGAGAAACTATATTTAAATAGTTTTATTGAGTAAATCCAAAGCTCTCTTTAATTATTTCATTTTTTGAAGGTCCTTTTTGTTTTTCACTTTGTCTTTTTACTTTATATCCATTCATGTTATTACCAGTATTAAAATTATTAGAGTCTTCCAAATCTTCATGTAATTCAGGTAATATTCTGGTTAATGGTTTTTCTAAAATCAACAACATGTGTTCAGATTTCATTAATTTTCTGTATTCTTGTATTGTTAGGTTCCCATAATATTTATCAAGTAAATAATAAGGATTGGGTGCAGGTCGAATATTTTTAGTATAATTGTAAACTTTTCCATATATTTTATTTAATAATTGGTATCTTTCAAATTTTGCAGAATCATCAATATTTTCTTTCATTAAATATGCTACTGCGCATTCCGGTCTACAGAAAGAACCATAACCACTAGTATTCTCATCTGTTTCATATTTTGGAATATAACAACATGGGTTATCAAATTCGTAAGTGCACCAAAAACATGCTGATTTTTTGTCTGGGTTAGAATCCTTATATAATTGTAACTTTAAACTTTTCAGTTTAGAATTTATGTCTTTTATGTTTATTGTATCTTCAACATCCTCATATTTGTCTTTATCATTAATATCGTTTTGACATCTAGGACAAATTAAATTATCTTTGTTCTTATTTGATTTTTCATTAACACTATCATATGCAAGATTATTTTGTTGTTCTTCTCCATTATAATTGAAAAATTCTCTTTCAGAATTATCATAAGTCATAATATTTGGTGGTATCATCGGTTTATAAGACAACGGATCCGATAGGATATGATTTTTATTAATTTCATTATTTTCTATATCTTTCATGGAACATTTCAGATGTAAAATAATGTTCGTAGTTTGGTTTACGTCGTCATTTAATAGAATAGGTTTAATAGTTAATTTACCACCTTTTGGTTTACGACCTCTTTTCTTGGGGACAGGTGCTTCTTCTATTTTATTTTCATTCTCTTTTGCAATTTGTTCTAATTCAGACTTCTTCTTTCTACCTCTTTTTTTTTTGACTACTGGTTCAGGTGTTTCGTTTTCACTCATTTTATGAGATAAAAATTAAAAAACTATTTATATTGTTTGTAAATATGTTTTTTGGGTAATATGAAAGAATTAATGAAACAATTTAAACAATAAACACATGTAATTATTTAAAATAGAAGCATAAAATGACGAATGAAGACTGGCATAGTATAAATCATTTTTTTTCAAACAAATTAAGTAAACAACTAATTTTCAATCATATTTATCCGTATGCTTATGAGGCTCAACCCCAATATCTTTTGGATGATGTAAAAAGTTTTTCTTCTAGATATGAAGAAGTTGAAAAGATTTACAAAGAAATCTTTACTGCACATCAGTTTTGGAATGATATATATAATTTTTTAATACAAGAAAAACCACCAATAGGTTATTTTCATAATGGGGTTCCATATAGGGGAGTATGCTTTGCTGCTATAGTAATCAAGAGAATTTATGGTTTAAAAAACGTAAGTGTAGAAATAATTTGCAATTCCAACAATAATATATTTTTTAAATATGGATTAAGTTTACTAAACATGAACCCAGATTCGGAAAAATTACATAGACTATGTAAAAAGTTTTTTGCTTTATTAACACCTGATGAAAGAATGGATTTCATGGAAAACTGGATAGATAGAAATGCTCCTCCAAGAGAAGAGTATATACATAATACAGAATGGGAAATTGAAAATAGTAATATTACAGAATGGGATGAAGCTAGGATGGATTCGTATCTTTACATGGCAGATTATTAAAGATATAACATTTTCTACACAAAGGTACGTAATTATTAGAACCAATAATAACTTGTTCGTTCTCGTCTGTTAGTCGATGTGAAAATATAGCTGGTTCATTACAATTATTACATTTTGATTTTAGTTTTATAATACTATCTGAAAATGGTATTAAATCTAATATATTACCAAATTTTTTTCTTTCAAAATCTCCGTCTAAACCACAAACATAAACACGTTTATTTTTTGTTTCAACCAAATACATTACCGATTCAAATATATCACAGAAAAACTGTCCTTCATTAATTAAAATTATATCGGCTTTTAATAAATTTTCATTTTCGTATAATGATTTAATTTCACTCGTAAAAATACAAGGAATCATCAGTTTATCATGAGTGGAAAGTTTATCTTCGCTATATCTTTTATCCTTTTCAAAATTAATAACACAAAAAGATAGTGTATTTTTATATTCGTTATACAATTCTACTAATCTGGTAGTTTTGCCAGAAAACATTGGACCTACAATTAATTCAAGATATCCCGAAGTCATTTTATTTGTTTTACTTAAAAAAATAGTATTATATTTATTCAATTTTTAAATAAATATATAAATAGAATGTTAATAAATAAAATAATATGCAAACGAATGATAATATACCATGGGTAGAAAAATATAGACCAAGTGAATTTGAAAATATAGTTCTTGATAAAATAAACCAACAATTTTTTCAAAATGTTTTAGACAATGGTTATTTTCCAAATTTATTATTTTATGGACCTCCTGGAACGGGTAAAACTACAACAATTATCAACTTAATTGAGGAATACAATAAAAAATATACTACAAATAGTAAAGGGTCTGTAATACACTTAAATGCTTCTGATGAAAGAGGAATTGACATAATTAGAAATCAAATTTTACAGTTTGTGAAAACAAATAATTTTTTTGAAAAATGTTTGAAATTTGTAATATTAGATGAGGTGGATTACATGACAAAAAATGCACAACAAGCATTAAAATATTTATTACAAGGTTCAAACTATAATGTGCGATTTTGTCTAATTTGTAATTATATTAGTAAAATAGACGAATCCTTAAAAAATGAATTTCTTTGCGTTCGTTTTAATCAATTACCAAAAACAAAAATTAAAGAATTTATTAAAAATATTTGTGAAAATGAATCGTTAACGATAACAAATTTAGAATTAGATAAGTTACTTGAAGTTCATAATTCTGATGTAAGAAGTATGATTAACTTTGTCCAGTTAAATAAATCAAAATTATCGCAAAATGATTGTATATTATCAAATGATAAATGGAAAGAATTACACGAACTAATCAAACAACAAGATTCAAATGTAAATATACCGATTTTTATTCATGAACTAAGTATAAAATATAACTGTGACAAAAAAACGATTGTAAAGAAATATATAAATTATTTAATTCGATATTCAGAAGAAGAATTAACAGACATTTTTTTTTCTTTTTGTGAAAATATACTCCATACAAATGATGCAAATATTGAAACAATATTAAATTATATGATATGTAATTTCCAAAGTTACTTTAAAAAAATTGATAAAAAAAACAATTTGGAAAATTAAGATAAATAATAAAATAATGAATGATATAGATGATGAATGGAATAGATTTCAATTGGGTGAAGATATTGACTTTGGTGATATAAATGGGGTTCAAGGTAGTGATGATAACAATAAAGCCCCTGAATGTGAAGATTTATATATATCTACTACAACCAAAGTTCTTTACTTAAATCAAACGATTGATATTAATAATATATTTTGGAAAATTCCTATTATTGAATATTCCAAACCGTGTGTTGGTGTTGTAAAAAAACAAATGAAAATTGTATCAAAAACGCCTGAAGAATATGAATTATATAAAGAAAAGTTACAAGAACAGAGTTATTATAAAGAACATATTATAAAACAAATAGATAATCCATCAGCAAGAAGAATAAAATTTAAAGATGAACGTAAAATAACAATCGGCATTTCAAAAAAGGATATTATGAATTGTAGAGGAAAGGTAAAAAATGCGTTTTACAATTGTTTTGCATTAATATTTCGTTTCATGTATGAAACTGCATTTAAAGAAATACATGTGAAAGTATTCAATACAGGAAAATTGGAAATACCAGGTGTAATTAATCAGGATTTACTTGATATGGTGAAGAAAAATATCATTGACTTTTTGCAACCTCATACAGAAAAGCAATTAAAATTTATAGAAACAAGTAAAGAAGAAAATGTATTGATTAATTCTAATTTTAAATGTGGTTATTACATTGATAGAGATAAACTTTATGTAATATTAAAGGATAAAAAATATTGTATTGAAACTGCCTACGACCCTACAAGCTATCCTGGTATAAAATGCAAATTTTATTTTAATAATCACAAACCATTTGATGTAGAAGTGCAGAAAGGGCTTATTGAGGAAGAAGATAGAAATATGAAACTTTCCGAACTAGAAGATAATAATAAATACACAGAGGTATCATTTATGATATTCAGAACAGGAAGTTGTTTAATTGTAGGAAATTGCACAGAAAAAGTCTTACGTTTTGTGTACAATTTTATAAAATCTATCTTTGAAAAGGAATATTTCAACATAAAAACAGTTGCAGATAATGTTGAGGTAAAAGAAAAAAAAATAAAACAAAGAAAGAAAGCAATTTATGTTACAAATGATTATTATGTAAATAATATTATCAAATAATCATGTATATATCCATTTTACAACGTTTTTCATATCTTTTTTTTGGAAATTTTCATATAAAGTGTTTTTTTCTGCATATATTTTTAATAAAATCAACTTATCATCAACATCATATGCATTTATTTTATTTTTATTTTGTGTTTGATATTTTAAATATTCATTTAATAAATTATAATAGGTAGTATAATCCATTGTCATCTTTTCTTGTAACAATTCTAAATAAAAAAGGCTGTGTATTTGATCAATGTGATCCATATATTTTTTTAATAGTGATTTTGATAAATTTAATCTGTTTTGAAAACTTAGATTATTATTTTCCCAATAGAAAACCATATTTATAATTTTTGATAATTTTTCTAACCAAATTTGATATTCTTTGTTGTTTAAATCTGTAATTTCATCTTCTAATGTCATTATATTTGTTAATGTATCAAATGTTTTACTTTCATTACCACTTTGTATTTCAAATATTGTTTTTTTATATATAAATAACACTGCATCTGTTTGATTTAAATTATTTTGTAAATTTGTTTTGTAAACTTGTTCCATATATTCAATATAATAAAAATAAGTCTTTTGAGAATAGAAATAAGCTTTTTCTATGTTTTTCGTTTTTATTAATACATATTCAAAAACCCTATGAATTGAATTTATTGCTATGTTCATGCAAACAGAAATATTAATGTCACTAATATTATTTAAAACCTTTTCTAAATGACACAAAGATTCTTCAATTACTGTGTAATATTTATCAATTATGCGCAATTTGATGTTTTTATCATCCCATACCGTGCGCTTGGACATTATATAGTATACTGGTTACATTATTTTTTATAAAAATAATATAATTTATATCATAATCTATATAAAGTTACAATATCTATGATAATTATAGATGGAAAATACTGAGGATACTCCTGGATATAGATTGCCAGATTCAAAGACCATGCTTCATGCGTGTAAATTATCAATTATAGAAGATAAACCAATTATGATGGATTATTGGACATTTTCTCTTGAAAAAAAAGCATTAATAGGAGTAAAAGAATCTACCGAAAAATTATTAGTTAAAAGTGAAGATGAATATACAAGTCCTATTTCTAAGATTTATAAAGTCAATTCTGAGTATATTGTTATGACTGAGAATTCTATTTATATTGTTGATGTAGAAATACCATCAAAGCGTATTAGTTCTTAAATAGTATTTGTTTCTAAACAAATATTATTATAATATTTCAGATAATTTTTCACGAGTTGTTTTATCTAAAGTATTCGGAAATTCAACTTCAAAATGAACTATAAAACTTCCTGTTTTTCCATCTCTCGTAATACCCATATTTGGAATTACTTTTTTATAACCTGGTTTTATTAATGTGTAATTATCCATATTGTTTAATGCAAATTTCTTACCATTTAAGTATGTAAATTCCAAAGAAAAACCACATAATGAATCTTTTAAAGTTAACTTCTCTTTTAAAATTATATCTAATCCCTGTCTTATGTAAGGTGTCTTATTTTCTACAACTACTGATATTTTAACATCACCCGTTTGTGAATCAATTATATTTCCTTTTTCGTGCAATGTCATGATTTCTTTATTATTTATCCCCTTTGGTATGTTAATATACAACGATTCTTCTTCCATAGTGGTTTCGTTATTTTTTTCAACTGTTCTATTTACGTTTATTTCTACTACTGCACCATTATAACATTGTTCTAAAGATATAATTACTTGTTTTTGAATAATAGCTGGTTTGCGAATATGTTGCATATTTGATTGAAAATTAAAATTCGCTGGTCGCCCATTATGAAACACACGTATATTTGGTTGTTCTCCACTTTTATTCATATTTGCATGAAAATTACCACCAAATGGAGGATTCCCGCCTGCAAACATCATGTTAAATATATTATTAATATCTTGAAAATCCTCGGGCATTCCGCTTTGTGGCATTCCTCCTCCTACACTTCCAAACTTTCTCTGATGATCGTATTTTTGTTTAGATTGACTGTCACCTAATATCTCAAATGCTTCATTTATCTCTGTCATTTTCTCTTTTGCCTCCTCTGATGAGTTCCTATCAGGATGGTATTTCAATGATAAACTACGATATGCTTTTTTTATTTCACTTTCTTGGGCATTATCTTTCACACCTAAAACATTATAATGATCTTTCATTACAAATAATATATATATTCTAAAAAATAAAAATTTATATATTATTTTTCGCAAATGTTATTTAAATAATATTATTAATATAATACTAATGGACTATCAAAATACCTTTATTAAAAAGTACAAACCATATTTTATTCATGATTTTACGGATAATACCAATTTTTTAGATATTGTAAACGTTTTAATTCAATTCAAAAACCTTAATATTTTATTTATTGGTAATATTAATTGTGGAAAAACTACTTTACTTGATTGTATCGCAAGGCAATACTATGATTTATCTGAAAATGATAATATACCTGAAAATAATACATTATATATTAATTCTCTTAAGGAACAGGGTATACAATATTTTCGCAATGATATGAAGACATTTTGTCAATCTAGAAGTGCAATATATGGTAAAAAAAAATTAGTTCTTATTGATGATATCGATTCTATTAATGAACAAAGCCAACAGGTGTTCCGTAATTATATTGATAAATATTCCAAAAATATTCATTTTATTTCCACTTGCACAAATTTACAAAAAGTTATTGAAAGTTTACAATCTAGATTACATATTATACCTATTCCAAAATATTCTGTCTCTTATATTGAAAACAGTATGAAAAATATTATTGAAAAAGAAAACATGACCATGGATAATACGGTTAAAACATTTATTTTAAATAATTGTAACGGTTCAGTAAGAAAAATGATTAATTCCATTGAAAAATGTTTTGTTTATGATAAAAATATTTCTCTCTCTAACTGCGAAAAATTGTGTTCTACTATTTCTTTTAAACATTTTGATAATTATTATAATTTTCTTTTAAAAAATGATGTTAAGGAGGCTACCAAAATATTATATGAAATTTACGATTACGGATACTCTGTTATTGATATACTCGATTTTTTATTTTACTATACTAAAAAAACAGAACTATTAGAAGAACATATTAAATATGAAGTTATCATTTTATTGTGCAAATACATTACTATTTTTCATAACATTCATGAAGATTGTGTTGAATTAGCTTTGATTACTAATAATATTAATAAATTATTCTATTGATTAAATTATTTAGGAATTTTACATAATAAACAACATAAAATAAAATAACTATTAAGTATAATCAATGTCTAATCAAATATTTAAAAATCATGTCCCAAACAATATTTTATTTGGATTACTTGAAAAAATATGTTTAAAAACCGACAAATACTATTCTATTGATATGAATGCTTATAAAAAAATGGTTTTTCACAACTTGCATTTAGATTTTTGCAATCTTTTAAAAGAATATTACCATCTTGGCAAACAATTTTATTTGGAAAGAGAACTTACTTATAAATCTTTTACCAATATTATAAGACAAATCTGTAAAAACAATTCTATTATGTACACTTCTAAGATGAAATATAACGAATCCAAATATAATATTGTTTATTTCGTATATTTCAATTAATTTCACATTTAATTATATAGTAAAATAGTATATATAATGATTAATTCAAAATATTTACCTGTATATTTAGTTAGTCTAGGGGTGATTGCTGTTGCCAGTAGTTATTCTAATTTGTTCAAAAAACACTTTGATAATGATAATGAAGAATATGAACTAATCAAAGAATATCTCCTGAATGAATCTCCCTTGTATGGTAATAATCGTCCTAAGCTTTGGATACATACTAAATATGAATTAAACGCTCGTAAATGGAAGGACTTTTCTTCCAGGAATTCTAAAGACCTCAACCAAGATTATTTACATCTTACTATTAAAACTATCATTAATCACAATGGTGAAGATTTCAATATATGTTTAATTGATGATGATTCTTTTAGCAAATTATTACCTAGTTGGGATATAGATTTATCTAATGTTGCTGAACCTATCAAAGATTATTTTAGAAATTTAGCAATGACACATCTAATTTACATTTATGGAGGTATGGTTGTTCCCAATTCTTTAGTTTGCCTTAAAAGTTTGAAACCTTTATATGATGAATGTGTTTTAACAAAAAAACCATTTGTTTGTGAAAAAATAAATAAGACTACTCATTTGGGTATTGAAAAACCAACTGAAAGATTCATTCCTGGTATTGATTTTTTCGGTGCTAACAAAAATGACCCTGTTATTCATGAATTGATGGAATATATTAAACTTCTCTACAAAGATGGTCATATCTCAAAAGAAAACGCATTTAAGGGTATGTTAAATCAAAAATGTAATGAATTTATTTATTTCAATAAAATGAATTTAATTGGTGGTGACATTATTGGTATTAAAACTACCAGAGGTCGTCCTATTCTTCTTGATGAAATTTGTGAAGAAGCATATATTGATTTAAGTAAAAATGCTGTTGGAGTATATATTCCTGCAGATGAAATACTTAATAGACCCAAATATCAATGGTTTGCTTGTTCTACAGCAGAACAAATATTAAATTCTAATATGATTATTGCAAAATACATGAAAGCTTCTATTACTGACACTACCAATGAATATTATAATAAAAATAAAGAAAGATGCGTTGTAACAATATAAAAACGTAATATATTTTACATTATATTACGTTATGGAAAATTCTAATGAAAAAAAAGATCTACTTATTCAATCTTTACTCACTATACATGATAAATATAAAGATGATGATTATATGAGTCAAAAATTAGCATCTTACGTTGCTAACCAGTTACCAAATATAATGGTTAATATAAAAAATCAGCAATTACAAAGAATTAATTGCATGGAGGAAATGACTAATGAACAAGATGATTTTATAAACAGCTTTTTAGCTAATAATCAATATTTTTATGCTGCTTCCACCAATAATTATTTTATTTATGATGGTTTCCATTATCAAATGAGAAGTGAAGATGATATTTTACATCATGTGCTTACCAGTATCAATAAAAATAAACAACTTTCTTCTTGGAAATATAAAACAAAAGGCAAAATCATGCGAAGAATTAAAGAAAATAATTTAATGTTCTCTATTCCTGAATCAGAAACCATACAAGCTGTTCTTAATTGTTTTACTGATAATCTTTTCTCTTCTAAGGAATTGGCAAAATATTTTTTGTGTGTTATTGGCGATAATCTTTTGAAAAAGGATTTCAAATTAGTGCATTTTATGCACCCTCGTTCAAAAGAATTTATTAGAAATTTAGATAATGTTTCTAATATTGTGCTTGGACAACATATTTCTCAAAGCATTAAATTCAAATATCATGAACATGAATACGATACATTCCGAGTAATTCATCCTAATGAAAAAATTAAAAATGAATCTAACTGGGGATATATTCTTAATACCTTTTCTATTGATATTCTTTGTGTTGCATGTCATTATTCTAATAGATATTTCAGTTCCGACACTTACCTTACCACACAATGTAATAATGAATTAGTTACAAACAAAGTCCTATTTATTAAAAACAATACACAAAGTTCTTTAGTTGACTTATTCATAGACCAATACATAGACAAAGATACTTCTAAGTCAAGTGACGAGACGAATGATTATGCAAACATTTCTTGGAATAATATGGAATATTTATGGAAGCTATTTATTGATGAACATGAAATTCCTTCTGTTCTTTTTATGAAACCTTTGAAAATTATTCTTATTGAAAAATTACAAAAATATTATAATGAGAACCTTGATATTTTTAATGGAATTTTCAGTCGTTTTATACCTGTTATTCACAACTTCCTTGATTTTTGGAATAAAACAATCATATTTGATGATTCTGAACCTAACCTTGAAATTGAGGAACTACTTAACCTATTCAAAAGATGGAATATTGCTAACAAAGTCATGTATGTAAATATCAGTTCTAAGCAAATTTTGGACTTAATTACGTATTATCTTCCTGATGTTGAAATTGAAAATGATAAATATTTGATTGGTATTCGTTGTAGTTTGTGGGACAAGCAGTTAGATATTCAAACTTCCATAGAAAATTTAAAAGAGACTTTGAGAACCCGAGTTAAGAAAGACCTTCTTTTTAATACAAAATTGTCGGTTTATGAAATTTACCTTCATTATTGTAAATTTACAGGTGCAACACCCTGTAAACCCATTGTTAGTAAATCTTATTTTGAGAAATACATATTCGATAATTACTCCGAATATATATCAAATAATATGTTTATTGATCAGTGGTATGCTGCTTAAGTTCTAGGTTTTCCGCAACTTCCTCCTACCTTCTTCTTTCCTCCTTCAAATGCTTGAGATGCAGTTTCAGGTTCAGACATAGATGGTTCAGGCATGGCTTCAGGTTCAGGCATGGCTTCAGGTTCAGGCATGGGTTCAGCTGTGTCATCTGTGTGTCCTGGTATATGGTTACCACCCTTCTTCTTAGCCTTTCTGCTCTTACGTGCAGTCTTCTTTACAAATCCAAATTTACCCTTTTTGGCAAAGTATCCAGCCTTTTCTAAACGTTTCTCTTTCTTGGCGGTCTTATGCTTCTTGGCAGAAACAATACGTCCCCACTTGTTCATCATTAAATCTTTTTTGGTAAGCTCACCAGTTGTCTTAAATGCAGTTCCATTTATAACTTGTTGACGAGAACCAAACAACTCAGGGTAGTGTTTTCCCTTAATATGGTATGTTCCATCATCATCTCTCACGGGTCTTTTCATGATTATATATTATCAAAATATAATTATGCTAAATAAATACTACTAAAACCTTCTTGGAAAAGCAAATATATTTCCAATTGGATTATAATTTTGTCCATAATGAGGAATTCCTCCACCTTGTGCCTCTACACGATTTACTTTGCTTGTGTATTTATAATTACGAACTCTTTGTGCAAATCTTTGACGTCTTGTTATACTTGGATCATTTCCCGCACTTATATTTCTAGAATAATCTACTCTACATTTATTTCTTTCATTTTGACAATGTTTTATAATATCAAATAACACCATATATATGTTCATCATATAATTTTTACGTATACCCCCCTTTAAAAAAATTGAAAAAGGACTTAATGATTTGATAATTAGTATATTATAGTTATGTCTACCACAAATAATAAAAAACTTAGTAAAAATGACTCTGTTTTGGCAGAGCAATACCAACAAAAAACCGACAAACAACATATTCTGGATAACCCCGATACATATATTGGTTCTGTTGAAAATGTAGATGCAAATATGTGGGTATATAATGATGAAACAAAGCGTATTGATTTCAAGGAAATTGAATATATACCCGGTTTGTATAAATTGTTTGACGAAGGCATTGTAAATTGCAGAGATCATGTTATTCGTATGATTCAATCTAATATTTTAGAAAAAAAATTTGTATCTTATATTGAAACGATTATTGAGAATGATGGAAGTATTACACTTATTAATGACGGTAATGGTATTGACATTGCAAAACACCCTGAATATGACATTTGGATTCCAGAAATGGTTTTTGGACACTTAAGAACATCTACTAATTATAATAAAAATGAAAAAAGGATTGTTGGTGGTAAAAATGGTTTTGGTTTCAAATTAGTATTGATTTGGTCTACCTATGGTAGGGTAGAAACAGTTGATCATATACGAGGTTTGAAATATATTCAAGAATTTCACAATAACTTAGATAAACTTGACCCTCCTAAAATTACGAAAGTTACAACCGCAAAGCCATATACAAAAGTTACCTTTAAACCGGATTACCAGAGATTTGGCATTCAAGGACTTACACAAGATATGGTATCTCTTTTAAAAAAGAGAGTATATGATATTGGTTCGGTTACTGACCATTCTATTAAAAAAATTAAAATCTCTTATAATGATACTGTTATTCCAGTAAAGAATTTCCAACAATATATTGATTTGTATATTGGTCCGAAAGACCAAGGAAAACGAGTATACGAACACCCAGATGAACGATGGGAATATGCAGTTGCACTTTCACCTACACATGAATATATGCAAGTGTCTTTTGTAAATGGTATTTGTACTTTCAAGGGTGGAAAGCATGTTGATTATATAACCGGACAAATTGTAAGAAAGCTTTGTGATTTCATTGAAAAAAAGAAAAAGGTAAAAGTAAATAGTAATTCTATTAAAGAACAACTACTATTGTTTTTGAGATGTGATATTGAAAATCCGTCTTTTGACAGTCAAACTAAAGATTATATGAATACTCCTCACGCAAAGTTTGGTTCTAATTGCACCGTTAGTGACAATTTTATTGAGAAGATTGCAAAAATGGGTGTTATGGATACTGCATGTTCATTAACTGAAGCAAAGGAAAATAAATTGGCTAAAAAGACAGATGGTTCTAAGACGAAAAATGTAAGAGGCATTGCTAATTTCATTGATGCTAATTTTAGTGGCACAGTTCATTCAAAAGATTGTGTATTGATTCTATGTGAGGGATTATCAGCTTTGTCTGGTATTGTTTCTGGACTATCAAGTGATGATAGAAACACCATTGGTATTTATCCATTAAAAGGTAAGTTGTTAAATGTTCGTGGAGAGCAACTAAAAAAGATTGCTGAAAATAAAGAAATTAACGATATTAAGAAGATTCTTGGTTTAGAATCTGGAAAAGAATATGATAATATACAAGATGTGCATAAGTATCTTCGTTACGGAAAAGTTATGTATATGACAGACCAAGATTTAGATGGTTCACATATTAAAGGCTTGTGTATTAACATGTTTCATAGCGAATGGGCTACACTTACACGTATTCCTGGGTTCTTGTCTTTCATGAACACACCAATTTTGAGAGCAAAGAAAGGTAGTCAATTGAAACTGTTTTATAATGATGGTGAGTATAATGAGTGGAAGGAAACTTTTGGTGAGGCAGGACCAAGTGGATGGAATATTAAGTATTTTAAGGGTCTTGGCACATCAACATCGGCAGAATTTAAGGATTATTTCGCAAATAAGAAGATTGTTGATTTCGTTTATTCTGGTAATTCCAGTGATGATATGATTGATAAAATATTTAACAAGAAACGAGCAGATGACCGTAAGAATTGGTTGGAAAATTATGATAAGAATGCATATCTTGATACTAATAAATCATCTGTTCAATATGAACAGTTTATAAATAACGAAATGATACACTTTAGCACTTATGATTGTGCACGTTCTATTCCTAATATGGTAGATGGTCTTAAGATTTCACTTAGAAAGATTCTTTATTCAGCTTTTAAAAGAAGACTGACAAGTGAAATTAAGGTCGCACAATTTTCGGGTTATGTTTCAGAACATAGTGCATATCATCATGGTGAGGCTAGTTTAAATGGAGCTATTGTAAACATGGCACAAAATTACGTTGGTTCTAATAATATTAATTTGTTGTTACCAAATGGTCAATTTGGAACACGTCTTCATGGAGGCGACGATAGTGCATCGGAAAGATATATTTTCACACAACTTAATTCATTAACAAGGTATATTTTTCCAGACGTTGACGATGCTGTATTGAGTTATTTGAATGATGATGGAACTATTGTAGAACCAGAATATTATATTCCTATTATTCCCTTTGCACTTATGAATGGTATATCTGGTATTGGAACCGGATTTTCATGTAGTATTCCACCTTACAATCCTAAGCAAATTATACAGTGTTTACAAGAATTATTGAAAGACCACTCTATTGATAGTTACGAATTTATGCCGTATTACGAGGGATTCAAAGGAACAGTTCTAAAATTGGAAGAACATAAATATTTAATTAAGGGTAAATATGAAACGATTGGTGATGACAAAATACGTATTACTGAATTGCCTATTGGAACATGGACTATGCCATATACATCATTTCTGGAATCACTTGTTGATGGGGTTGTTGATAGTAAAACTGGAAAAAAAGGAACACCTGTTTTGAAAGATATGGCATCTATTTGCACAGAAGTAAATGTTGATATTACTGTAGTGTTTCCAAGAGGTAAGCTTGAGACATTAGAAAACACGGAAGATGCTAATGGTTGTAATGGAGTTCATAAGTTATTGAAACTTCAGACAACTGTTAGCACAACGAATATGCATATGTTTGATAAAGATTGCAAACTACATAAGTATAGAAATGTAAATGAAATTATTAAAGACTTTTATAAAGTTCGCATAGAAGCATATAAAAAGAGAAAAGAGTATCAATTGAATGATATGAAACATAAATTGGTAAGACTTTCTAACCGTGCAAAATATATTCAAGAAACTTTGGCAGGGACTATTGATCTACGTAGAAAGAAAACAGCTGATGTAACTTCTCTATTAGAAAGTAAAAAATACGATAAAATAGATAGTGATTACAAATATTTAATTAAAATGCCCATGGATTCAGTAACAGAAGAAAATATTGAAACAATTATGAAAGAAAAAGAAAATACAGAAAAAGACATTGATGTGCTTACCAAAACTAAATTGCAAACAATTTGGTCAAGGGAACTCAATACACTCGAAAAAGAATATGATAAATATAAATTAATTAGAGAAAAAATACAAACAACTGGTCCTACCGGCTCTATTAAAAAATCAAACAAAAAAATTAAGATTGTAAAAAAGTAATTTATGTAGCCAAACTTAAAATTTCTATATCCAATTCAGGTATACTACCCTCATCATACATTTCAGGACAAGTTATTTTATGCACAGAGATAGTATACATTTTTTTATTGTCTATTTTTAAATTACAAATCTTTGTTTTTAACGTATAAGATAAATAAACGTCATGATGATTGATTTTACAAATTATTGCATTTAAAAATAAACCTGTATAACCTGTTATATAAAAAGTTAAATTCAAATTATCAGAAACAAATAATAAATTATACATAGACTGCGTTAATCGAAATTTATTATCTTTGTATTGTATTTGTTTCATTTTACGAGTTGTATTTAAACATATATTTGATATATTTTCCAATTCTTTTTCAGAAAATGGAATTAATAAGGTTGGGACTTTCGTTTTCAAATAAATATATTTCAACAAATAATGACAAACACAATCAGATAATCTTCTAATTGGGGATGTGAAATGTGTGTATTCAGGAGCACCAACTAAATCATGTGATGCTTTATTTGATAGATATTCAGCTTTAATACCATTAGAAATGATTTCATTTAATAATTCGTCTCCTTTTAAATTATATTTATCTCCTAACCATTCTTTTGCAACACAAGTTCTAAAAATTCCCTTTCCTTCTAAGTTCAATTGTAAATATTCACCCACAAATGAATTTGCTAAAATTGCAAATTCAGCAATCATTTGTTTCATCTTTATCTCATATTCATTATCTTTATAAAGAAACGCAATATTGTTCTTATAAATTGGATATGAATGCGAAACTTCATTTAATTTCACACCTACGGTTTTTGAAGAACGAATATTTTGTAGAACATAACCAATTTGTAAAGCTCTAAATATATCATTATTAATGAACGCATTTTCACTTGCTTTTTTATAATTTAATGCGTTTTCTTTTTTGCTTTTAATTTTTGTAAATAATAGTTTAATGTTTTCAGGTAAATAGGTATTTATATTTAATTTAACCAAAATAGTAATAGCATATTTAATATTTCCGTATTTGTTATCCATCAAACTTGATTTTTCCATAATAATGGCTGGCATCATATGAAGTGGTTTTTGATTAGATGGATATTGCGTGACTACATTATTCATTATATTTTTCCAAACTTGTGATTCTATATTTATATATTCAGTTGGATCAGCGATATGTATTGCAAGAAACAGAGAATTGTTTTCTTCAAAAACACTAAAAGCATCATCTGCATCTTCACATCCTTCTGGATCTATACTATAAGTTTCGTATTTTGTAAAATCTTCTCTCTCTAGAACACTATATTTATGTGGAACTTGGTTATTATCATTTGATAATTCAGTATCTTGTTTTCTATAAAGCCTTTGAATATATTTTGAGTAATTTACTTCAAACTCGTTATTCATTGATATATAATTAAACAAAATTATATATAATTTATAATTATTATATATAATGGATGAATTATCAAAAGAGTTGAATGAATTAAATATTGGCAAGCAATCACCTAATAGTGAGACTTCAGAAGGAAGCAAAGAAAGAAGAAAAAATATAAAAGAAATTCTTGGTGATATGCAAGATAATATTGAAGTCACCGACACTTTAGATACTTTAAAAAATGATGTAGAAATGAAAATTGTTGGTGAAGTATGCGATGAATTTACACAATCTCAAGGTCATGGATTTATATGGGAAAATGATATTAGAGAAAAGGTATTTGGTTTAAAATCAAACCGTAATGATACTAATGTCCATGATATTTCATCTGAAGAACTTGGAACTGATGAAAATATATCTATAAAAGCAACTAACTGCGATACAGTATATTGTGGAGATATTATTAGATTTGCCTTTGGATATGATTTTACTGAAAGACATACTATGATTATTGTTCAATACAAACAAGAAGATGCATTTAAAAAAATCAAACATATTTACGAGATTAACTATGATGAAACTATGAATAAATTTTTATTTGGTGATTTGAAAAAAGAAGATGCAACAGAATATATTTCAAGAGTGAAAAAAGAAGGAAGAGATTTTGATTATAAAACTGCTGCTAGAATGCTTGAACGGGATAATTCTTTAAAAGCAACAATACATCCCAAGGTTGATAGTGGCAGTCAAAGAAGAGTGCAGACCTCTTTTAAAATTTCTATGATTGAGAAAGATTTATCTGGTAACATAATAAGCAAATCACCTGTTGATAAACCTAATTTATTACGTGGAAAAGAAATTACACTTCTTATTAAAAGTTCATCAAGAACTAGAAATAAAACACAAACAAAAAAAATAGAGAAACCACCTAAGGTTAAAAATATTACAGTAAAAGAACCTACACCTAAAACTAAAAGTATTACCATAGAGGAACTTAGAAATATTATTATTGATGCTCAACCAGATGGAAGAAAAAATCCTAATTTTATACCTGTTTCTAGAAAGAACAAAGATGAACTAGAAAAGGTGATTATTGAACAAATTAAAAATGGTAATCAGTCAATGAAACAATCGGTTGAAAAACACCGTAATAAATTAGAAGATTCAATAGTTAGTCCTATTTTTGAAATCAAAGAAACACCGACTATGAAATCACAAATAGAAGATGAAGAAACAGAGCTTATTAGTCTTTTTGGTAATTTAGATATTAAAGAATCTGATGTTGGCAGTTCTATGCCTATTGTTCGTTCAACCCGCACGATCACTATTAAAAAACCTTCAAAAACTACAGGTTCTGGGAAAAAAAGAAAAACAAAGAAAAGAATCACAGTTAAGAAAAAGACAAAATAAATTTTAAATTTTAACCCATTTGCCATTATCTTTCTTCCAGTAATCCCAGTAATTACCTTTCCGTGCGCTTAAAATTCAAGTTCTTAGGTCGTCTTACCAGAAGTCATAATTGTCGAACGGGCTTACCTCTTCTTCCTCTTCTTCTTCTTCTTCCTCTTCATCTGAGGATGTTTGATCTAACAAAATCATTCGTGATCGTTCTAAGGCACTCACTCGTGATAATTTAATATAATTATTAGGATGGACATCCGCACATAAGAACGATGCAACATGCTTAGCTATATCATTGTGTGATTGTCTTAATAGTGGGGTTTCATCTTTTGCTCTCCCTTTCTCAATAACAAGCAATATGTTTCTATTTATATGATTTTTTATCAATGTCATAATATTTACATGTCCATTTTTCCTCGCCTTCATAAGAGCTGTAATACCCAATTCAGTCTTACAATACACATCTGCTCCATTCTCCAATAATATTTTCACGACTTTTTCATTTCCTACCGCAGATGCTTTCATGATAGCGGTAACGCCTTTCCAGTAGAGACTACTTTGCTTTGCGTTTACATCAGCCCCTTTCTTCAATAAATATAACACGACTTTTATATGTCCTCCCTCACATGCCGCCATGAGAGCTGTTAAGCCTGTCGTGGTATCTCTAGCATTCACATCAACTCCAGCTCTCTTAACATATAATTCTACTAAACGTAAATCTCCTTTAGAACAATGATTTACAAAACAAGTATGTAAACCCTGATCATGATTCATCCTATTATACAAAAAAATATGTTATTGTTTAAATTGTTATAAAAAAGTGTTATTTATAAATTTTTATAACTAAAAGAATGATGCAATACGATGTATCGTTTCTCTATGTGCAAATGGCATTAAAGGTTTGTTTCCTTTTTGTGTCAATCCTTTTTTGATTATTAGAGCCGTTAATATCATCATATGTTTTTTTATTAATGACACAATTTCTGTGCGTCCATGTTTATTTGCTATATTGAGAGCCGTATTGCCCAGTGTATCCTTCTCATTCATATTAGCTCCATTCTTTAGTAGTATTTTGACAATCTTCGTGTGTCCTTTGTAACTTGCAACCATTAGAGCCGTCCACCCATCATATGACTTCGCATTCACATCTGCTCCATTCTCCAGCAGTAAGAATACAGTTTCAGTATGTCCATGCTGACTTGCCTTTGTAAGTGCGGTTTCACCACCAAACCAAGTATACATATTCACGTCAGCCCCCTTCTTTATTAGAAGAGCCACTATTTCTGCGTGTCTATTCCTAATTGCCTCCATGAGAACCGTATTACCAAATATATCCTTTGCATTCACATCAGCTCCCTTCTCCAATAGCATTGCCACAGTTTCTGTGCGTCCATTCTTACTTGCCTCCATGATAGCCGTTCTGTCATTATACTTCACATTTACATCCACATCCCCTCTCTCCAATATCATTTTTACGAAATCGGTGTGTCCCTTCTCACATGAAAGCATGAAAGTCAATGTTGTCATTTTATGTGCTATTTTGTTATAATTTTATTAAGTATTGTTTAGTTAATTCCACTGATACAAAACATATCAATTTTATGAATTTTTATGCTTTTTTCAAAAATAGGTATTATAGTGTTTCATTAATTCTTGTTTTGAAATAGATCTTGGACCTACCGTGTTGTCTCTTGAATCAAATACAATGGTATTTAATTGTTCTATCGTAGATTCGGGTATTTTTTCATCAAATTTGATAAAATAATGTGATTGTTCAGATTTGTTTTCTATTTCTTCTTTGAATATGTTTCCTGCATATACACCTACCCTTCTAAAAGCTATATCTGGATTTTCAGATTTCTTTACAAATTGAAACCCTTTTGGTATCAGTGTTTCACTTACACTTCTATTTTCTCCTTTTCTTTGCCATATCTGAAATACACAAGGAACATGATATACATTATCATCTACTAAAAATCCGTTTTCTTCTATATCTTGTTCAAAAATCAAATGAAAGTCCAATGGAAAATGCTTTTGCATACTATCTTTTTTAAAACTTTTTGGTAAAATAAAAGATATTGAATTTGCAAACTTACAAGACTGTTTTATAAACTTTATTGCCATGGACGATTGACGACCAAACGGAGGATTTCCTATTACATGAATTAAATTTGTTTCATGTAGTAACCTTTCAAGGTTTAATTCCATGTAATCCTGTTTTACTATTTCATTATTTTCAGGCTCTATATCATAAAATTCACATCTATTTGACATTTCTTTCATACCTTTTATAAATGAACCATTACCTGCACTCGGTTCTATTAAAATATCTTCATTTGTTGGATGTAAATATTCCCTTATTTTCTTAATACATAAATCTACTACATTTGGATTTGTATAATATTTATCTATTGTATTTCGTAATAAGCCAACCTTTTGTTTACTTTCCATTTTTTATTTAAACCATAAAAAAAGAGTTTATATCAATTTTTTTAAAAGTTACTGTTTATTTTTCTTTTTATAAGGAATATTTTGAGTAAATATTTCTTCAAACATATATTTTGGAATTTCATACGAAGTATCTATTTTAATATTATTTTTATTATGTCTAGGTCCACTTATAGATAAATAATGAGGAATTGAAATACAATATTTAACATTATATTTCATGATTTCTCTGTAAGAATATGCAATTGAAATGCAAACAATAAAGATTAACGTTATCATCATGCTGTATATGTTGTTAGAATATACTTTTGGTTTTGTTCAATTTTTTAAAAGACAAAACTAAATAAACCAAGATTGTCCCTAATTCAAGAATTAGAGTTTAAACACTCCATCTCATATTTATACATTTCGTGATCTTTTTTTATTTTATTCTTTTCTGATTGTTTTTGGATAGAATATTGTGAACAAGTGCCACAGTGGTCCTCATTTGAATAATCAACCAATAAATGATTATTCTTATTTTCGTCTATTTTCCATCTTCCTAACATAGGTGGTGATGGTTTTACAAACATTGCATGTTTTAAAACGTCTACAATATGCTTTAATGTGTTTAACTTTGACATGATTTTAATAATCTTATTATAATCATATATTTTTTATTTCAATTTTTCTGCATTTTATCTACTAAAATCTCTTTTGATATATTTTTTATCACTTTACTATCCAATTTTATTTGAGCTTCTCCTACATCTCCCAATGTGTGTAGCATCATATCCATACATAAATCATATTTTGGAGTATCGCTTATTTGACATTCTGGGTATTCTTCACGCCATTCTGGTATTTTGCTATAATTTTGTCTACCTACACAATCCATTAAATTTCTTAATCGTGTATTTTCTGGAGTATCTTTACTCCATTCATCGTTTTCTTTTATATATAAGGTTTCTCTTTTTAAATCTGTGCAGTGTAAAGGTCTTTTTGTTACATCTAAGTCTTTTATACGAGATACTATCATGTCAGTCATTCCTGCAACATAGCCATTTCTTCCTATATTTTCTATATCTTTAAAATCAACCTCTATGTTTTCAATAAACTCTGACATATTCATTGCATCTTTACAAGTTGTATTCAAAAAGAAATTCAAATTAAAATTATTATTGTTTGTTGTATTATAAGTATTTCCACTGGTTTTCATAACTTCAATTAACTGCGTAACTAATTCTCTTGTAGTTATTTCATCTTCTTCTAACTGCTTATTTGGTTTATTATTATCATTTATTTCATTTTCCAATATAATTTGGCATTTTTTTTTGTGCCTCCACAAACTGGTTCTACTATTAAATTC
>MDTC01063471.1_pt1 | contig 23455 bp, 5 predicted proteins | sample 811181 | NCBI WGS metagenome assembly MDTC01 (sample SAMN05326644, study PRJNA326480) | marine metagenome | isolation source: seawater | place: Pacific Ocean: North | collected 2011 | reverse complement strand
TCAAACTTGACATCAAATTGTAATGCTTTAATATCAGTTGCAGTTGTTAAGTGTAAATCTAAATTAAAGTCCTTATCATAGCCATACGCCCCGTCCTTTACGGACAGGGTGTCTTGGCTATAAAGTGTTACTCCAAAAAGGAGTATGAATACCTGAAAAAATCTCTTCATTAAATCTCTATTTCTTTATTAGCTTATGTACACTTATAATCTCCTCATTCCCTTTAGTTATCATTCTCACTTGAACAGTGTATAATCCAGAAGCTAACATGCTAACATCCAAATCATTCAGTCTTCCCATAGAGTCTATGGTTGTATTGTATACAGATACTCCTAATACATTGTAAATATTGACATCCAGTGTTTCAACATCCTCGGTAACCTTAGTCAACAGATTTACATTAGAGTCTGCAGGATTTGGATAAATTCTAATAGAATCTTCAAGAGAATCAAAGAATCTCTCATCAGAATATCTAAGATCTAATACTAAACCATCTCTAGTACCTGATCTCATATCAGTTATCTCAAATTCATCACCCTCAAGAACATCAATGTAATCGAATACAACATTTGTCAATTCATCAATAGGTTGATTATCATAGCTATAAATCAAGAATGATCTCTTACCATTTTCTACAAAATTAACAACAGTTAAATTCTCTAATTCTTCAGAAAGTTCATAATCTACAGTTGCGTCCATTGAGAATTGTAACGAAGTTACTGGTTTATCATTTTCAAGATAAATTCTACCATCTGTATGAACTAGTGTAGCATTTCCTACAGGCTTGTCAGAGTAATATTCCCAATCATACGGATCGTAATCAGCTCCTCTAGCAACACCACTTGCATCATTCATTATTATATTAACTATTGCCGAGATATCAACAACATTAATTTCACCATCATTATTTATATCTGCAACTTCCTGAACAAACACCTTAGGATTGTTTTTTAATATTTTGTCTACAAGTGTTGTTAAGTCCAAAATATTTACTCCGTCATCTCCGTTTGCGTCACCTAGCTTGAAGGCAGAAGTAACAGTGTACTCTTTCTCTTCAGAAAATGCAGATCCAATGTAACTTGCATCAATTGACTGAACTGCAACATAGTAAGTACCCATAGGAACATTAACTTTCCAAGAAAGGTTGTTTTCAGCATTACCAGCATCTGCCGTTGCCTTAACCCCATCCACATCAGCTCCAGGAGCCATAATTTCAGATCCACCTGGAGTGGAACCAATTCTGATGGAATAAGTCAATCCTTCTGGTGGAGTAACATTCCCGTTTGCATCGGTATCTACTGCACCTGACCAAGTAATAACTAACTCAAATAGTGCATCATTAGTAGTTCCATCTGTTGATCCACTTCTGGAGGAAGTTTTATATCCACTATCGTCATTAGGATTATATACACCCAATCTTGATCTTTGGAAGTTAACTTCAGTTGGAGGATTTGGTCTTGAATTATAACCATAAACTTTCTTAGTTCCAACAGACTTTTTAAGCGGTCCTGAGATCCAGTTTTCACCAGTTCCATTATTAACAATTCCTCCATCTGCGCCATCACCAGGGCCTGCATATCCTCTTACATTCATAAATACATCTGCAATGTATAAGTATGGATTGTTTTTGTCATTAACAAATTTATTTCTACCAGTAACTACTATATCTGAATCTAAATCACCATCAAAATCTCCAAATCCAATATTTGCATCTTCATAGAAAGATACATCATATTTAGTTTGATCTAAAAGTGAACCAAAACCTATATCTGCAGAATTTTCCCAATGTGCAATTCTAGTAGTTTTACCTAAACCACTTATAGTTCCAGAGTAAATTACATCTTTGGCACCATCACTATCAAAGTCAATAAACTTAAACTTACCATCTCTAAGTGCAGGTAGTCCTACATCAAATTTTTCCCATAAAACTCCATCAGTTTCATCACGTGACCCGCGGTAGGCCTGAACAAGATCTCCAGTTGCAGATTGACCACTAAATAAAACATCTGATTTACCATCACCATCAAAATCCACAAAATTGGCAGTTCCTTCTTTAACAGCAACAAATGGATTATCTATAGGTTTATATTCTACCTGAGCTGGAGTGACAACAACACCATTTTCATCACGTAAAAGATTATTTTCAAACAGATAGGTTTTGTATCCATCAAAAGAGTAACCTGAAATTAAGAAGTCATAATCTTGGTCTCCGTCAAAATCACCAAAGTCATATGAAGCAAAACTTAAATTATTTAGATAAGAATCATCAACAATATTTTGATCCTCTTCATCCTTATTAACTCTAAATCCTTTAACTTTTAACCTCTTCTGATAACCATCCAAATCGTAATATAATTCAACATCATCGATTGTTTCAGTTACGGTTTTCATTCCTATACTAGTGATAGCTTCACTAGATAGTTTTGAGGATTGACCTGCAGCAATTATCTCTAATAATCCATCTCCATCTAAATCCTTTAAGGCAAATTTGATATCAAAAATATTTTCTAGGAAAATAGGGCCATTTTCATTAGGGTTAAATGGAGCAAAGTATGTTCTAAACGTACTTTCGTCCATGTATTGAGTATTAGAGTCATCTTCTCTTTCATCATCTGCGATTCTAGTATTAAGTAAGAATTCAATTCTAGTTCCTTGAGACTCTTCAATTGCAACAATGATATCCTGGTAACCATCGTTATTAAAATCCCCAAACTCAAAACTAGAATTTCCGTCCCAATATCCATATCCCATCCATGGATTCCATACAGGAACAAATACATCATTTTCATTTTTGTAAATGTTAATGGCTGACTGGTTTATTCTTATATAATCCCTTTCTCTGTTTGGAACCATACCCACATTTGTACTTATCAAATCTTGGTCACCATCACCATCCATATCAAGAAATTCTAATTGAGTGGATGCATTTGGAACAAACCTTCTATCAATAACACCTCCGAGGTTAACATATTTCCACTCATAATCAAGAGTAAACTCAATTTCATCAGAAAATTCACCTCCCATATTACCACCATCAATTGCTTGAACAGAGGCATAGTATGTACCTGGATTAAGACTTAATGATCTTTCGTTCAAAGTTGATAATGAGGGAACATTTATTAATCTATTACCATTTTCAGAATTACTATTAGAATAAATTACATCATTACCACCTGGTGAAGTACCAACTCTCAATGAATATCTAAATTCAGTTGAAGAATTATCATTAGGTTTATCCCAAGTAAAATATACACCACCAAATTGATCGGGCTTAGCTTTGAAATTAGTAACTTTTTCAGGAGCAGTGTTTAAGTTGTTTGTATTATCCGCTCTATACAATTTCGCTCTAGCTACACCTTGATCATCAAGACCAGTAATGAATAAATCAAGATCACCGTCTAAGTCGTAGTCAATCCAATCAACACTACTTTCTCTTAAACCTTGGATATCGAGGTTAGACTCAACAATCCCGTAAGCAACTCCAAAATAAGCAGGGAATGTTGTGTACAATTTAGTAACAGCTGCATTGGTTACTGGGTCCTCACCAGCTATAATTAAATCACTTTGACCATCATTGTTATAATCAGCAAAATCAAAGTCAACATTCATCAGTGGAGGAAGATTATACAAAGCCTGAAGGTTACTCCTTTTACTTATATTTCCTTGATAATCCTCACCGATTGTAAGGAAGTCTAAGGAACCATCACCATCAATATCAGCATAAACTGTATTACCATTTTTAAATCCAGAACTTACATTAAATCCGTTGTTGTTGTGGTCATCATAATTTTCCTCATCATAACTATCACGATAGTAAGTATTAATGAACCTGTTAGAGTGGAATTGTAAATTAGAAGGATTACCACTATTCCCATTAGTGAACAAGTCATTATCTCCATCTTGGTCCGCATCAACAATATCAATTTCTCCATTAATAACACCAGAGTCAACAAATAAAAACTCTCTCAAGAATCTAAAGTCTCCTAAATTAGTGTAATAATCAGTTTGGAAATTATTATTAGAATCAATTCCTGACAAAATTAAGTCTGGATCTCCATCATTATCAAGATCTCCCCATTCCATATCACACTGGGACAATCCTTCCACTTGGAAATCTTCCATTGGTAGGAAATTATTTCCTTCCTCGTTTATGTATAACTCAGCTTTTCTTACATTTCCTTCTGCATTTCCAGAAACTGCGACATCAAGCCAACCGTCCTGATTTACATCAACAAACTCAATATCACCTCCAATGTATTTAGTAAAATTGAAGTTTGTAGGTTCGAACACTCCACTATTATTATTAAAAATACTTGTTATGGTACCAATATCCGATTGACCCATAATAGCAACGTCCATATCTCCATCTTGGTCGTAGTCTCCCCAACTAACCTTACCATTTTCAACACCTTGGAAAGGAGCTTCTTCAACTAAGGTTAATCTTGTAGCCTCAACAATGGTAACATCTGCAATATCAGTTTGTTGCGTTGCATTCCCGTCAGCATCAACATTCACAGAATAACCATTACTAATGGATCCAATATTAATATCTATAATTTCATTTTCTTCAAACCATGGATCTTTAAATGCATCAAAAGTTACAGTACCTGTGGTTTCACCAGCAGGAATACTAATATTTGCACTTAGGTTTATTTCATCTACAACATTGGAATCTCTGTTAGCAACATAAGCTTTTCCATTGGTTACTAAAGCAGCCGTTGGATAAGCCATTCTTTCATTTGATATAATTCTATTGACATAATCTCCACCATACACTGGATAACCGTTTTCATCATAAACGATTTCAACTTTTACCAAAGCATCAAAATTCGAAACAGGAATATAAAGAGAACCTCGTGAGTCAATTCCAATTTGACCAAATTGTGGTTGTTGACCAGTAGAAGCTTCAAGAAATCTTCCGACACCTAAACTATATACCCTTTGCTTCGCAAAGTCTGCTACCTGTATTCTTAATCTAACATCCCAATTGTCATTAACACCGCCTGATGAAATGATCATTCGGTCATTTAAAGCATCGTAGGTTAATGTACTTGGATGATGTAATGCAGCTTCACCAAATGCATATCCTTGCATGTATGCATCATGTTGATCATCTTCCCAGAAATATTTAGGTTCATTAAATCTTCCTGCAACAGTTGATAAAGTCCAATTTGAGCTCCCATAATCACTTCCATCACCGTTGTAAGTAAATTTATTTAAGGTGTGTGTATTTCTGTCCGTAAAGTAGAGCTCCATTTGACCATTTCTTTCAACTGCCTCAATTCCTCCGACATGATGGATATCATTATTATCACCACCATCATAGAATTTAGTTGTTTTACCATCATAAGAGTTCCAAACATAAATGTTGCTATATCTGTAGAAGAAAATTAGAGATGGTCGAACTAAAAACAAACCATTAGGGTTTTGATCACTAACATAATCAGAACTTTGTCCAAGAACTCCTTGGAACTGTGCCATCTCCTCTGGATCACATAGTCTTACATCATTTCTGTTATCAGCTTCAGGATTTCCACAATTAAATGGCTCTCCAAACCAGTTTGATACTCTACCATAATAGGGACCATCTGTATTCACATAATTTACAGTATGAGCTCCATTATCAGTAACAAGCATGTTACTTAAATAGTAACCATCGGGGTATCTGTAAGAGTTATATTCAGATAAGTGAGTAGGTCTGTCAAACCTGACATTATTCATAGAACCTGATTGTGAACCGGCCTGATCTAATCCACCAACAAATGGTTGATAACTAAGAATTGAAGAAACATTGTAATCAACTAAAGCTTCCGAATCTCCGTCTAGATCTAAATTAACAGTTGTAGGGTATAACTTAGGATTAGACAAATAAGCTGTCAAAGTAGTTTGACCTCCATTTTCGGCTATTTCCTCTTTTAAAATTTCATAAGTAACAGCTGGAACCTCATCATCATTAATTTCAAGATCTAATGAAATAGTTTCACCTAGATTAACATTTGAAATTGAGTTTCCTTCCTCATCATTAATTAACTGCAATGTTATATTGATTGTCTCTATCGTTTCTTCAATACTATCGTCGATTCCTGATAGCCCAATAGTCACATCTGTAGCTCCAGCTGGAATAACAGCTGTATCAGATTGTAATTGATAATCTACACCATTTTCTGCTGTACCAGTCATAACTAATTGAACTTTAGATTCAAGTTCAGAAGATGTAACTGGTCCATACTCAATTATAAAGTGTTTTTCATCATATCCATTGATATTATACCAACCTTGACCATAAGTCATTGCGTATCCGTAATAATCGGAGAAATCAACTGGATTTTCATAATTAGTGAATGAACTATCTCCGTAAATATTGACCCATGGACTGTCCATATCTTGTCTAAAGTGACCTATCCATGTTCCATCATGTATCATAATAGAGCTGATATAATCATTTTCCTCTTTACTTTCAATAACAAGTAATTGTCCACCTAATTGCTGAGCAATATCATAAGCTTGGAAAAAGTTTTGTCTGAATTTAGAGAAGTAGTATTTATGTCCATCAAATTCTCCCATGAAGTCATAACTGTTTGCTGCGTCAGTAGGTAATTCAGTATTTTCCCAGACAGCTGCAATTCCACTTGCATCAGTTAATCCAACCAAGATTTCAATTGGATTACCATTTTCGTCAACAACGCTATCAAAAGAACCTATTTCAACTTTTGGAGTTAATTCATCACTTGTTAGTACAAGTGTTAATGGATCAGCAGAAGCTAATGTAGCTTCACCAGTTGATGGTGTAACTGATATAGTTTCGTTAGATTCATAAACAGTGTCATCAATTCCCGAAATACTAAAGGTTGCAGTTGTTGATCCAGCAGGAATAGTCATAACTGGGTTCAATAGAATTTGTCTAAACATAGACTCGTCCCTATCGTATGTGTATAATACACCATTTAATACAAGCATTGATTCTAACCTTTTAAACTCAGCAACATCCGCCGTACCATTAACAGTTCCATAGTTTCCGTTACCAGCTAATGTACTTACCGACGAACCAAAAACTGCACCAGTTTGAGGATCTCTACTGAAAGTTATTTTTCTAATTCTATTATTTTCAGCATCATTTACCATAAGATCATAGTTTACATCAAAAGCAACGCCGTATGGATTTCTAAATCTTGCATTATCTCCAAAACCATCACTGTAACCCCAATTTCCATTACCTGCAATAGTTGTAACATTTGCATCTGGTGTTGCCATTCTAATTCTGTTATGATGAATATCAGCAAAGAAAATATTATCATATGGATCAATTACCATATTCCATGCCTCACTAAACCTTGCTTCAGTTCCCTGTCTATCTTCGAAGCCCCAATCACCATTTCCTATGAAATCTTCTACCACTGCAGAGGCGCCAGAGAAAGTGATTTTTCTAATACTATGATTTTCTAATACAAATAAATTACCATTTGAATCAAAAACTAGATCTCTTGGATGCCTAAATGTAGCGTCTAAAACATCACCATTATCTCGTCCACCTTCTCTTCTTTCATTAGCAAAACGTGTTGCTTTACCTTGAGTATCTATTTTTACTATATCATGAGACCATTCATTAGATATGTACATGTTTCCAGCAGAGTCAAAAGCCATACCTGATGGTCCTCCAAGCTCTATGCTTAATTTGTCTGCCCCATCTTCCCAATGCCAATTATTTCCACCACCGGCCCATGTAGAGACATTTCCATCTGGATCTATTTTTCTAATGGCTCGGTTTTCAGCATCAGCAAGGTATATATTACCCTGACCATCGGAAACCATATTTCTAACATTATTTGAAAATTCTGCCTCATCAGAATCACCATCAACATATCCATTTCTACCTTTACCCACCCAATTTGAGACTGAATTAAGATCATCAGATTCATAATCTTTACTAAATAATGCAATAAGATTTCCTGAGTCTGCAAATGTTAAATCAACAGTTACTGGATTAAGTTTAGTTTTATCAATAGTAGCAAGTATAGTTGCTTGACCACCAACTTCAGAAATCTCAGAAACACTGTCAGCAATAGAAAGCGTAACAACAGGTTTCTCATCGTCACTAATTGTAACGTCAACTGATGTATTGTCTGTATCAGTATCCATTGTTGCTCCAGTTGCGTTTGAAAGTGCTACAGTGAAGCTTTCTACGTCCTCATTTTCATCATCATCAACAGCTGTTAAAATAATATTTCCAGATGAATTACCAGCTGATATAGTGAATTTTCCACTTGACAAATTAGAAGTGAAATCTGCACCATCACCAGACAATGTAACTCCAGAAGAATTTCCGTCGCTAAATTCGATATCTACTGTGGTATCAGCATCCGAAACTGCAGATGAAAATTCAACAACATAAAGTCTATGGCCATTTTTTTCTGCACTGTGCCACAATCCATCTGTATGCATATATGTTGCTTCTCTATTCCAATCCTCATCTCTTTGCCAAGAATCTGACCATGCTTCAAAGTTAGAACCAACATTATTCTTCCAAAACCATGTGTTAGTATCATCGTTCAATTCATAACCAATCCAGTGATTAAGCCATCTATTATCATCCTGTGAAAATCTTGGATCATTATTATATATACCATTTAAAATAGCTTCTTGCTCTGCTGCACTGGTAATTATTGCTAATTGACCTCCTAACTCTAGAGCTTTAGAATTGGCATCATTGAAGGATAAATATCCTTCATTATCCCATTCTTTTGATCCATAATATTTAGATCCACCATATTCTCCTAAGTAATAATAATCTGGTCTGTCAGACTTATCCATATCTGTTTTTAAACTTGAATAAACATCAGAAAGAGATACTTTAATATTCAAAGTTCCGGCTCCACCTTCATCTAGAATATCGTCATCAGCAGAAATTCTTGCAACTGGAAGAGCATCGTCACTCAAAATAGTTGCTGTTACTGGTGAAAAATCACTAGCTACATTACTCGCATTGGAAACCGAAGATACTGTTACCGAAATAGACTCTCCAGCCTCATAAACATAATCATCAATACCTGATAAAGTTACAGAACCTGAGGTCTGACCAGCAGGAATAATGATTTCTGGAAGTAGCTTTATTTGTCTTATTTTGTGTCCCTCATTATCAGAAATATAAATAGCACTGTTGTTAAGGGCTATTCCACTTGGTCTTTTAAACCTTGAAGAGTCAAAATTACCATCAACAGAACCATATTTTCCATCACCAGCTAAAGCAGTTACTAATCCAGCACTTGTATCAATAAATCTAATTCTAGGCCCATCTCCATTGGATTCTGTAACATAAAAATCTCCATCAGAATTAATTTCTATATCATAAGGCTGTCGGAATCTAGCGTTTGTTAAAGAACCATCTTGTTCTCCCCATCCTTCTCCAGCAAATGTAGAAACTGTTCCGTCAGGTTCAATTTTTCTAATTCTATGATTATGTTGATCAGCAACATAAATCACATCATTGGAGTCGATAGCTAACCCGGATGGATGTCTAAATTCCGCATCCGTTCCAGGGCCATCAAAATACCCACGATTTCCTGACCCAGCTAATGCTGTTGACGTGGCAGCACCAGAACCAGGATCAAAAGTGATTTTACTAATCTTATCTGTTCCTTCATCAACTACAATCAAATTTCCAGCTGAATCAAATTCCATATCAGTAATGTGTCTGAACTTAGCTTGAGTTTTATCACCTTCTGCATCACCCCAGCCTTCACCAATTACGTGAGTTGCATTACCATTAGTATCAATTTTTCTAATACCATGTTTGTGATCTTCATAAATGTAAAGATTTCCATTAGCATCAATAGCTAATGCTCTTGGCCTGTCTAAGTTAACTTCTGTTCTGTAAGCATTTTCTCCATCTTGATAACTGCCGTGACTATCTCCGGTTCCAACATAAGTAGTAACAACACCTGTTGATGTTACTTTTCTAACAACATTGTTTTCACGGTCAGCAACAAACAAATTTCCAGATGCATCTAAAACTATTCCGTGGGGCTGATGGAACGCAGCTAGATTTCCTGTGTTATCTAAATACCCATTTTTACCAGAACCTGCAAGAGTAGAAACAGAGGATAATTCAGTAATTTCATAATCCACACCAAGTCCAGCAGTGTCATTTCCTGCAGCGTTTATAGCTAAAGCTAAAGTAGTTGCAAAGGGCTTAACATTTTCAATAGAAGCCGAAATAGCTAAAGTCCCATCTTTCTCATTAAATGTAGTATCCGATGGCGCTGCAAGAGAAACCGTTGGATCATCATCATCGTCAATGCTTATTGTTACTGCATTTTTACTACCAACAGTTCCATTTTCACCAGCATCAGTTATAGTGTAGGTTATAGCATCAGCTCCTTCATCGTCTGTATCGCTAACTGCAGAAACAGTTACTGTTGCTGTAGTTGAGCCAGCTGGAATGCTGATCGGTGCTACTGTTGGGTATGTAAATTCGTCCGTTGCTCCCTCAACAGTATATGTAACCTGAGTATCCAAAGATGAAACTGTTCCACTAAATTCAATTATAAATCTTCTGTGGTGGTCATTTGGAAGGTCATTCCACCTTCCGTTGTTTAGAAGTTCTGTGTAATCCTCTCCACCAGCATTATTTGGTTCACCATTATTCCAATTAGTATAAGATGTATCACTTCCGTTCACCCATTGGAAATCTCCTTCCGTTTCAGAGTCGTGGTATCCAATCCAAAAACTATTCCATCTGTAATCATCTGGAATGTTCGAATTAACCCATGTATTTTCAGATGCATCATCAAGAACTAATAAATAACCACCAGCAGATGTTGCTATCTCATCAGCACGTGTCCAACTTTCGTGATCATAGGACATATAATACTTGTGTGTTCCTATGTTACCTAAATAAACATAATCTTTTTTCAGACCGGGACTCATATCCAATCTTGCCCCAGACTCAGAAGCATCACCTAATTGGAAAGTAAGTACAGTTGAATTGTTATTACCAGATTCAGAAATGGATGCTTTGGATGCAGTTAGCTGTACCTCTGGTTTAGCATCATATCCAGCTAATGAACTGTCAGATCCATTTATAGTTATAGTCTCTTGAACTGCTGTTGAATCAAATGTAATTTGATTTGCAGAAGAGATTTTTAATACAATAGTCTCATCATTTTCATAAGATGAGTCATCATTGATATCCAAAGTGAATGTACCTGTTTTTTGACCTGCAGGAATTCTTAATTTTTTAGCAAAATCAATTTTTCTTAACACACCTGTACCACTTTGCTGAGTGAATGCCAGTTCAGTTCCATTATAAAAAAGTTCAGTTGGATTATCGATTTTAGCAACATCCAATGCGCCATCTACAGTACCAGGATCACCGTCGCTGTTAATAATAAGGGAAAGTTCTCCTGTGTTTGAGAAGAAATAAATTTGATTTCTATCTCGTCCAGCATAATAGATATTATCACTGCTATCAATAATTAAATCACCAGCATGCCAGTCATTTTCTAAAACTGTAGTTACGGAATCTCCATCAATATCAATCTTTCTTATCTTTCCATATTGTCTAACAAATAAGTCCCCATTTGAATCCATCGCAATCCCCTGGGGTCCCTCGAACTCGGCAGACATTAAAGTACCATCTTGATAGCCCCAATCCTTATTTCCAGCAACAGTTGATACTTCTTCATTCTCAAGGTCAATTACACGAATCGCATTTCTATCAATCACATATAACTTATTTCCATCATTGGATAGAGTTATGTCTCTAATATCAAAAAAGCGTGCTTCAGCTAAAGTTCCATTCATAAATCCACTATTCCAATCTTGATGCTCATGAGCCCCTGTTACATAATACATAATATTATTACCTAAATCAAGCTTTCTAATGACTCTTTCGTCGTATAAATAAATAACGTCTGCTGCCGCTGTACCATTGTCACCATCATTTGCATAGTAAGAACGAGCACTTGCTTTATCAATAACCATTTTTCCTATATTCCTAAACTCTGATTGTACTCCAGCTTGGGGAGTAGTTGAATATTCTCCCCAATCTCCGTCACCAGCAACAGTCGTTTTTGTTCCATCAGAAGCTACTTTAACTATCCGATGATTTTCTGCTACATAGTAATCACCACTAGTTGCTTGCACAACACCTTCTGGATCACTAAATCCTGTGGCTATTGTAGTAAAAAAAGTATCATCTGAAGTGTCATAGTCTGATCCAATTGTAGCAGAACCGGAAAAATCAAGAGTAATTTCAGTGTCTTGAGCTTTTGAGTTTTCCATTGTGGCCGTTAAAGTAACAGAACCACTGGCTTCATTTACATTTTGAGAATTTGCAGCTATAGCAACAGTTGTTACTTCATTGTCACGAAGCTCAATTGTAAGGGTTTTTTGACTACTTTTTAATCTAGCGGAAGCTGAAATATCTGATGCTTCCAATACAATAGTCTCAGTAGACTCATCAATTTCATCTCGAATTTCAGTAATTGTCATTGTAGTTTCACTGGAATCAGCATCAATCTTGAAACTTGTTTTACTAAGAGTAAAGTCAGTATCTTTTGTAGCAGTACTTGAACTTGAAGCGTCAACAGTGAATGTAATATCATTTTCAGCGTTTTTTGAGTTATCATATTCTATTATATACCAATTACCCCAACCTGATTCTTGATTATTGGAGATATTTGAATCCTCGGTATACCAGTGACCCTTGGTGTTTTTCAAATACCCATTGGTGCTTTCATTATTCCATGTATTATTACTATTCCATAATGTAGAGTTATCCTCTAAGGCGTCGCCGTTGCTCCACTCCCATTTGTTGGTAGTTATGTTATCACCAGATTTCTCAATGTTATAATTTAATCCTATCCATGTACCATGTTTTATACTTTGAGCAGCAGCTAGTGCTTTCACAGCTGCCATTTCTGCTGCAGTTTCAAGAGACAATAAATATCCTCCTTTAGCCAATGCATCTTGTTGTGCTTGTCCCCAATTTACGTCGTCTGATTTTAGGTAATACTTTTTACCCCCTGCATCCCACTTTCCAAGATATAAATAGTCAAGAGAGTTAGTTTCACCAACATTAACTTCAGGTGCATCCATATCTCTTAAGTCAGAAAAGAAACTGTTATCAATCAGTACAGCTTTAACCAAAATGGAAGCAGCACTACCACTATTTGTTTCATCAATTGAAGATGATGAAGCAGTTAATATTACTTGAGGAAGAGTTTCATCAATACCATTTACAGTAATAGAATAATCTTTTGTTACTGTATTGGTTCCATCAGAAACCTGAACAGAGAAAGTATCTGTTTCAGATGACCCTGTTAAATCTGATTCTGAATTGTTAAAATATGTATAACTATTTTCTCCGTTGGAAACTAAATTTCCTTTACTTACATCACCTGAGATGTTGTAAGTTATATCTTCACCCTCAGCGTCAGACCCAGGTATTGTAAAAGTCAATTCATCGTACTGGTCCACAGCTAGAGTTAAGTCTCCAACTACTGGAGCATCATTGATTGCATTTAAAGTAACTTCTACCCTTCCAGCTTCACTCAAATCAGAGGAGTTGGCATCACTTGGATAAGCATCTCCAGTATAAGCTCTAAATAAAAATTTATCAGCATCGGACTCTCCGCCACTGTGCTCATACGTAATATCACCAGTTACAGTTTTTGGCAAATCACCAGATTGAATCTGCGTACCACCAATTTTAAGAACACCGCCTGATGGAAGTGCGGTAATTGCTAAAGAAACACTTGCTCCCTCAGCATCAGTTGCATTGTTTGATAAATTAAAATTTGTATTTGCACCCTCATCTATTGTAAAAGTAAGAGGAGTTACAACAGGTTTATCATCTACAGGGGTAACTACGATAGATATTGTGGTGGCAGCACTATCGCTGTTTCCATCATTGGCAACAATTGTGAAACTATCGGAAGTAATTTCATCTCCATCATCCGTGTAAGTGAAACCTCCATCAGCAGTTTTAGTAACATTTCCGTTTTGAGGTTGTGAAACTAACTTATATGTCAAGGTAGCATTTTCAGAATCAGTTCCTGCAAATGCTAGGGCTACATCAGTTGAACCCTCGTTTATTGTGTAAGATTGAGCAGTTGCTATTGGAGCGTCATTAACTGCCGTAATTGTTATTTCACCCTTAACAGGATCTGAAAAATATTCTCCATCAAAAACAATGTAGTAAAATGAGTCAGATGTTGTTTCAGAGCCGTTGTGTGTGTAGCTGAAAGTTCCATCATTATTGTTTACTAAAATTCCATTTTTAACTGTAACATCAAAACCAGAACCATCAGGAGCTGTATCAACTATTCCTAATGCAACACTTAACGGGTCAGTGTCTGTATCTACAAAATCAGGTATAAATGTTATGGCACTATTTTCAGCAACAGTAATTTCTGTACCTGTAGTTATTGGGCCGTCGTTAACATTGGTATTTTTAATTATCACAGACGCAGGTTTACTTTCAGTATCATTGGCATCTTTGATACTATATGTAAATGTGTCTATTCTATTTTCTGATCCATCGTGCGTGTACACAAAACTTCCGCTAGGATCTAATTCAAGTGTTCCATAAAGTGGTTTTGTTCCAAGAACGGCCTCAAACTTCAATTGGTTTCCGCTGTAATCATTAGAACTAACACCTACGTCTGATGCAACTGTCAAAGTTCCACCTTCTTCTAAACCTGAATAAAAATCAGGTGTTGGGAATAAATCAGTAAACTCAATTGTTACAGTTGCCTCTGCTGAATCTGCTTCTCCGTCAAATACTTTGTAGGTGAAGGTATCACTTGTTACATCATCAGTAATTGTTACATCAGTTTTAAAGATATAATTAAAAGATCCGTCCTCTGAGATAGCAACATCTCCATATTGTGCAGAGATTTTTCCAGCAAGAGCTTTTAAATCTTCAAAATTAGAATCCGAGTCAATATCATTGGAGGTTAATCCAACATCTTTACTTACACCCATTGAAGTTTCTTTTTTTGAAATAAAATAAGTATCGTCAGCAGGTGTTGCGGCATCATTTACTGGCAATACGGTAACTGTAACTTCACCCATGGCAGTTAAAGTCCCGTCAAAAACACTGTAGGTAAAAGTATCAGTAGTAGACTCAGCTCCTGCGTGAGTGTAAGTGAATGTGCCATCACTAGCTGCTGTAGCATCACCGTATGTTCCCTGACTAGCAATGTTGTATGTAAGAGCTGTAGTAGAGGTTTGAGCTGTAACCTCAGCATCACTAGCTCCAAAAGAAACAGCTTGAGAAGTTCCACCCTCTGAAACTTCAATTGCTACGGCTGGGGCAATTGGCATATCATTTACATCGTCTATGTCAATAGTTATTGTTTGTGAGCTGGACACACTAGGATAATCCTTTTCATAAACCTTAACAACAATTTGATCTTGTGCTGACTCTCCCCCCAAGTGAGTATAAGTACCAGATCCCGTGCTTTTGTTTATTAGAAAAGTACCATGAGCCGGCGCGGTAGTCACCGAATATATTAGTGTCGCACCTTCAGTGTCTGTAGCGGATACTATCAAATCGACTGCTTCGCCTTCTTTTATTGATTTTGTAGCTGTTGCAGTAACAGTTGGAACATCATTTACAGGTGTTACTGTAATTGTAACAGTAGCAGGTGAACTTGCAGTTCCATTGCTATCACTAACGGTGAAAGTAAAAGAGTCCGAAGTACTTTCTGCACCATTATGGTCGTTTACAAATGATCCATCGGTTTGTATTGTTACGGTTCCATTTTTTGGAGTCGCAGAAACAGTATACTCACTGGCATTAACTCCAGAAAGCTGACCATTATAGATTCCATTTTCATCAACAGTAAATTTAGACGGAGTAGCTGTTGTTTGTGCGAAAATAAATGTAGAAAAGGTTATTAGTAGAAGGGATAATATTTTTTTCATAATTATTAATTTGTGTACCATACAAATAGAATGTCATAACAACAACTACTTGAAAACAAATTCGGTACTGAGGGTTAAAATTTTATTATAAGCTTAATATTTTGGTTAACTAGTTAAAAAAAAGGCATTTTAGCCTTTATTATTTTGCTAAATATATGAAATTTCTTATTGACAACAAAAAGTTTTTCGTTCAAGAAAATGTTAATTATTAAAACCTTTAATAGGTTAGAAAAAAATTAGTTCATTCCTAATTTTTTTATAATAAAAGTAGTTCACATAACAGTGATAAAACTTAATTTTTATAATAAAATAGACATATGCTTATAGTAGTATAATAAATACAAGAAACTTAAAAAAAAAAATATATAAGTTCAATTGAACTGCTAAAAAGGTGCTGAACAGAATGTTTTTTTTGAAAAATTAGAGAGTTTAAAAAAATTACCTATTCCAAAGATCTTGTTCGAAATCCAAAATCTCTTTTTTAATTCTTTGGGATTCTAAAATAGCTTCTAAACCTTGCATTTTATATGTTGATATTGGCCTATCACCGTACAGATTATCTTCTTTATAAATGTATGAACTAAATCTCCTTGAAATTAGCAACTGATCAAAAGATATTCTGTTATTGTTACTTGTTTCATTGAAAACAAATTCTGTATGTAAAATCTCCCTTATACTGGGATAAAAAATCCAGAAGAATGTTGTCTTCATTTCTTCATCAAAAGAGTCTTCAATGTTTTTTCCTACGGGCATTATAGCAAGCAATCTGTACATTAGCTCTCCTCTTCTTTTATCAAAATACCACATACCCTTTAAGTAGTAACCTGTTATGTCTGCAGAGGTTATTTCAACATCTTGGAAGTCTGGCTCTAATTCATCTCCATAATTTTTTGTTATTTTAATAGAAGACATAGCTTGGTCATAAGTAAGTAACTCTTTGAAATTGTCATTATTAGCATTATATATAAGAGTTATGTTTTTATTAATAATGTTTTCCTTTAAAACTCTCCAAAGTGATTTTCTTGTATCCACATACAAGTCATCTTCAATTGGAAATAAGAGTGGAAAATTTAACCTTTCAGCTAAATCAATCTTTTCATAAACAATTTTTGACCAAAGTATATCCCTGTCATCAACAAACTCATATTCCAAAAATGAATCTAAGTCTGATTGAACTTGATCAATATTTTGTTTACCAATTTCTTCAGGATTGTTAGCATTTAAAATATTAGACTGACCATAACCAGCAATAAAAGCTAAAAAAAGAACTAAACTCGATATACTTTTCAATTTCATTTATTTTACTATTACTATAAAGTCTTCAACAGTGTAATTCGGAGTAACAACATCTCCATCTTTAGAACTCGCTTTAATGTTACTAAAAACAATAACAGTTCCTCTACTAGAACTCTTCACATCTGAAGCAGCCTGGTTATTAGATGCAACTTTACTACCCTTTACAGTTTTCTGAGGAAGATTACCTACTTTGACATCAAAACCTGTGACAATAATTTCATAATCATACAAGAAGTCTTTTGGTTTTGCTCCCTTAACTCTGCCATTAAGAAGAAGATCTTTGTTGATTTGACCTGCGTTCTCAATTACTTGACCAAGGCCAGTTACAGAACCTTTTCCAGGTGGTGGTGGTAATATTCTAAATGTACCTCCGTCAAAATTCTTACGTTTACCATTTAAAACTCCTGAAACACTGATCTTCATTTCTTTGGCTTTTGAATTGGTAGGCTGTGCAGCCCAACCGCTTCCGTTTTTAGAAAATTTAGCATTGGTACTGGAAGGAACTATAGTATTATTTGCTACACCAGGTATAGATATTGATGTAGGGTTTCTAAGTCCTCGGTAAAATACTTTCATATTATCTGCTGAAACAACAGCAGAGTTAGGTTCTCTTATGACTACGATCTTTTGCTGAACCGGGATAGAAACCAATTCCTGAGTATCTGCATTCTTTTTTGAAAGTGTACCTGTAAGATCGTATGTTCCAGGGGAACCTACCCTTTTTTTAAGAACAACTTTTCCATTTTCAATAAAGTATTCACTTTCACTTAATGGTTTTCCATTTAAGAACAGTTCTACTTTATCCGGTTTGAAACCTTCATCTTTTTTACCCATTACAATTGCCGCATCAACCACATCAGTAGTATAATAAACGGGTTTTGTAGTTTCTAGTAGAGTTTGAAAAGTACTAAAATTTAATCCTTTTCCTTGTATAGCACTTAAAATTTCAGTTAAAACCTTATTTTCTATGTATCTGATATCTGCTTGTAACTTAGTTAATTTTGCTAATGAAGCTACAACAGGGAAACCATAATAGTTATAACTTAAGAACTCCTGAAAGGTGCCCTCGCTGTTTATTACTTGTGGTGTGTAATTGAATCTATTTTTTAAATCATTTTTTGAAGAAGCAAAGTCATACTCAATCTGAACTCCATCTTCCCCTTTAGAACCATCAAGAGCAGTTCTTGCAATTTTAGCTTCTTCTTCCATGAAAACAATAGTTTCTAAAATTTTTGTGACTGCGGTTGGGAAACTTTGATACTTGTCTAAAAATTCTTGACCTTTAGGTGTAAGTAAATCCCCTTCAAAGAAATATTCATCTAAAACTTGAGATTTATCCATTTCTTGATAGGCGGTAATAGTTATAATGGAGTCTGTACCTTTAACGTTGACTTCTTTAAGATATTTGTTAGCTACACCATCTTCGCCAATAATTAATGAATCTTTAATTCCTTGAACAAGATTAAAAAAGTCATCTGCTTCTTTTTTCATGTCTAGCACCTGACTTGCAGCTATCATGTAGTCAGCAGAATTAGCATTGGACTCTATTTGTGCATAAGCAGCAGCCGACGTAGCCTCTAGCTCAGTTATTGAATTTTCCAAATCATTATTTAGTATACCCAAAGTAGCTAAAACTTCTTTACCTATATTTAAGGCAAGCATCGCAATAAATACGAGATACATCATATTTATCATTTTCTGTCTCGAATCTAATTTTCCAGCCATAATTTTTTTTTAGTTGTTTAGATTATAATGTTAGTTATTAAATGCGCTTAATACTCCTTTATATTTTGCATTCAATTGACTAACCTTATTCTTCATCGTTGCTAATTCTTCATTTAAGCCCTCTGGAACATGCATTTCACTTGTAGAAGAATTAACTTCAACAAGGTGGCTACTTAAAGATTCATAAAGCTTATTTATTTCATCAAGTTTCACCGCACCAGCATGAATATTTGCATTATAATCACTCATATGTGAATTCATATCATGTGGAACATGTAATGCACCAATTGATTTACTTGCAGCAGACAAATCATCATTAAGCTTTGTTATCTTGGAAATTGATGTGGCAACAGCTTTTGCAAGTTCATGTGTTTCAACCTCAAGTGTTTCTATATCATCACCGCTTTCAAATCCATCAGGATCTATAGTCATATATCCCTTTAGTCCAGAAATACCGAAAATCACAGCTTCAGTAATCAAACCAGCAGTTAGCCATACATTTCCAGAAAAAATAAAGTCTCCGTGTGTAATTTTTAAAAGTGCTCCGACAATAACTACAGAGGCTCCCAAACCAAAAAATAGTTCTAGAATGTTGTCTGGAATAAAAAATCTTTTATGTTTAATTGTTTTCATCTTGTTTAAATTTAATTTTTAGTTAATTGTTTTGTTAATTTACGTTTAATTTAATTATTTTAAAAAACCTTATTGGGATTATCATTTAAACCAATATCCTCACCAAGATAATCCTGTACAGTTCTAAATCCAATGTAGGATCTTTTTTCGTCTTTATATTCATAATCTCTTGCACTAACTCTCAAGAAATAAGCAATATCTTTCCATGATCCACCTCTGATAACTTTTCTCAAGTTTGTGGAATCCGAAACATTTGGGTTTAACCCAGCATCAAATCCATATGCACCTTTATCGTATGCAGAGTCGGTCCATTCAGAAACATTTCCAGCCATGTTATACAAACCATAATCATTTGGCCAGTAAGATTCAGCCTCTACAGTGTAAAGGGCATTATCAGAAGCATAATCTCCTCTGTTTGGTTTGAAATTAGCTAAGAAACAACCTTTACTATCTATTGTATATGGACCTCCCCAAGGATATGTAGCAGACTCTAATCCACCTCTGGCGGCGTACTCCCATTCTGCTTCACTTGGAAGCCTAAAGTTTGCTACATCTTGCCCATTCTTTTTTCTAGTTCTCTGATATTGATTTTTATACCTAGTTCTCCAATGCGCAAAAGCTTTTGCCTGTTCCCATGAAACACCAACTACTGGATAGTCATTATAAGCATCATGCCAAAAATAATCATTATGCATAGGCTCATTATAACTGTAATTAAAATCTTTAATCCAAGCCGTAGTATCTGGGTAGATAGGAATTACTTTATCAATAAAAAACTCTTTTCGCGTATCGCTATCTGATTTGATGGCAGCTTCTGCATCAAAAAAAGTGTAGGTGTATTCAATTTTTTTTGTATCAAAAGTTCTTTCACCATTAAAAGATTCTTCCTTAGGAAGAAAAAAACCTTCTCCAGGAAACATACCCTCCATAACTTCAGCATAAGCCAAGTCAGGATAATCTTCCCTTTCCCACAATAAGTCATTATCATAATTAAGATTATAGGTTGATTTATCAAATTCACTAATTTCTAAATCTAAATTTTGTTCTTTATATAAAACATAGCCTCCTTTTTCTTCATCACTAACTTCCTCCAACACTTCATAAACTGGAAAATAAGTATTTATACTATTGTCTTTATCAAGATCTTCTTGAGTTGGGTTTGGACCAATTTCAGAAATTGCTCTTTTTGCCAAAGCATCTCTAACAACTGAGTCTTTAACCCAATTAACAAACTGCTTGTATTCGCCGTTTGTGATTTCTGTTTCATCCATGTAAAATGCCTTTATGGAAACAGTACTTACAGGGGCATTTTTTAATTTAACATAATCATCATCTGCCATACCCATTAAATAGGAACCACTTGGTATTAACACCATTCCACTAGGTTGGGCTGGAAAAAACTTATTAGCCTCATAACCCACCAATTCACCTTTATCTGATTTAGAGCATGAAATAATTAGTGATATTAATAAAAAAGTTGAAAGAAATTTTTTCACTATTTTTTGAATTTGAATCTGTAAAAATAACATATTATTTTAAGCTAAAATAAACTTTTGGTTTAATTATACGAAATTTCTTTTTAAACTTAATAAAAAAACTGAACAAAACAGATCAATTATAAGTATTTAAGTTGTTATGTAAATTTAATAATTAACGTTAATTTTCTTTTTTTATTTTATCAGTTTAATTTAATTGATTAATATTTTATTTGAAATTACTTTTTGGACTTTTTTTTTGTCTTTTTTTCAAATAAACCTAAAATTTTCTCCTTGGTCAATTTTTCAATCTTTGTTTCTTTTGGTAATTCTAACTTCAATTTTCCTTTAAAAACGTTAAACCTTCCCCATCTAGCTTTTTCAACTCTAATATTTTCCTCATCCCACACTTTAATGACTTTTTCGGCCTCTTTCTTTTTCTTGGCTTCAATTAATTGCTCCAAATCGTTATTTGATAGATTTTCGAAATCATAGCTTTTATTAACATTTATAAACATGCCATTCCACTTTATAAAAGGACCAAACCTTCCTTTACCCTTTGTAATATCAAAATCTTCATATTGACCAATCGGAGCTTCATTTTTTCTTTTTTCCAAAATCAAATCAACAGCTTGATCTAAAGTGACTTCCAACGGATTAACTCCTTTAGGTAGAGGGGTAAAGGTGTTTTTGTGTTTCAAATAGGGGCCAAATCTACCAACATTTGATTCAACTTTTTCTTCCTCAAAGTCTCCAAGATAATATGGTAGTTTGAATAACTCCAAGCTTTCTTGCAGTGTTATTTTTCCAATTTTTTGATTAGGTAGCAACCCTGCAAATATTGGTTTATCTTCATCATCAACTGTTCCAATTTGGACCATCGGACCAAACTTACCAAGTCGTACAATAACTTTCTTTCCTGATTCTGGATGATTACCAAGAAACCTTTCTCCAGTCTCTCTTGCAGCATTTTCCTTAACATCATCAACATTAGGTTGAAAAGTTGAATAAAATTGATCTAACATTTTTGTCCAATTTTTACTTCCATTGGCAATACTATCAAAATCCTTCTCAACTCTGGCAGTAAAATTAAAATCCAAAATATTTTTAAAATTATTCACTAAAAAATCGGTAACAATTATTCCCACTTCCGTAGGGACTAATTTACCCTTATCAGATCCCGTAAGTTCTTTAAGTTGTTTTTCTTTAATTTCTTTGTTTTCCAAAGTCAGTTCTGAAAACATTCTTTCATCACCCTCAAATACACCTCTTGAAACATATTTTCTATTTTGTATTGTAGTAATGGTTGGAGCATAAGTTGATGGCCTGCCGATACCTAAGTCTTCCATCTTTTTTACAAGAGCTGCTTCTGAAAATCTAAAAGGGGGCTTAGAGAACTTTTGAGTAGCAACGATTTTTAAATTATTAAGGTCTTCACCTAATTTAAACTCAGGAATTAGGTCATTTTTTTCATCATCTTGTATGTTTTCGGAAGCTGTGTTGTATACTTTCAAAAAACCATCAAATTTGATGACTTCACCTTTGACAGTAAAATGACTTTCATATTTATCTGTGGTAATTTTGAAGATTGTTCTTTCCAAAAGAGCTTCACTCATTTGAGAAGCAATAGATCTCTGCCATATTAATTTATATAATCTGGATTGATCAGAATCTGAATTAACTTCAAATCTTTCAAAATTTGTTGGCCTTACAGCTTCGTGTGCTTCTTGAGCTCCTTTATTTTTGTTGGAAAAAGCTCTTGAGGATGAATAATTATCTCCATAATTATTTGCAATAACTTTTTTAGCTGAGCTGACTGCATCATTTGACAAATTAACACTGTCAGTTCTCATGTAAGTTATGTGGCCAGATTCATATAATTTTTGAGCTGTAGTCATTGTTCTTCCTACACTGAAACCTAGTTTTCTAGATGCCTCCTGCTGTAATGTTGAGGTTGTAAAAGGTGGTGAAGGAGATTTTTTAAAAGGTTTTTTATTTATATCGGCAACAGAAAAAATTGCATCAATTGATTTATTTAGTAAATCTCTAACATCATTATCAGTGTCATATACTTTAGAAAGGCTAGCATTACATTTGTCTCCGTTTACACTTTGAAACAATGCCGTAACTTTGAAGGATGATGTAGGTTCAAAGTCATTTATTTCCTTTTCTCTGTCAACAATTAACCTGACAGCAACTGATTGAACTCTACCAGCAGATAAACCTCCTTTGACTTTTCTCCACAGTATAGGTGATATTTTAAATCCAACTAATCTGTCAATCACCCTTCTGGCTTGTTGGGCATTAACTAAATTGTAATTAATTTCCCTAGGGTTTTCTATAGCATTTAAAATTGCATTTTTAGTAATTTCTCTAAAAACAATTCTTTTTGTTTT
>MDTC01210293.1_pt1 | contig 23457 bp, 17 predicted proteins | sample 811181 | NCBI WGS metagenome assembly MDTC01 (sample SAMN05326644, study PRJNA326480) | marine metagenome | isolation source: seawater | place: Pacific Ocean: North | collected 2011 | reverse complement strand
CGTTTAATTGCTTAACCAGATCATTTGCCCATTGTGCTGCAATTTCGGGCTCCTTCCATGAAACGGATAGTGTGACCAGCCCAGACTTCTTGTCCTCGTTGACAGAAAGGATTTCCTTGAAAAACTCAACCGAAGCTTGCTCGTTGGGTTCATCCTCTTTTGAATCAACGATCCAAACTTTTTTATCCGCATCCCATAAATTATCGTATAAAACACTGAGTAGGCTGTTATCCTTAATGAAGCGGAATAAAAATTTTCGAGATTCTAGGGTGGCTATGACTTGCTCGGTATTAGAACCGCTAGGTATCGAAATTCCCGCCATCGCGGCTAAACCACCGAGTTGGCCGATAGAAGACGGAACTCCTGATTTTTCCTCTTGGGCAGGTGCCAGCAAAACCTCAGCTTTGAAGATCTCTTGAGAATACAAGGCGTAAGTAACCGCCAAACCAGTAGAGATAATAGTTATGAAGACTATCAATTTCCAAGACTGCAGGAGAGAGCGGATCAATTCGAGAAGCTCAACCTCATCATCATCCACTATAGGACTGGATTCGACCATGACGTATTTAGTATCTGATTTATTATCTGTATTCATATTTCAACAAGCTACCGCCCTTGGCCGCTCGGATAATCCCGAAGCCAATCAATTGAGGCGACATGTACGCCATAAAACTTAATTCTATTTTTTATGGGAACGTTCGGTCTTCCCCACGATCAACTTTACCAAGGGTAACAATTTGCCCACCTGCCTGTGCCAACCAGATAAAATATTCGTTCTTCTCCGACCTCGTTCAGCAGAATTTCCATCTTTCGTTGCATCGACCAATTTCTGCAAATGACTTAAACGAGCTTTCCCTTTTTCCAGATGAGGTTCCGCCTGCTCCTTCAAAAAGCCGGAAACAAGTTTGCGTAAACGAATCTCAGCCACAAAGTGCTCCTTGCGCTGACCGGGAAGAAATTGACTTTTCACCGCACCCAAATGCCGTAGAGATCTGAGACCCTGACTGGCGGAACCCTTGCTTACTGACAAGACTTCCATGATTTCATCCATCGCTAAGGGTTCGTCGCGACAAAAAAGCAATCCATAGATTTGGCCCAAGGACTTCGGTAACCCCACGGACATAGCTGCATTAAGGAACAAGTCAATGACGGCGGTTTCCCATTCGGAAAGAGAGGCAGTATGATGAGAGTCACTGGAAGACTGTACGGAGTATGCGGTCAAACTACTAATATAAACTTGTTGACTAATGGAGAAAGCATGCTTGTTCAAGAAAATATGAACAAAATGAACTTGCCGCTCCAGGGCACTAAGCTAACCCACCGGAAGGCAAGGAAAGCTAGAAGGAATTAACAGCAGCAGCAGCTACGGCAAGCTGATAGACAATCTGAGTGCCATTCACAATGTTCTCCGCCAGACGACTCTTCTCCATATTTATGGGGACAACGATTACATCACCTGCAGCCATGCCCTTCCCAGAACCGCCGCCTCCGAACCAACCGGTTAAGCCTTTGCTCAAAACCGAACCATTCGCTCGAACAACAAAGACGCGGTCCTTGTCCGCATTAGTAGTAAAGCCACCGCTTCTTTTGACAAAGTCATCCTGGTTCAAATTTTTCTCATACAAGTGAGATGTGGGAAATTGAACTTCACCTACAACGCTTACCTCATATGGGATTCGGGGTATCAATAGACGATCTCCTCCCCGAACCTCAATACTACTTTTGTTGGTAGCGCTAAAGGTATCTGAAGGAAGCACTAGCCTGCCTTGAGATTTCATCGACTTGAGCCTCGCCAAAAGGGAGGAAGCAACAGTTTGGGATTGTTGGGCTTCGGACTGAGATTCAGCGCGAATGCTAAGGTTGGCAACGTCGGATTCCAGTTGAGCAATCAAGCGATCCCGTTGCTCTTGTTCCTTGATCTTCAAGCTCTCTCTCGAAAAGACCGCTCCTCCAGAAAATGCTTGTTCGGTAAGACCGCCCGCTCGCAAAACAACTTGAGATAGCGATTCACCGGGTTTTATGGGATAAGACCCGGGGAAACGAACTTCTCCCAGGATCTCGACAAGTTCACGCTCTCGCCATGACGGTATAGGCTTTACGTTTAAGGAATCGTAAGGTTGAAGAAATATGTTGTTGGTATCATTGGCATCCAGTCGAAAAAGGGATGGCACAAGTACATGATCGATTTCCGCTCCCGAGGCTTCCTTCACTTTCATTCGCGTCAATTCCGATGAAAGTGCATATGCTGCGTCTAGCATACCGCCTGCTGCATTCAAAAGATCCGACAAACGCATTTCTTTGGAAAGAGGATAATCACCCGGGAAATGCACCATTCCGGAAACCGATACGATTGGAACCCCATCCCCAGGAGAACTTTGCTTGCTCAACTCTTTAACCAATGGAGACAGTAAGCGTTCTCTTGCTTCAGAATTCGACGAACTAAAAAAATAAATTGCGTCACGCGCCTCCAATTCAATATTGAAAGGTGAGGACGAGTCCCGAAAGATTTCGATTACTCGGAATTGCCTCACGGACAATGACCCATCTGCATGTTCCCGACGAATTAGGGCATAACTATAATCCGTTCCCGGGAGCAAAGCACTCATATCGGGTATCAAATCGCTGATTCTCAAACCTTTTTTCCACTCGTAAACTCCGGGACGCTCGACGTTTCCAGAAACTGAAACGACGTTCCGAACTCGAACAGAGGCCGAGGGAACGGAAATAAGATCCCCGCTCAAGATAGGGAATCCAGAATCGCTTTTCAGTTGCAAATTACGCACAAGTGGCTGCCCGTCAGGGCCTATGCGTTCAAGCCGAATGCCACTAACATCAGCCCTAGAATCAACTCCTCCCCCCAAAGCAATAACGTCAGACAGTGTTTCACCTCCGAGAAGTTCATATTGAGCAGAACGTAAAACCGCACCGCTGAGTGTTGCTCTTCGTACGATGGTGGGCACAAAAATAACATCGCCCGGAAGAACCATCACATCACCAGAAGTGTCTCCTTGAAGAAGAAGATCGTAAAGATCCAATCGGGAAATTACTTTCCCTTGCCGCTTTAGCTGTATGTTCCGCAAACTGCCGATCTCCTTTATTCCACCGCTAACAAGTAAGGCATTCGTAATAGTTGAGAGAGAACTAACCACAAACGCACCGGGTTTACGGACATCCCCGAGCAAGAAAATCCGTATAGAGCGCAAAGATCCCATGGAAATCGAACTTTGCACACCATCACCTAATTGATCTTTTATCTTTTCCTTAATTAAATTCTTGAGGCTCAGAAAGTCAGTACCCTTTTCAAAAACGTTGATTGGCCCAATCCCGGGAAACTTTATCAATCCTTCACGAGAAATCATAAGTGAATACGCATTGTTCAGACGCCCGAAAAGTTGGATTTCAAGAACATCGCCGGGTCCGATTCCATAATCCGGAGGAACCGGCACTTCGTTGCCCGGAGCAAAAGTAGAGGGAGATCCAGCGAAAAGGTCGTAACCGAATGGCTTGCTTGCCTGAAGTCCATCTTGAAGAAACTCTTCGGCTCTTTTTTCAATTTCCCTACGTTCCAACCCTTTGATCTTGCGAAGAAGTGATCTAGTTTCCTCGATAGTTTGTAACAACTCGGAGTCAGGGGAGTCGGCACTCGCATCCAACTCAGATTCCATACGATTCAAATCGGAGCGAATGGAGGTGGCCATCGCCTGCAATTCGGAAAGAAATTTACTTCGTTCCTGAAAGGAACCGACTTCAGGAACCTCTTCTTGCAATTCACCAGAAGGAGCAATGGCGGTAGGTTTATTGTGAACTGGAGCAGTCTGACTGCCCTTATTAAAATCCCCAGACTTGAGTAAAGTCGCTTTTTCTGCAGAAGATAAACTGTTGAACTTAGCCATCAATGCAGGATCAATATTTTGCCCGGCCAATTTTCCGCTTCCACAGGAAAGGCAAAGCGAAATTAGTAAAAGGGCTAGCATAGAAGTTCTACTCATAATGGAAAGAGTATGTCAGAAAACTCTGGTGATGGAAAGAAAACCCGTAGGTCCATTTTCAGCACTTTGCAGTGAGGGTTTCTTCAGTTCCTCCCAACCTAATCCACAAGTCATTTGAGCATCCCACTTGGGCAAAATATATTCTTGGAATAACTGCAAAGACTTCATCTCAGTGGCAACTGAATTAGAAACGGCATTTTGTCCGGCACCATCACGATTGAGCTTTCCAATTCTGGCGGTAACACCCCAACCGTTGCCATTAGAACTAGATAACAAACCTCCGAGAGAAACGATTTCAGAATCAGAATCCGCCCAATGACCAACACTTCGTCCATGATGGCGATAACCATCACCATATATGTGATGGCTATAACTTACGTTGCGGAGATGGGTTTCATCCGTCCACCAAGTGGAGGCAGTGTCGACGTACTCCAAGAACATTCGCCACGAGGATGACTTCCATTCACCCCAAGTCTCGACTCCATACTGCAACATAAGGGCATTCGGCAAGAAGTGGTCCTCGTCTTCGCCAATGAATTGACCGTATAAGGCAAGGGGAAAGGCAAATATCGGTCGCCAACGAAAATCAACTCCTGCCAACTGATTTCCCGGCTCTTGATTCTTGGAAATTCCAGTAGTGGTATTCGCGTTGTCATGACTAATGAACGCTTCCATGAATATATCGAAGTGCCTTGGTCTACCCTGCCCTCCTAATTGCATTACCCGAGAAAGACCGATCTCCAAACCATTTAAGATGGTTGGAGAAAATTCAACCCGCATGCCCCACAGGTAAGGTTCAGGATAATCTTTAACAAGAGGCATTTCATTTCCACGGTCCTTCTCCATTTGTCCGAGGAACATGGTACCGTTCCAAGGCCCGATCCAAGAAAGCCACTTAGTCTCGAAAGGTTCGGGAGTAAGACGATCAATTGAGAATGCGGGAACTGGTCGAGCATTGGTAGACAAAATCAGGCTTCCATCCCACCCGGGTCCCCAAGAACGCTCCACTTGCCCGAATCCGGCAGACCAGTTCCCTAAACGGGTCGCAAAATAAGATCCATCGAAAAGAAAGCCATCGTCAACCCGCCCTCGCCAATCAGGTTCTATGTCCCGAAGGTTGGTTAAACAAAGCTTTCCGGCAAAGCGATCTCCCATCCACGATCGCTCCACCCCTGCAGAGATTCCTCCTTGCGGTTGAGACAGAAAAGATCGAGCAACTCCCCTATCACTCCTGAGACCAATCCTCGTAATCGTAGGGCTCCAACCGGCTTCTCGCTCCTTATCGAGACGATCCCGAACACGACCGAATACCGGATCCTGAACGGCCTCCTTAAGTCTTGAATCAACACCCCCCCATGAGATCGGCCAAGTATTGAGCGGAACCTCAAGAAGACCGTCGTCGCGCAACCAACGCAACTCATGTCGCATAAAGGGATCCTCAGGGGACAAAAATGGACTAGCGAAGGAAGAAATCGTCCAGCAGGAATAAAAGAAAAGCAAAAGGAAGATTCGATAAGACAAGCTAAGCATTTCAAAAAACTTACAGTGCGAGACAGCAGTGAAACTAGCAATCTCAAAGGCGATCCCGGTTTAAGCTCGCACTTAAGGATTTGCAGGCTATGAGAATAAAAGCGAAGTGCAAGACGATCCTCTTTTTCGACGAATTCGGCAACATGCCCAAAAACGACTTCTCTTATCTGAGACTCAATCGGACAAGGGTCGTCTCGCTCACCTAAAGGAATTCCTTCGATTGGAAAACGAGATGCTCCATAGATATCACCTAAAGGGGGATTCCGGCATACGTGTAACCCGCGCTAGATCAGTATTGATAGACGTCTTGATACAATCGCTTCATGCCTATACCTTGAAAATAACAAGCGATTTCCTAAGTAAGAAAAAGCCTGTAGCTTTGATGGCAACGGGAGGATATGGTCGAGGAGAACTTAGCCCTCACAGCGACATCGACTTGATGTTCCTGTACCCGAAGTCGGCTTACGGGAAAGCTCTCGAAAGCCTTGAGGAAACCATGAACCGTGAAATCCTCTATCCTTTGTGGGACTTAGGCATGAAAGTGGGACATGCCACTCGGGCAGTTAATGAAACATTGGACGAATCCCGCCGTGACATTCGGACGAAGAATGCACTCCTAGACTCACGATACATTTGTGGAGATAATAAAGTAGCGGACAACTTCTTAAGGAAATTCAAAGGGTTTTGCAGAAAGGACAACCCCGAGGGGTATCTAATGGAAATTCTGGAAACACAACGGGCACGTAGGGTCGAAAAGGGAGGGACGATTTGCTTGCAGGCGCCGGACGTAAAGAATGGGGCAGGAGGATTACGCGACTATCAAGCTGTCCTCTGGATGGCAAAAGTGAAGTTTGAAAGCGAGAATCTCGATGACCTCGTAAAGCGTGATTATATTACGGGATCGGAGGCGAAATCATTCGGAGAAGCCTATTCTTTTTTATTGCGCGTAAGAAATGAACTGCACTTTCGAAGCAAGCGACCGACCGACATCCTGCACCTTGAAAAGCAATCAGACGTCGCTCTAGGGCTTGGTTATGAGCAGGATGATCTTTTCGATCGGATAGAAACCTTCATGGGCGACTATTACTCCAGAGCTCGAACTATTCGTAAAACCGCAGACGTACTTGAAGACCGCTTGGCGCTTGGTGGCGAAAAAGGATTAAGCCTATCCTTCACTTCGATCCTAAAGAAGTGTCGATCAAAACCTAAGAAAGAGGTGGACGGTTTTCAGCTTTGCGAAGGGCAGCTGGAAGCTCCCGACACCACTATTCTCGACCAAGACTCCGAAAGAATTCTACGCCTTTTTCGCCATGCCCAGAAATTGGATGCCAAACTTTCTCCGGGGTTGCGATCACTGGTACGGAATCGGCTCAAGCTTGTCGATGCCGCACTGATGACTAATCCTGCCGCCAACGTCACATTCCGTTCCATTCTTCAGCAAGTGGGTTCGGTGGGTCCTACCCTTGCTGAGATGCATGACCTCGGTCTTCTCGGAAGGTTTATTCCCGAGTTCGACCGGCTCACCTGCAAAGTACAGCATGAGTTGTATCACAGATACACGGCAGACGTGCACGTGCTCCAATGCATCACTCAACTCGACAAGGTTTTTCAGGGAAAGGACGAGATTTCTCGTCGCTACCGTGAAGTACTTGGAAAAACAGAAGTTCCGGCATTGCTTTACTTGATGTTGTTTTTACATGACCTTGGAAAGGACGAGGGACCAAAAGGCCATTGCGAACGTGGTATAGGCATCGCCACATCACTGATGGAACGTTTGTCTATACCCGAAGAGATGAGAGACCGCGTCCTTTTCGTGATCCGAAATCACCTTGAAATGGTCCGCTATTTCTACAAGTACGACTTGGAAGACCCAAAAGTGATTGAGTCTTTCGCTGCATTCGTAGGAAGTGAACAACGACTCCGTTACCTCTATGTGCATACTTATTGTGATGCAAACGGAACGGCTCCCGACTTATGGAATCAGCACAAAGATGATCTCCACCACCAGCTCTTTTCAAATACCCTTCAAGTGTTGCGAGGGAAATCCGTTAAAAGAGACCCAGCAGCTCTTCGTAAATCCTATGCCAATTTGGAATTGGAAGACATCTCGCCCCCACAGATCGCGGAACAACTGGAACAATTCCCCAACCGCTATTTCGCACATGTTGGAGAAGAGGAAGTCGCCCTCCATGTTTCGATGACGAGCGGTTTTTTAATCGAAGGAGAACAGAACGGAAGCGAACCCATTTCCATAGTCGAGTGGCGAGACGATGTTCGCCGATCTCTAACAATCGTCCACATCGTCACTCGCGACCAAAAAGGTCTTTTCGAAAAACTTGCGGGATCCTTTGCCATCGCAGGACTTAATATACTCGGGTCACGTGCCTTCACCCGTTCCGACAATATAGCAATAGACGTCTTTTTCGTAGAGAAAGACGAAGGTGCGTCAAAGATGAAGGATGAGGATATTCGGACCATCTTCGAAAACACTCTAATGGAGGTACTATCCGGAGAAATTTCAACCAATAATCTGATTCGTGAAAGAAGGCGAAAACTTAATACGAGAGCACCTTTCTCTCATGAAGACAGACTGGGCGCAAAAATTGCACCGAACGTCGACGTTTATCGCGATGCCCTCGTCGATCGGACTATAGTAGAGGTTCGTGCTGCCGACCAGATCGGACTCCTACACCTAATCGCCAAAGCCATCGCAGATTGCGGGCTTAGTATCGCATTCGCTCGGGTAGCGACTGAACACGGGGTGGCCAACGACGTATTTCACGTCGAAGCGGCAAACCCCGAAGAAACCTTTTTACCTGCCCGATACCTCGAACTTCGCGAACGTCTAGGGCAAGACCTTTCCGCAGGCAAGTATCACATGGAAGTTTGACTCGCCCATCCTTTCATAACGCCCGAGGATTGTGCGAGTATCTTTCTTAAGCAAAAGCTTAAGCTCGTACACTAAACGACCAAGGGCAAGATGAGACGGAAAGCAGTTCCTTGTTCACTTGATTCCAAGAGTTCAAGATCACCTTCATGGCTTTTTAGGATTCGTTTTGAGATAGCCAAACCCAACCCCGTACCCTCTTTTCGCCCAGTCAAGAAGGATTCAAAAATGCGGTCCCGCAACTCCTCGGATATGCCGCCACCTGAATCCCGCACGCAAATGAAAACCCGGTGACCATCCCCCTGGTTCACAGCAATGGAAAGCAAACCACCATCGGGCATTGCGGACAAGGCATTCAGAATCAAGTTCAACAAAGCCTGTTGAAGTTGTCCCTTATCGGCCATGACCACCAAATCCATTGGCGAATCCTCGAATTGTATCTCGACCTTGGCGCGGGCCAACTTCAGACGAACTAAACGAAAAACATCGTCCAACAACTCGGTAATCGATAATTCGAGACGTATCGACTCCCGATTTTTGCCAAAGTCCAAGATTCTGCCTGCGATTTGTTCAAGATGATTAAGCTTTTCGCGAATAACATCCAGATCTTTCTCTGTATCTTTCTCCGACGTTGCGCCTGAGTTGATCGAATCGAACAACAGTCGCAAAACCATTAGAGGATTCCGGATTTCGTGAGCGATTTCCGCAGCAAGCATGCCCAAAGTCGTCAAGCGCTCGCTCTTTCGCAAACTTTCCTCCGTATCGAATACACGGCCGTACAACCTAGCATTTTCTATTGCGATGGCTCCGAGGTCAGCTAACGCGCGAGCCAACAATCGTTCATCATCGTTGAATCGGTAAGGTTTATCCACATACAACGACAAGACTCCTATTGCCTCGTTTTCATAAACCAATGGCGTAGCCAGCATCGAGTGCAATTTCTCCTCACGGATCAAATGAATAAAGTGATGTTCCTCAGTACGGAACAAATCTCTGGTCTGAATCTGCCTTAGACCTCGCAAGGCCGAGCCCAATGAGCTCTCTGTAGGCCTCAAAGTCTCTTCGACATCTACAAAACCATTAGGTCCACGCAAGGAATGCAACCGCAACAAATCCTTGTCCCCATCATAAAGAAACAAAGCGGAAAACCGACACTCCATCAACCCAAGGGCTTCCCTCGCAATGGACCGCAAGACCTCCTCTACTTCCCGCTTGTCCGCCATTGCCTGCCCAACACCCACCAAAGACTGTAACTGCCCAGCCTTATGTCGCAGTTGCCTGATGAGCCACATGTTTTGCAGGACTCGACTGGCCTCGTTGGCAATAAGAGAGAGAAGGCGGAGATCATCCTCATCGAAATCATTCTTGCGGAATGAATCTACGTTCAAGGCACCGATAGTTCGGCCTCTCTCGCGGATCGGCGCAGCCATTTCAGACTTCACTCGATCATCCAGAGAAAAATAACGAGATTCGTCGTCAATATTCGGAGCAAGCAGAGGCTCGCCATGCAAAGCCACCCACCCAGTAATTCCACGCCCTAAAGGCAATTCAAAACCACGGGCATCTTCAGACAAACCTCGTTCCACCTCTATCAAAAGTTGATTGGAATCGGCATTAATCAATGAAATCGATGCCGAACCCGCATCGAAAGTCCTCATCACCTCATCAATAATTCCCTCCAGCGCAATCTCGGGATCCTCGGAATCTCCTGCCAGCGAACTAACCCGATAAAGTGCATCCAAAGCCCTTCGGTCCTTTGCTGCGACATTTCCTTGATTCGAACTCATTCAAAGACCATGTACACCATATCCCAAGGAGGTCACAACCACCAAAAATCGCTTTCAAAAGCCAATCGAAAAATCCAAACTACCCTTCAATGGAAGGCTTTCCGAAGCAGGTCAAAAGAGAAAACCGTCAAACCGAATGGATCCTGTTCAGACTCAAGAAAAACACTACTACTTACTTTGCTTGGATGAAATGGCGCCATGAATCCTCGATTGGACGACCGTACAAAAAACTCACAAATGGTCGCTGTCTTGGTCGAACAGGTTCTCGAAGCAAATGCATGCCAGCCTCCTTGGGATCGCGATTGCCCTTACGGCTATTGCAGCGAATACAGGAAGTCACGACGTTTTCCCAGGAAGTTTTTCCACCGCGATCTCGGGGCACCACATGATCCATGTTCAATTTCTTTTCAACAAAAGAATTACCGCAGTACTGGCAAAGATGCCCATCCCGTTCGAACAAATTCTGACGATTGAACTTCATTTCCCTAAGCAGCATCCGGTCGTAGTTCCTAAGGAGAAGAACGCTAGGCACTCTCACCGCCTGATTCACAGTATGTATCAAGCGACTTCCTTCGGAAATTGGTGTCTCTGTCGAAAAAGCAAACCACGCATTAGCATCGAAAAGGCGAAAACTCCCATCCTCGGCATAGATGACTTGGGCATGCTCAAGCGCAAGTAAACTGAAAGTTCTTTCAACACCCACCACATTAACGGCTTGCCACAATCGATTCAAAACAAGCGTTTGGTAAGAAGTGTCCATTGATGGAGGAACTTTAACTTAATAAACCCCGAGCATGTCAAAGGGATTTTCTTTACAGGCAATCAACGCCAAGAGAACAATTGAGAAAGCGAATATTCTACCTGAAGGTTCAGTAGCTTCGACCGTCCTTGTTTTCGAAGTAATTGAGAAATGCCTTGTGTACCACTCGATATCCACCGGGCGTGGGATAGTCTCCGGTAAAATACCAGTCGCCTTTATGGTTGGGAAGAGCCAAGTGGAGGCTTTCTATGGTTTGGAAGATAATTTCCACATCCCCTTTCCAAGGTAAAGATTCGGGAGTCACGAGCTCGGCAATCTTGGAAGAGATTTCTTCTGCGGTAAAATTCTCGTAGATGCGCTTGACCTGGTTGGTTTCGGCCTCCTTTTCGTCGACCAGAGATTTGCGGCAAGCCTCGGCCACTTCCTCGAGCAAGCCGTCGAATCCTCTTTCCTTGACTAGTGCTACGGCAGCCTGAAAGGCGACGAACTTTCCTAGTTCGGACATATCTATGCCGTAACAATCCGGATAGCGTATCTGGGGTGCAGTCGAAGCAACTACAAGCTTGCGAGGGCATGCTCGGCTTAAAATCTTGAGGATGCTTCGCTTGAGGGTGGTGCCCCTGACGATAGAATCGTCAATACAAACGAGAGCATCTTCTCCTTCATTAACCACACCATAAGTGATGTCATATATATGAGAGACCAACTGAGCTCTGCCCGATTCTTGACTGATGAAGGTCCGGAGCTTGATGTCCTTGTTCGCAATTTTTTCTCCACGCGGCCAATTATCCATTACAAGATCATCTATCATTTCTGGACTAATCCCACCGTTCTTTGCGGCAAACCCGAGTTGATCCTTAACTTGTATTCGACGGATGCGTCGAAGTTCGTCCATCAGCCCGTAGTAAGCACTCTCAGCCGTATTTGGAACATAACTAAAAACGCTTTTGGAAAAGTCCATGCCAACGGAATCCAGGACCCGTTTTGCAAGCAAGGCTCCGAGATGTTTGCGCTCAGCATAAATCTCGGGATCATTGCCCCGGGAAAAATAAATTCGCTCGAAGGAACAACTGGCATGTGTGCCCGGATCGTCCGCAAAACGCTCTGTCAAAATTTCACCATTGGCACGAACGATGACCACGGTTCCGGGCTCTATCTCCTCCACTTCATTCGCATCCTTCTCGAAAACCGTCATGAGAGGAGCTCGTTCCGAGGCGAAGGCAACCACTTCATCGTCACAGACGAAGAAACCGGGGCGAATTCCCAACGGATCTCGCATGACAAAGGAATCGCCGTTCCCGACAATCCCGGCGATCACGTAACCGCCGTCCCAATTCCTAGCTGCATCACAAAGGATGGAAGCAAAGTCGAGACGTTCCCCGATCCATTTGGAAACCTCGGAACCGGCAATACCTTCAGACTCAGCTTGAGCAGCCAACTTATCGTTGGCTGCATCCAGATAATAACCGGCTTCTTCCAAAATAGCTTGGGTGTCGGTGTCGAAAACCGGGTGCTGACCACGTTCGACGAGGCTTAAGTTCAACTCGTCTCCGTTGGTCAGGTTGAAGTTGCCGGCAACCATAAGGTTTTTCGCCGGCCAATTGCTTTTGCGAAAGTAGGGATGACAGGAAGTGGCTCCATACCCACCGGAAGTCCCGTAGCGGAGATGGCCAAGGAGGATTTCGCCACCATAATCGAAGCGTTCCTTGACGGTTTCCGGAAATTCCGGATAAGCGTGCCCTTCGTCCAACAGTTTCTGATACCGCCTCAACTGCCCGCCGAAAATTTTCGATAAAGCCTTGGAACTGGTACTGCGTTCACGAAACATGAAGGCTTCACCGGCGGGAACGTTCAATTTCATGGAACCGATACCGGCACCGTCTTGACCACGATTATGCTGCTTTTCCATGAGAAGAAAGAGCTGATTAAAACCCCATAAGGGCGTACCGTGGCGCTCAACGTAATGAGCAAGAGGCTTGCGAAGCCGTACGAGGGCTATCCCACAATGATGTCCGATTTCGTCGCTCATTTATTAGCTCAAGAATTATTCATGGCATGGGGAATGGCATTCTCCCAGCTCTCCCGCAACACTTTCACGTCTACGTCTAGAATGGTTTTTCCGTCGACAATTCCTTGGAAACGACCGCTTCGGTTGACTATCCCGATTTGCTGCGCATCGACGCCGGCTTGCCTTGCGGAGGACAACACTTCGGAAAGTTTCTCCGGCTTTACAGCCAAAACAGCTCTGCCTTGGCTTTCTCCGAAGAGGAGAGCATCCAGCCGGTTGGAAGGGCCTCTCGACCCAAAATCCAAGTCCACGCCGAAGGTTGCGTCGTCAAAAAGCATTTCGGCCACCGTAACGAGCAGACCACCCTCCGATACGTCATGAGCGGCGGATACGCAACCTGCTTGGATTTGGCTAATGAGCAAGTCCTGCAAGTTTTTCTCGGCCTGCAGATTCACTTCGGGAACCTTGCCCTCCTTTCGATCGTGGTGGGTCTGCATGAAATAGCTTGCGCCTAGCTCAAAAGGTAGTCCTCCGAGAAGAACAAGAGTCTCGTCGCCGCCACTTATGAAACTGCGGGTGACGTCTTCACTTCCCTCGATAAGCCCGACCATCGAAACGACGGGCGTAGGATCGATGGCCCCGTCGCCATGCTCGTTGTAGAGGCTGACGTTGCCTCCCACAACAGGAACGTCGAAGAACTTGCACGCCTCAGCCAAGCCCTTTACGCACTCGCTGAGCATATAGTAGACTTCAGGCTTGTTGGGGTTCCCGAAATTCAAGTTATCGGTCACGGCCAATGCGCGAGCCCCCGAACAGGCCAAGTTCCGCATGCACTCGACGAAGGCGATCTGGGCCCCGCGATACGGGTTTAGATAGCAGAAACGGTTGTTGCAGTCGTTCGAGATGGCGATGCGCTTTTCGATCCCCGAGATGGCGAGATGCACAACCCCTGCATCGCTTCCGGGAGCAATCGTGGTACCGGCCATGACCATGTGGTCGTATTGTCGCCATATCCAATGCTTCGAGGCGATAGTCGGATGGCCGAGCAATTGCTTGAAGGCCGCCTCCACTTCCTCTGCATGCAAGTCATCGTATTTGTCTGACGTCCAGTCGCGAGCGGCGACGACGTGGGCGGGTTCTTTGGCGGGTTGGTCGTAAATCGGGGCCTCGTCGGTCAAGGACTTGGCGGGAATATCGGCCACCACGACACCCTTGTGCCGTACGACCATGCGATCGCCTTCCTTGACCTCCCCGATCTGGGCTGCATGTAAATCCCATTTTTCGAAAACCTCCTCCAGTTCCCTCTCGCGTCCACGATTAACGATCACGAGCATGCGCTCCTGGCTTTCCGAAAGCATAATCTCGTAGGAGTTCATGCCCTCCTCGCGCTGGGGCACGAGATCAAGATCAATTTCAATACCGGCGTCACCACGCGAAGCCGTCTCGCAAGAGGAACAAGTCAAGCCGGCCGCACCCATATCCTGAATGCCAACAACCAATCCTGGAATTACCATCATCTCAAGACAAGCTTCCAGCAAGAGCTTCTCCATGAACGGGTCGCCCTTTTGGACGGCGGGACGATCTTCGGCGCTTTCCTCGGTTAGTTCGCGGGAGGCGAAACTGGCCCCGCCCAGCCCGTCGCGACCGGTGCCGGGCCCAACGTAGTAAACGGGGTTTCCAACGCCCTTGGCGGCTCCTCGCTTTATTTCTTCATGCTTCAGAATACCGGCACACAGAGCATTGACGAGTGGATTACCCTCATACGACTCATCGAAATAGACGTCGCCGCCAATATTCGGAATCCCAAGACAGTTACCATAATGGGAGATGCCGTGCACCACTCCCCGAAAGAGGCGGCGAACCTGAGGTGAATCCAAGGAACCGAAGCGCAAGGAATTCGTCAGGAGAACGGGCCTAGCTCCCATAGTGAAGATATCCCGCACGATTCCTCCCACACCGGTGGCGGCTCCCTCGAAAGGTTCGATGGCGCTGGGATGATTGTGGGACTCGATCTTGAAGCACACACCCCAACCGTCGCCGACGTCAATGACACCGGCGTTTTCCTCGCCCGCCTTTACCAGCACTTGCCCAAGAGCATCCTTGTCGGCCTTTTCGGTCGGGAACAATCGGAGAAGCTTGCGCGTGTTCTTGTAGGCGCAATGCTCCGACCACATGACGGAAAAGATGCCGAGTTCGGTTAGGTTCGGCACACGGCCCAAAATTTCCTTCGCTCGTTCGTATTCCTCAGGCAGCAGTCCGTGCTCGGCCACAAGCTCGGGCGTGATATCAACATTCAAGGTGTCGTCCGGGTTCGGCGGTGGAACGGGACGGGAAGCAGGTTTTTCGGAAGTTTCCAAACTCATGCCGATACCATTTCTACGGGTTCTTCTTCAAGCAAGGGAGACAAGAACGCCCGCAGGACACCGATGCCGTCTAGACCGGGATGAAACGTTTCCACCACCCGTTCGGGATGGGGCATCATGCCGAACACGTTCCCGGCGGCGTTGCGAACGCCCGCGATGTCGTTGACGGAACCATTCGGGTTACCGTGCCCGGGACCGTCCGCGGGATCGCCGTCGTATCGCAGGAGCACTTGTCCGTTCGCCTCCAGTTCGCTCAGGTCATCGGCATCCAACCGGTAGTTGCCTTCGCCATGGGCGATCGGAAGATAAATCTGCTCGCCTAAGTTGGCCTTGCTGAAGTTCTCGGTCGAATCCTCCGGCGCCAAACACTGGTTCACGCAGCGAAACTCGATGCAATTGTTTCGAACCAGTGCGCCCGGCAGCAAACCCGCCTCGCACAGGATTTGAAAACCGTTGCATATGCCGAAGACAGGTCCACCCTTTTTGGAAAAGCTCTTCAAGTCCTCCATGATCGGGGAAAACCTGGCGATGGCTCCACAACGTAGGTAATCGCCGAAGGAGAATCCTCCTGGCACGATCACTGCCTCGGTCTCGACCGGAAGAGCCGACTTGTGCCAGACTCGTTCCGCAGGAAGGCCGATCACATCGTTTATCGCATGCCACGCATCCCAATCGCAATTGGATCCGGGAAACTGAATAATCGCTACTCGCATAGGTTACGGTGAATGGGTGAAATTCATAATGTGTGATTCAATTCTTGTCCTTCTCGTAATCCTCATCGGTGAGGGCTTCCTCGACCACAAAATTGGTGAGTTTACCGATGCCTTCGATTTCAACCGTCACCTCGTCCCCCGACATCAGAAAGCGACGCGGATCCTGGGCTGCACCCACTCCAGAAGGCGTACCCGTCAAAATAAGGGTCCCGGGAAGAAGGGTGGTACTGCCGCTGAGAAAAGCGATCAGGGTGGGCACGTCGAAAATCAAGTCGTCGGTTCCCGATTCCTGCACCAAGTCGTCGTTCAAGTATGTTCGAAGCGTCAGCTTGGAAGGATCGGAAATTTCATCGGTCGTCGTCAGGCAAGGACCCACCGGGCAGAAGGTGTCGAAGGTTTTTCCGCGACAATACTGCCCCCCACCTTTTTCCTTCTGCCAATCGCGAGCGCTCACGTCGTTGGCGCAAACATAGCCTAGCACGTGGTCGAGTGCTTCCTCCTTGGTGACATTCTTGCAAGGGCGGCCGATCACGACTCCTAGCTCGCCTTCGTAATCCACCATGTCGCTCCTCAGAAATCGCGGAAGTACGATGGGAGATCCGGGATCCTGTATGGCCGTGGCGGCCTTCATGAAGATCATCGGGTGCTTGGGTAGTTCCTCACCCGATTCCTCGGCATGAGCCTTGTAATTAAGACCCACGCAATAGATGCAACGAAAGTCGACGGGGGAGAGAATCTTTCCCGGGTCGGCCGGATCGTCGGTGGCCACGAATCCGCCTTTTTCGTTTTGACGAATCACGAACATCAAGCCCTCGTCGTCAATACGACCGAACCCAAGTTCGCCCTTTCGATCCAGATAACGAATGATCTTCACCGCGGGAAGCTAATCGATCTCATAGCGGAAGTCTTCGATGATCGGGTTGCTCAACAGCCCATCACACAGCTCATCGAGTTTCTTACGAGTGCCGGGGTCGTCCACCCCATCGATCTCAAAGGTGATCGTCTTGCCGACTCTCACCCCTCGGGCGGAAGCATGGCCCAGACTTTTCATGGCGTGTTCCACAGCGGCCCCTTGGGGGTCCAATACCGTAGATTTTGGAGAAACAAATACCGTTACCTTCACGGGCAAACCTAATGAGCGCCCTTCCCCCAACCTTTCAAACCTATTTTGCGCACAAGACGAAAAAGTTGTTAACTCAACCCTTCAAACGGTTGCGCGGATGAAAGGCCGCATGATCGTCCAAAAGACGCTCTCCCTCAACGTGGGTGTAGATTTGCGTGGTCCCGATGTCGGCGTGACCAAGCATTTCTTGAACCGCTCGAATATCTGCGCCGCCCATCAATAAATGTGTGGCGAAAGAATGGCGCAAAATATGGGGAGTCACGTTTTTCTCGATCCCGGCTTTGCGGGCGTAATCCTTGACCAGCACCCAAACCATCTTTCGGGAAATCCCCTTCCCACGCATGCTGAGGAACAATTCGCCACCCGTTCCATCCTTCACCAGACTTGGACGACCACCATGCAAGTAGTTGCGAATGGCTTGGGTCGCCTGCCCGCCCACGGGTACAACCCGCTCCTTGGAACCCTTACCGAAGACTCGGGCAAACCCTTCGTCGCAATCCACGGAGGTCATGGGCAAGGTGCAAATCTCCGACACGCGCAAGCCGCTACCGTACATGAGCTCGAAGATCGCCTTGTCTCGCTTGCCGAGGGGAACGTTCGTATCGGGGGCTTCCAGAAACTTCTCCATTTCATCGATCCCAAGCATATCAGGCAAATGCCGATGCTTTCTGGGGTTGGACAGAAGCTCGGTAAAATCATCCTCGCGAAAATTCTCGGCCACTAGAAAACGGGCCATCATCCGAACCGCGGATAGCTTTCGAGCCAAGCTGGCCACTGCGTATCCCCCCCTAGTCAGATCGGCAAGCCAGGCCGACACGTCCTCTCCACTCGCCTTTCGCCAGTTCTGCACTCCGCGATCGTCGAGAAAACACGAAGCCTGCGCAAGATCCTGCTCATAAGAAGACACCGTATTGTCAGCCAAACCCTTCTCCAGTTGTATCGAGACCAGAAAGGCGCTCAAGTCGGGCTCGAAGGCGGGAGGAGGTTCGAGAGGCTCCGCTCCCTCGAAGCGTCTCAAGGTGGTGACTCCGCCCATTACGCCAACCCTAATCCGAGGGAGTTTTCACCGGGCGAATCTCGCCCGCGAAAATCTTGCGGTATATTCGGTTTTTAGGGGTCTTCATCTTGCTCACGAGAAAACCCTGCTTCCGCAAGGCTCCATATCCATAGCGATAACTCGCGGCCAGCCTAGGATAATTGAAAACGTTGGCATTGCCCAGCATCTCCTTCAACTTTCCCAAGTAACCCGTGCCCACCTCGACGTTCGTCTCCCAGTTAAAGGCAAGCCGATAGCTTTTGTCGGTAACGTCCTTCCACGCTCCCTCGGTCAACTGCATCATACCGCGGGCAACGGAAGTTTCGGCATTCGCATTCAGGCTGCTCTCGGCATGGCAAATGGCATAAACAAAGGCCGGATCCAGACCATACTTGCTGGCTTCCTTCTTCACTTTCGGCCACACCTTCTCCGAAGAGATGAAATTCTTGCCCCGGTCGATCACCCCGCACGAGGAAATCGCTCCGATTGCAATTACGAAAACCAACCTCTTCCAAACCAATACTCTCCGCCTCACTACTCCAAACAAGCGCCACTTAAACGGACAGGCAAGAATTTTGGTCAAAGAACCCTAGAACAAAGCCCACGAGGGCGAAAACCAAGGGCAATTACATCTCCTTATAAGATTCTTGGGGCTAATCCTTCTCCAACCAAGCCTTCGTCCCGTAATCGTAGAACCGTCGAGGGCTGCTTGTCTCCCGTTGGTAGTACAACCATCCCTTGCTTTCGTGTCGATAAACGAAGGGATAAAGAGTTTGGTTAGTCCAACACCAATCCAACGAAGCATCCCAATACCATAAAGAATCAAGAGTTGATCCGACGGGATATATCCACCCGTGCTGGGCATGAAAGCTCCAACCCGAACCAGTCGGAAAGTACTCGCCGAACCATTCCAGAGAACGCCAACCATTCGACAGAACCGTCCCCGCAACCGTAAGAGCGTTGGAAGAAGATGAAGTTGAAGAGGAAGAACTCAAAACCTCAGCCTCGAGAACCAGCAAGCCCACTCCGAAGGCTTCGTCGTTGACGGAGAGAAGCTTGCCATCCGGAGTAATCGACACGTACTCACATGCCGATGATTGGGTTTGTTCGCCCTCCGGGGAAAGAAAGGAATCCACCCTTTGCCAAACTTGGCTCCCGTTCTCATCGAATTTGGTTATCATTCCCCGCCAATCGGTTCGCGGGTCGGCCACGCACTCGTTGAGGATGGATATTCTCGTCTGGTTACCATCGGTCCCCTTCCACGGGTCACACCCCTCGATGCCCGTACCGCTTGCCACAATCATGCCGCCGTCGGCAGTAGCCATAATGCCCCAGCTCTCGTCGTAGATTAATTTTGGGTTGCCTGCTCCCAAACCGGCAAACTTGTCGACGCCTCCCACCGGATCGCCGAACTCTCGAGTCCAAGTAACGGTTCCATTCAAATCCAAGGCAGTGAGATAGGAATCAAGGATTCCGGAAGATTTTCCCCCATGCCCGCAAAAGGCGAAACCTTTAAGCGCTCCGGCATTAGCCAACACGGATAGATCGGTAGGTTCTCCCCGAGTCGGGTAAGACTTGCTCCAAAGGGTAACTCCCTGAGCATCCAGCTTCTTGAGAATGGCCTCATTGGGATATTGGACGGCCGAAGTAAGGACCAGGAAATTGCCGGTCGCGCCAATGGGGCGTACCCCCTTGACCGTCAGGGAATCAGAGAAGTCCCGGCGCCAAGTTGGAGACGAAGGCGCATTGGCGGCATTAAGAAGATCGGGGCCATAGTAAGCCACGAAGGCGGTACCACTGGACGGGTTGCCGTAGGACTTGAAACCCTCAAGTCCACCTTGCTCTGCGTTGGTAACGCCACCGGTTATCAAACCTCCGGCAGGAGTGGCATGAACTACTTCGTAGGCCGAAGAAACTCCACCGATGGACTCGGATAGGACATGCTCCCAAGAGACATTCCCGGTGTTTGAGTCAACCTTCACAAAGAAGGCATCCTCGCTCCCATCGGATAACCCCTTGAAGCCGGCAAGAAAACAGGCATTACCAACTTCGGCGACCTGGTTGAAGCCGTCCTGCTTCCCACTGCTCCCTCTAGTCAGGCTCCAAGACCAAGAGGCTTCGCCGGACCCGCCGGACGGACTGAGGTGGAGATAACCCGACCAACCGCTAGGTACTACCTTAAGGGCAAAGGCTTCCTTTGATCCGGCGGCATCGACGCTCTTGCCCACCACCAAGTAACCGCCATCAGATGTTCCGATGCCATGCACCGCATGGGGATCCTCCCCAAAATCCGCTTCACCGATACCGGCGTAGAAAACCACCCCGGGGGCATCTGAACTTACCGCAGTGTTCCCCATGAGAGACAAGGCATTCAATAAGTTTATAAGGATGGAAAGTTTTAAAAATCTCATGGTGGTTCGTTTGCAACAGATCAAAATCCAAAGAAGTTTAAATGAACAGTTTGTTCATCTAAAAAGCGGGAAGAAAAAACTTAAAAACAACTAGCGGGCAAGAAACAAAAAGCCCAGTAGGAACAAGATGCCGAAGAGTGCGGTGAGTCCAATCGGGTGTATACCGGTAGTCGCCTGTTGCTCCAGATCGGCCTCGGTTTCTTCATCCGATTTACCAGGGTAGAACCCAAGCCTTTGCAGGGGCTGGGAAAGCCACTTGGCCATAATGCCCGGTCCATCGGCGGTGAAAGCTGAAAACTTACCCGAGACACCACCCACGAAAAAGGCATGAGCCTTCTCGTTAAGACCGTTCCAAAAGGTCGACATGGAACATAAAAACAAGCGACCGGCCTTGCGGTAGATGAAGTCTATATCCAAGTTCACGGACCTGACCTCGGGTGGGTAGATCTTCTTCAGCTTTAGACAGGCCACGGCCAGAATAGAGAAAAAGAGAAGGAGAGTCTGGTTCACGACGTGAGTGGCGTCATAGGGGTGGTAGCCTCCGCCATAATTGGGGAGAAGCTGGTAAAGCCATTGCGGGTTGCAGCCGAGGAAAATACAGAGAAAGGAGGAAAGACCCATGGCAAGGAGCATATTCAGGGGGGCTTCCTTGGGTCGTAAACCGGAATCTTTTGAGAAAAAGGCAAAATAGGGTATCTTAATTCCCGCGTGCTCCACTACGCCGGCGGCGGCAAAAAGGAGAACGAGCCAAAGAAATAGGTGCCCTTCCCTAGCAGCCTCCACCATGATGAGCGACTTGCTCACGAAGCCGCTAAAAAGGGGAAAGGCCGAGATGGAAGCCGCCCCGATTATGCAGAATCCCGTAGTCCAGGGCATGGACTTATAGAGCCCGCCCAGCTCGGAACCGCGAATTTCCCCTGTCCGAAAGAGAACTGCGCCCATGCTCATGAAGAGTAATCCTTTGTAGATCACATGAGTGAAGGCGTGAGCCACCGCCCCGTCGATGGCCAGTTCCGTGCCGATGCCAACGCCGACCACCATGAAGCCGATCTGGTTGATTTTGCTATAGCAGAGGACACGACGCAAGTCGTTCTCAATGACGGCGTAAAAGATGGGAAAAAAGGCCATGAGGCCACCTACGAGCAAGAGGACGTCGGCTCCGGGAAAGAGACGTGCCAACATGCAGACGGCGCACTTCGTGGTAAAGGCGCAAAGAAATACCGGACCCGTGGGAGTAGCCTCGGCGTAGCCGTCCGTCAACCAAACGTGCAAGCCGGGGAAAGCGGCCTTGATGCCGATCGCGAGGAGGATGAGCGTCGCTCCTAGGTCGCCCCCCTCAAGAGCCTCCGTAAGGGAAACCATGGCGAAGGCTTCAGGCCCGCCCACGGCATGGTAGCGGAAGACGATTCCGGCCAAAAGAAGCAGGCCCGATGAAACATGGAAAAATAAGTAGCGAAAACCCGACTGTTCCGCCCGTTTGGTTTTGCGACCCCATATTTGGAACACCGAAGTGATGGCGAGCCCCTCCCACCAAAGGAAGAGCGATATCAAGTCGCCCGCAAAAGCTACACCCACGGCGGTTGCCGCATAGAGCAATCCCGTGGAAAGTTGCCAAGGGTCTCGCAAGTGAAAGGCGTAGAGTCCCGCCACGAGGGCGGCTATGTGAAAAAGGTAGCCGAAGAGAATGGCCTGCCTGTCTACCTCCGCGTTGATTATTTCCTGCCCGAACAGAACCATCGTGGAAGTGGCTCCGACTTCCATAGTACTGACAAGCCAAAGCCCCAATATGGGAGCAATGACCATGACGGCAGAGGCATATCGACCTCTCAGGATACCTGCTACGATACCACCAAGTATGAGAGCGGTGGCCGGATGGAAGGAGATTTCTGCGGCGGCTAACATCCCATCAGTCCTTTTCCCAGTAATCTTCGTCCCGCATGAGAATACGGTGACCTTTCACGCTTCGCAAGGCCTTGGAGATGAGGATGAGGGCGGCGCATGAAACAAACCCGTAGATAGCATAAAAAACAGGCCAAGTCTCAGGGCCTTCCACCAGACCGCCCATGCCATCATGAAAGGCGGCGTGCTTGTGCCATCCGAACCCGAAGACGAGGTCGATCAGCAGGAGAAGAGCGCAGAGACCGAAAAACGCGTTGAGGAACTTTTTCACGTTGGCAGGATGATCCAGCCAACGCTTGGGTTCGTTCTTCGATTTTTTCTTAGTAGGCATGACTTTGTTATCCTTCCTTGAAGCAATCAGTATCACAGACCCGCCAAGCTGAGCAAGACGTCTGAGAAAAAGAACAGGCCGAAGCAACCCAAGGCGGTGCAAGACAAGGGAACCACGCATTGCCAAGGAGCTTCCTTGAGACCGCCCTCTCCTTCCTCGTTGTCATTTTCATTGCGAAAGAAGGCTCTTACCGCAACGGGCAGAAGATAAAAGACGTTCAGGAGTGAACTGACCAGCAAGACGACCACCACCCAAACGTAGTCGCGTTCGAGAGCGCCAAGTATCAAATACCACTTGCTTACGAAACCACCGAGCGGTGGCAATCCGATGACGCTCAGGGAACCGATGAGAAAGGCGCCCATAGTGAAAGGCATCTTGCGGCCAAGGCCACGGAGCTCGCTTACGTATTTCTTGCCGGAAGCGACAAGGATGGCGCCCGCGCAGAAAAACAGAGTGATCTTGCCGCAAGCGTGCATGGCGATGTGAACCACAGCCCCGGCGGTGCCCTGCTTGGTGGCGAGGGTAGCTCCAAGAACGACGTAACCCAGCTGACCAATGGTGGAGAAAGCAAGACGCCGTTTGAGGTTGTCCTGAGAAAGGGCGATCAGGGAAGAAATGAT
>MDTC01060055.1_pt1 | contig 23473 bp, 16 predicted proteins | sample 811181 | NCBI WGS metagenome assembly MDTC01 (sample SAMN05326644, study PRJNA326480) | marine metagenome | isolation source: seawater | place: Pacific Ocean: North | collected 2011 | reverse complement strand
GCTGGGACGCGGTCGCCGCCGGTCCGGACGGTCCGCTCACAGCCGCCCTGCGCGAGGCGACCACCGCCCGGTGGATCCTGGTCGGCGAGCCCTTCGATCCCCGCCTGCCTGACGTCGATGGGGCCCTGCTGCGCCTGCTCGGGCCCCGGGGCGAGCGCTTCGATCCCCACGCGACGACCCCCCTGCCGCCCCAGGCCGACAGCCTGCGCGCCGACATCGCCGCCCGCCGCCCGCCCGACGACGTGCACCCGGTCCTGGCCCTGCTCGGTCGCCTCGGCGAGCTCGCCCCCGACCACGGCGATCACCTCGTCCTGGTGGGCGTAGGTTCCGGGATCCAGCTGGTCCTGGAGGCCCTGCGTGCGTCCGCCGTGATCCGCGACCAGACCCTCGCCGTGCTCGCCATCGGGGGGGTGATCCGCGGGCTCGACGGCCGCGACGACGCCCTGGGCTGGCAGGCGTGTACCGACTGGCTCCAGGCGAACTTTCGCCACCAGGTGCTCGACCTCGAGGCCGCCCACCGGACTCCCTACCTGTCCATCGCCTGGCTCGACCGCGCGATGGACCCGCCGGGTGCGCTCGGCGTGCCCCTGGATCGCGCGCGCTTCCCCGAGCCGGCCGACCAGGGCAAGGCGGCGCGCGAGAGCATCGAGGTGGTCGACCTGGGCGTGGTGCCGGTCGATCCCGAGCTTCCGACCGACCTGCTCGCGCTGGCCCTGTGGGGCACGGTCACGGGATGGATCCGGGCTCGACGCCCGTGACCGCGATCCGAGGATCGGGCGCTAGCACAGGCGGCCTTCAACGCCGGTGTCGGCAGCCTTGCACCCCCCACAGGGACGACCCGTGGCATGGTACGTGTCGTGCTCTCCCTGTGATCCGATCTGGAACCCGATGTTGTCGCTCCTCCTCCCGCTGCTCCGGGGCCACGGCTCCCCGCACCCCGCGCGCCTGCTGCCGCTCGCGTGCGTCCTGGTCGCGCTCGGCAGCCTGGCTGGCTCGCTCCCGGGCATGGCGCTGGCCGCGGACGGCGTGGTGGCGCACGCGGAAGACCAGCTGTTCACGGTGCGCACCCTGTCGCAGGCCCGAACCGCGGCCGGGGACGAGCGCCTGGTCGTGGTCTACCTGACCGAGGACGGCAACGACGACTGCGCCTTCATGGAGGCGGAGGCGTGGACGCACCCCGACGTGCGGGCCTGGGTCGACGAGCACGCCATCGCCGCGCGGATCGACGGCAAGAGCTTCCACGGCGCCTCGCTGAAGGGGCGCTACGGCGTCGAGTCCGTGCCCGCCGTGCTCGCCTTCCGCGGGGAGGATCTGGCGCGCCGACACGAGGGCCCGCTCGACGGGAACAAGCTGCTGGCCTGGCTCGAGGTGGTGCGCGTCGGTGACGTGGCCGCCGCGGACATGCTGCTGTCGGAGGAGCCCGAGACCGGCGGTCCGTCCCAGGCGGTCGACGTCGATCGCGCGATGATGGACGCGCTGAACGCGCCGAACCCGATGGCGGCGACCAACGCCCTGCTCGAGGCCTGGCGCAAGGCCATCGGCACCCCCCAGCAGGAGCCCCGCCGCCCCCAGGTGGCCGAAGCGCTGCGTCCCTACCTCATCAACCAGGAGTCCCGCGAGCTCGTCCAGCGGGAGCGCGACGCCGCGTGGTCCCGCCATCGCCGCAACAAGCGCCTGGGCGATCTCGCCGACTGGGTCGCGCTGAACCACCTCCTCGAGGAGGACAGCGTCACCGTCGAGTGGGCCCGGGCGGCGCGGGAGGATCGCAAGAAGGGGATCGTGACCCTGCGCGAGCTGGTCAAGCACCCCCAGGATCCGCTCCTGGCCGTGCTCGCCAAGCGCGGAGACTGGCAGCTCATCGGTGCTGCCATCGGCGACCCGATCGCGCTGGTCGACCTGCGGCTGCGGGTCCACAAGGAGACCCGGATCACGATCACCGGGGCGGAGTCGGAGGCGGATCGCGCCTTCCTCCGCGAGCAGTTCGGCGCCATCGTGGCCGGCCTGCTGGCGGACGGTCGTGACAAGGAGGCCCGGGAGGCGTCGGACCACATCATGGAGCTCGACCGCGGGGCCGGCCCGACCATCGTGACGGTCGCCCTGCGTGCCCGGCAGCCCCGGCGCTGGATGCGCGCCCTGCTCAACCCCCACAAGGCGGAGCAGGTCCAGATGGCCATGGAGCTCACCCAGGCGCTGGAGAGCCGGTAGAACGCCGAGGAGTCGCAGACGCTCTGCCGACCGTGGCGCGCGTGCTCAGGTTGTCTGCGCGGCTGCCGATGATCCGGGCAGTACCAGAGAGCGCGTCATGCCGCACAACCGGAAGCACGAGCGGATCATCGATCTGCACATGAGGCCGATCACGGTCCGCAAGCTCCACTCCCACGCGCCCCTGTTCGGCGCGACCCTGGACGTGTCTCTCGGCGGCGCCCAGGTGACCGTGGAGGAGCCCGCCCCCATCGAGCAGGGCGACCACGTGGAGCTGCTCTTCGACGACCCCGAGATCGAGGTCACGGGCGTCGTGCGCTGGTGCCGGCACACCCGCCACAGCTGCGTCTTCGGCGTGCAGTTCGACGACCTGCTGCCCCAGTGGGCCGTCGCCGCCTGAAGTCGCGACATGACGCGGGGCAGCCGGGTGCTGGCGCCGCGGGGGGTCCTCGGATAGCCTCGGCCGTTCCTCGGTCCCGGAGCGTCCATGTCCCGTCCCGTCCTCCTCGTCGTCCCCGCGCTCCTGGCCGCGGCCTGCCCGACCCCCGAAGTCACCTACCAGGCCGACGTGCGCCCACTCATGGAGGCGCAGTGTGTGCGCTGTCACGCGGGCACCGGGCCGGGAGTCGGCGACTTCACGACCTACGAGAACGTGAGCGCGTTCGCCGGGCGCATCCAGGCGCGCATGGACGAGGGCAGCATGCCCCCCGCCGCCGCAGACCCCTCCTGCCGTGACTATGTCGGCAGCGAGCACATCACCCTGGCTGACGGGGACGCGGATCTCTTCCGCCGCTGGGTCGAGCTGCAGACCCCCGAGGGCAAGGAGAAGGACTACGTCGCTCCGCCCGCCCTGAAGACCGAGCTCGACGACCCCACCCTCGAGGTCACGATGGGTGCGGCATACGCGCCCACCTTTGCCGACGAGGCCAACCCGGGCAACGAGTACCGCTGCTTCATCCTCGATCATGGGCAGACAGAGCCCTTCTGGATCACCGCGCTGCACCCCAAGCTCGGCAACCCGGATCTGGTGCACCACATCGTGCTGTACGCCCTGACCATGGACGACGTGCCGGAGGGCTACGACCCCGAGAAGGGCATGGACTGCATCGACGGACGCGGCATCGACGTCGAGGGCGACCCGCTCTCCGATGGCATGATCACCGGCTGGGCGCCGGGCATGCTGCCCATCGAGTACGACGTCGGCGACACGGTGAAGGGGCTGAAGATCAACCCCGACCAGAAGATCGTCGCCCAGATGCACTACTACCTGCCGGGCCCGGACCACGTGGGCAAGACCGACCAGTCGGGCTTCCAGTTCCGCACGGTGACGTCGAAGGACGAGGTCGACGTGCAGCTGCGCATGGCCAACCTCGGCACCGACGGCCGCGCCATCCAGATCCCCGCCAAATCCACCTGGACCTACGACTGGGACTACACGATCGGCGCGCTGGAGGCGGGCACGATCTACGCGACCTTCCCCCACATGCACCAGCTGGGCACCGCCTGGAACCTCGAGATCGAGCACGCCGACGGCAGCACCGAGTGCATCAGCCGCGGCGACCGCTGGGACTTCGACAACCAGCTGTCCTACCAGCTCATCGAGCCGGTCCGGGTCAACAACGGCGACACCCTGCGCCTGTCCTGCAGCTACGACAACCCCACCGACGACGTGGTCACCGGTGGGGAGCGGACGGACGAGGAGATGTGCTACGTCTTCATCCAGGCCGAGATCAACATCCTCAAGTAGAGGCGTTTGACCTCGATCTTCAGCTGAAGATGGTGAAGCGCACCGTGTCGTACTCGCCGCCGCGGAGCACCGACGCCACCTGCTTGCCCTGGAGCTTCACGCCCAGCAGGCTCTCGAGGGCGCCCTGGAGCGCGCCAAAGGTGAAGGAGAGCTCGGTCTTCGAGCCGGGCTCCTCCATGCACGAGCAGATGGTCTCGGACGTGTCGACCTCGTAGGTCTCGTCGTCGATCTTGCGGATCGCGACGACCGTGCACAGGCGGGTGCCCTCCGGACCGAGCGCCGTGGCGAGCGGGCCACATGCGTCGACCGGATCGGTCTGGCTGCCCTTCAGTCCCAGCTCCTCCACCAGGCCGCGACCCCGGGCACGACCCGCGGTCCGCAGCGACACCATCGCCGCCCGGGTGCCGAGCGCCTCTTCCAGGCCGCGGACGCACGCCTTGAAGCACACAATGCTGTTCATGTCGCCGAGGTTCGGGCGGTGTTCGGTGGGACTGGGGATCTGCAGCATCGTCAACTCCGGGGGATTGGGGGCGAGAGGTCCGTGGTAGCGGGCAACGAGAACCTGCTGGGGATGGTATCGGAACTCGCGGCCTGAGCCGCGCATCGGATCCGGAGGGGTCTTGGAAGAGGGACCCGGACCTGCGGATCGAGCCGGATCCCCCTGAATTCCTGCGACCTTGCGCCACCGTGTCGTCCGGCAGGCGGCCGCCCGCAGGCAGGGTCCAGACGCAGCGACACCCGCGGAGCCGGGGGCGCGCGGGCGTCGATGGGGTGTACCGGCCCAGGGCCGTTCGTCGAGGGATCAGTTGCTGACGTTGTACATGATGTACTGGAAGATCCCGGACATGTCCGCGTTGCGGTTGGCGGCCACGCGGAAGGTGGAGAACGCCACACGGCCGGAGCCGCCGGAGAAGCTGACCAGCAGGGGCACGTCCTCGAGCTCGTAGGACTCGGTGCCCTCCCGGTAGGAGACGTTGCCGGTCATGTGCACGCTGACGTAGGGCTCCACCTGGACCATGGGCGGCCAGACGGGGAGGTCGTACTCGATGGAGACCTTGTCCTTGCCGATGAAGTTCTTGAGCGACTCGTCGGTGATGGTCGCCTCGAACTCCGCGTACTCGCCCAGCTGGGCGGCGTTGGGCTCGAGGTCGTCGCCGAGGAAGTCGATGGCGTCCGGCCAGACCAGCTCGATGTCGTCGTAGGCCCAGTCGGACGCGACCACGTTGCCGCCGTTCCAGACGTACTCGTCGAGGAGCACCTTGACGATCTCGGGGGTCCGATCGGTCGGGTCGGGGGAGTAGAAGATGCCTTCCTCGATGTGGCCGCCGTTGAGGAAGACCACGTCGAAGGGCTCGAGGTTCTCCGGGCGGGTCAGGAAGCCCTTGAGCTCATCGAAGTTCTTGCCATCGATGATGGTGTAGTTGATGAAGCCCATGTTCTCGAGCAGCTTCTGCATGTCGTCGTAGTCGCCGGTGACGACGGCGATGTTGAGCGACTTCGGATCGAAGCAGACCGGGTCGGGCAGCACGATGTCCTGGCCGTCCTGGACGATGAACTTGTCCTCGAAGATGACGTCGCTGCCGGACTGGATGTAGACCGTGTACTCGCGGCCGGGCGCCAGATCGCCGAGCGACCAGTAGCCCTCGCGATCGCTGAAGGCGATGCGCACGTCGATGACCTTGCCCTTGTCATCGAAGATGTTGGTGTAGACCTGCGCGTCGGCCAGCCACTCCGCACCTGCGGGGTCGCACACGCGGCCCGAGATGGACCCCGGCTCGGGCGTGGGCTCCGGATCCGGGTCGATCGTGAAGGTGCTCTCGTTGCACCCGGTGACGAGGAGGCCCAGGGTGGTGAGTGCGGCGAGGGTGCGCATGGCGGTCTTCTCCAGCAGAACGGCCCTGAGGGTACCTGCGACCGACGCGATGGTCAACGACGAAGTTCGCGTCGCTCAGGGCCCGCCCGACGCGTTCCCGAGGGCCCGCACGAGGGCGTAGAACGCGTCGATCTCGGCGGCCCGGGTCGCCCAGGACAGGGCGTCGGATCCATCGAGCAGGGCTCGGGCGAGCGGGGCGCGGCGGGCGGGGTCGGCCAGGAGCGCGGCAAGGTCAGCGCCGAGATCGTCGCTGTCGAGCACGCCGGGCCAGGGGTCGACCGCACCGCGCACGACCACGACCGGCGTGCCGACGGCGAGGCTGTTGAGCAGCTTGATGGGTGCTCCGGCGAGCCGCGCCCGGGGCACGACCGAGACGGCGGCGGCAGCGAGCGCGTCGAGGTGGTCGGCGAGGACGCGGGTCTGCACGGCACGCAGGCGACGAGCGCCCCGCTCCCGGGCGTCGCGGAGCAGGGCGCCGGGCGGATCCCCGGTGAGGACCAGCACGGGCAGGTCGTGCTCGGCGGCGGCGGCGACCAGGCGGTCGAGGTCCTGGTAGGCGTCGAGGTTGCCGCTGTAGACGATGTGAGGTTCGTGAAGGGAGAACACCTCCCGTCCGCGGGCGGCATCGGCAGCGACGGCGGGCAGGCCGGGGGGCACGCACAGGGCCCTGGCAGCGCCCCAGCGTCGGGCGAGGTCGGCGCCGCGGGTGGACAGGGCGAGGGTGCCGTCGGCGGCCCGCACGCAGGCCCGGTCGAGGACCCCGCCGAGCGCGGCACCACCAGGCACGCCGTACGCGGGCAGCTCCTCGGCGAGCGAGGTGTGCAGGTGGTGCACAATCGGCGTTCGACGCCCCATCCGGGAGACCGCAGCCGCAAGGAGCGGGGCCTCGGTGTGGTGGGCGTGCACGAGATCGAAGCCCTGCCGGAGGTCGCGGCGCAGGGCGCGGAGCAGGGCCAGGGCCAGGGGGGCGCGCGAGGGGTGGGGACCGCTCTGCAGGCGGCGGGCACCCGGGAGGTCGGGGAGGCGCCGGACGTCGACGCCATCGGGATCGGAACCGGTCCCGCCCGCCCAGCAGCGGAGCACGACGGTGTGGCCCCGCGCGGCCTGGGCCGAGAGCAGCTGGCGCAGGTAGGCTTGAGTGCCCTGGTGGGTCGGGAAGGGCCCGGCGTAGACGTGCAGCAGGCGCATGGGCTCCAGGCGGACGCGAGCGGGGACGCGTGAGGCAGGCCGACAGGATACGCGGAAGACCCCGGCCCCTCCCCCGCGCCGTCCCTCCCGTCGAGCTCCCTCCCCATGTCCCGACGCATCGGCATCGCCGCCGCCATCTGGGCGGTCGGCATCCTGCTCTCCCGGGTGATCGCACTCGTCCGCGAGGCCGTGTTCGGCCGCATCGTGGGTGGCGGAGACGGCGCCGGCCTCTACCAGGCCGCGTTCACGATCCCCGACTTCCTGAACTACCTGCTGGCCGCAGGCGCGCTCTCCATCGTCTTCATCCCGATGTTCGCCGGCTACCTCGAGCGCGGCGAAGAAGAGCGGGGCTGGCGCGCCTTCTCGAACATCAGCACGGTCATCGGGCTGTTCCTGCTCATCGCCACCGCCCTCGCCTGGCTCGCGGTCCCCTACGTGAACGCCTGGTGGTTCGCCGGCTTCGGAGCGGAAGATCTGGCCCAGCTGGACGCCATGACCCGGGTGCTGCTCCCCGCCCAGATCTTCCACGTGCTCGGCGGGCTGCTCTCGGCGGCGCTGCAGGCGCGGGATCGCCACGCCCTGCCCGCCATGGCGCCCCTGGTCTACACCGGTGCCATCATCGTGGGCGGGCTCGTCGGCGGACCGGCGGCCGGGCCGTGGGGCTTCGTGTGGGGCGTGCTCATCGGCAGCATCCTGGGCCCGTTCGGCCTGCCCCTCGTCGGGTGTCTGCGCATGGGTCTGCGCTACCGACCGCGCCTGGCCTGGGACCTCGATCTGAAGCGCTACCTGTGGCAGAGCCTGCCCATCATGATCGCGTTCAGCATCATCGTGGTCGACGACTGGCTCTTGAAGGGCATCGCGTCCGGCATGCCCGAGGGGGCGGTCGCCACGGTGACGTACGCCAAGCAGATCATGCGCGTGCCCATGGGCGTGTTCGGCCTCGCGCTCGGGGCGGCCGCCTACCCCACCCTGGCCCGGCTGGTCGCCCAGGGTCGGACCGACGACGCCTACACCACCCTCGCCCGGGCCATGCGCCAGATGCTGGTCCTCGCGCTGGGCGCCCAGGTGGTCTTCACCGTGTCGGGCGCCGAGGTCGCGCGGGTCATCTACGGCGACCGACTGATGCCCGGCCAGCACGAGGCCATCGGCTCGGCGCTCGCCGTGTTCTGCCTGGCGCTGTGGGCGTGGTCGGCCCACACCGTGCTCTCCCGCGGCTTCTACGCCCGCGGCCAGACCTGGGTGCCCTCCATCCTCGGCACCGCGGTGCTCCTCGTCGCCTGGCCGCTCTACGGCTGGCTCGCCGGCCCCATGGGCACCACCGGCCTCGCCGCCGCCAGCTCCATCGCCGTGACCGCGTACGTGGTGCTCCTGGCGGTCTGGCTGAAGCGCGCAAACCCGGGAGGCACCGACCAGTTCGGCAGCTTTGCCCTGCGGATCGTGCCGGCACTCGCCCTGGCCGTGGTCGCGGGCTGGTCCCTGCGCGAGCTGTTCCTGCAGACCCTGCCCGGCGGCCTCGAGGGCACCATCCACGACGCCCTCGCCCCCACTGCCCTCGGGTTCATGGCCGGTGAGCTGGGCGCGTTCAGTCAGGGCGCGCTGGTCGGCGGGATCGCGCTGGGGCTGTACCTCGTCGTAGCCGCGATCCTCCGTGTGCCCGGCCTCTTCGAGGTCATCGCCATGCTCCGCCGCCGCCTGCCCGGGCGTCTCGGCGGGGGCCGCACCGCGGGCTCCTGACCGCTCCACGGCAGTGCACCACACCGTCCCGAAAGCGCCACAGGGACAGGGCGCCCGCACCGAATAGGGGCCCACGTGCAGTCCGCTCCCCCACCACGCCCCTGGCTCATCCTGCTCGCCCTGTGGGCGCTCAACTTCGCCGTGTCGGCGCAGTTCCTCGTCGTGACGCCGATCCTCCCGGTGATCCGGGATCAGCTGAACGTCGCCGAGGACTGGCTGGGGCTGCTGATCACCACCTACGCGGTCGGCGTCGGCGTCTTCTCGCTGATCGCGGGGCCCATCTCCGATCGCTTCGGCCGGCGGGTCATCATCGTCACCGGTGCGGTGGGCATGACCATCGCCCTGCTGCTGCACGGGCTCGCCTTCAACTTCCCCCTGCTGCTCGGCATGCGCCTGCTCGCGGGGTCCTGCTCCGGCCTGCTCTCCGGCGCGACCATCGCCTACGTCGGCGACGCATTTCCCTTCCACCAGCGCGGCCGGGCCAACGGCATCCTCGCCAGCGGGTTCGCCGCGGGCCAGATCTTCGGGATCCCGCTGGGCGCCATCCTCGGAGAGATGGGGTATCGCCTGCCCTTTGTCGTGTTCGGCATCTTCGGCGGCGTCGCCGCGCTGCTCATCGTGCTCTTCCTGGTCCAGCCCCCGGTCAAGCTCATGGACCGCCTGACCCTGGGCTCGGCGCTGAAGGGCTACGGCGCCCTGCTGGTCCGCCGCGACACGGCCGTCTCCGCCGCCGCCTACGCGGTCATGTTCCTCGCGGTCAGCCTCTTCATCACCTACCTGCCGACCTACCTGAACGCGCGCTTCGACGCCTCGCCCACCGAGGTCAGCACGCTCTTCATGGTCGGCGGCGTCGCCAACCTCATCGTGGCCCCGTTCGCCGGCGCCCTGTCCGACCGGGTCGGGCGCAAAGTGCTGGTCGTCGGCGGCAGCGCGGTCATGGGCGTGCTCATCTTCGCGACGCCGTGGATCCTGCCCCAGTTCTGGGTCGCCTACCCGCTCTTCTTCATCGTCATGGTCTTCGTCGCGCTGCGGATCTCGCCGATGCAGGCGCTGGTGACCTCGCTGGTGCCAGCCCGCCAGCGCGGCTCGCTGCTCTCGCTCGACTTTGCCGTGGGCCAGGTCGGCTTCGGCCTCGGCTCCCTCGTCGCCGGCCCGATCTACACCCGCATGGGCTTCGTCGCGACCGCCACCGCCGCCGGCGTGTTCGCGCTGGGCATGGCGGTCCTGGTCCTGGTCGGCCTGCCGGAGCCCGAGTCCGACGCCGAGGACGACCCCGCAGACGCCCCCGAGCCCGCCACCGCCGGCCGCAGCTGACAGCAGACAGCCAGCGCGCGACCCGCTCGGCCACGGAAAGAACTGCGTTCTCGGCGAGAGATCAGTCCTGGATCCAGTCGATCCCCTGACACGCCGCGTCATCGCGCTGCCATCGGGTGATGGCTACAGACGGGTCATGAGGGGAGACGAACGGTGAACGGAGATCACATGGCTGCTACCCAACTCGCTTCGGCCCTCATGGGCGTTCCCCGCCTGATCGGCGACATCGAGAACGAGCTGCTGGACGCCCCCACCCCAGCCCCCGTGACCCGCCAGCCCCTGCGCGTCGTCGTCGGCGACAACGTGCCCCTGGACCTGCCTCCCGTGCTCGAGGAAGAGACGGAAGCGGTCGAGGCGGCGGAGGATGACTTCCCGGACGTGGTCACGGCGACGCCCGTGCGGCCGCTGTCGGTGACGCCGTCGATCGTTCGGCGGAGGGATGAGGAGTAGGGGAGCCCCCTCGCGCGCGGTCATCGGGACCACGGGGTGCGCGCGCCGTCGTTTCCCCCCACCACGAAGGCACGAAGGCACCGAGGGCCACGGAGAGGGGAAGCGAAGAGGCGGGCCGATCTCTGCTTCCGATCGAGTCTTGATACCCTCGAACGCCACTTCCAGGCGAGCACTCCTCCTCTCGGCTGGAGCTCCACAGGTGCCTCAGCGAGAGGACGAGCGGGAGAAACCCCTCGAGATTCGTCGCGAGCAAGGCTTCGTTCGCCAGGACGCTCCGCCCTCCGTGGCCCTCTGCGCCTCCGTGCCTTCGTGGTGGGGGCAGACGCATCGCCCGCGCCATGACCGCTCCCCTGCATGAACGTCCCTACTCGCACTCCGCCCCGGTCAGATACCCGAGCGCACACAGCCGCTGCCGCTCCGCCTCGCTGATCTCCACCTGGCTCCCCTCGAGCGGTCCTCCGCGGATCTGCTCCGCCCGAAGTGCGATCTCCAGGCTGCTGACCCAGTCCTCGGGGAACCAGCTGCACACGCTGTGCCCTGACTCGACGAGATTGTGCGTCTCTCCCGGATCTTCGAGCACATCGTACAGCTCGCTCGCCGGGAGCTCCCGGGAGCCGCCGGGCTTGGCGGCGTACCAGGCCATGCCGCTCTCGCGGACGCCGGTCGCCTCGTTGCCCTCGAAGTCGAGCTCGAGCACGACGGTGCGATCGTGGCGGTCGCCGCGCTCGCGGATGCAGCGGGCGGAGGGGTCGAGGAGGTCCTCGGGGGGGCCGGGGGGGTCTTCCAGCGCGAGCTCGCGGACGCGGTCGATGACGTCGGGGAGCAGATCCTCGCCCTCCCAGGAGGGGTCGGGCGACAGGTCGAGCAGGCCGGTGAGGGTGGGGGGTACGTCGAGGGTGCGGACCTGCCAGGGCACGCGCTGGCCGCCGAGGCGGTTGTCGGGGAGCTTGACCACGAGCGGGACGTGGGTCTGCTCGGTGTACAGCGCGCTGCCGTGCCACCAGCCGCCGTGCTCGTGGAACTCCTCGCCGTGGTCGGCGGTGAGCACGATGGCGAGGTCGTCGTAGCGGCCGCGCTCGCGCAGGGCGTCGAGGAAGGCACCGAGCTTGGCGTCGAGGCGCTCGACCTCCTGGCCGTAGAGGGTACGCAGCTGATCGGCCTCGACGGGGGCAGGATCGGGATGGGCGGCGCGGGCGTAGCCGTGGCCGTCTGTGCCGAAGTAGGGGTCGTGGGGCTCCATCAGGTGGACCGAGAGGGCCCAGCGGGACTGCCCCTGGGCGTCGATCCAGGCGAGGGCATCGTCGAGCACGACGTCGGCGGGCTGGTAGTAGCGGGTGACGTCCCCGCCGCCGCCGAGCCGCTCCTCGACCCGGTGCACCACCTTGTAGAGCGCCAGCCCGAACACGCCCTCGGTCGCGCCGAAGGGGTAGGCGGGGGCCTCGTAGTGGAAGGTGTCGAAGCCCTGGTCGAAGCCGAAGCTGGCGGTGACGTTGATGTTGTTGACCAGCGCGCCCGTGCGGATCTGGTGGGCATGGAGCACCTCTGCCCAGGTGACCGCGGCGTTGGGCAGGCGGCTGCCCTTGGTGGTCGCGGTGTGGCTGCTCGGCAGGCGGGAGGTCCACAGGGTGGCAAAGCCGGGCCGGGTCCAGCTGGACGCGCTGTAGGCGTTGTCGAAGGTGATCGCATCGGCGCGCAGGCGATCGAGGTGGGGCGTGTCGAGGCCAGGGTGATCGAGGTGGTCACCGCGCAGGGTGTCGACGGTGATCAGCAGGACGTCGGGCTTGTCGGCCAGCTGGGCGGGCAGCTGGCCGTCCGCGGCCCAGGTGGACCGGTCGACACCGGGTGCGCCAAAGGACAGTCCGAACGCCAGAAAGAGTCCGGCGACCCACGCGCCCGCGCCGACGAGCACGCCGGGGAGGCCGAGTTTCGAGGCCGGCAAACGGGTTCGGCGCAGGGGCACGGGCAGCCACGCGAGCATGAAGGCGAGCAGGCCGACCCCGCCGACGAGGACCCCGGTGGCCCACAGGGGCATGGCCTCGGCGAAGAGATCGCGGTTGAGCACGTAGCGACCGAGCACGACGCCGAGCGGAAACAGGGCCGTCGCGGCACCGAGCGCGAGGCCGCGGACCGCGACGCGCCGGGCGAGGGGGCGTGCACCCGCGACGCGCACGCCGACGCCGACGACCACGGCGGAGACAAGGCCGAGCGCCATGCCAGCGAGCCCGTACAGGCCGAAGGCCCACACCGGGATGGAGAGATCGACTCCGCCGCGCCACAGCCAGGTCAGCTCGACGAGGCCGAGGGCGCTGCCCATCCACAGCCCGCCGACCGCACAGGCCAGCGCGGCACCGACGGCATCCGGCGCGTTCGACGGCGCCTCGCTCAAGGGCTCGCCTGGCTGGCGGATCGCCGGGGCTCGGCCTCCCGGCACGCACCGACCACTTCCGCCATCGCGTCGAACGGGGCGCAGCGATCCTGGAGCAGCCGCGAGGTGAGGTCCCCGCCGAGCTCCTCCTGGAGCATCTCGACGAAGGCGCGCACGGTTGCGGAGAGGTGGCGCCGGCTCGGGTAGACCGCGAACACCCCGCCGCCGCTGGGGGTGTCGGTGTCGAGCACCCGGACCAGCCGGCCGGTGTGCAGGTCCTTCACCACGAGGAACGCCGGCAATCGCGCGATGCCCAGCCCCTCGATGGCCCCCTGCCGGGCGAGCTCCAGGGCGTTGACGATCACCCGGCCGCTGACCGGCACCCGCACGGTCTCGCCGTCCACGTCGAAGGCCCACTCCCGCGGCCCGTTGCCCTCGCCGACGACGATGCAGTCGTGCTCCTCGAGGTCGGCGACGGTGCCGGCGACGCCGTGGCGCTGCAGGTAGTCCGGGCTCGCCACCACCTCGAAGCGGGTCTCGCCGAGCTTGCGGGCGATGAGGTTGCTGTCGCCGAGCTGCCCGGCGCGCACGGCCAGATCGAACCCCTCCTCGACGAGGCTGACCACGCGATCGGTGATCAGCAGCTCCACCCGGACCTCGGGCCAGGTGCGCAGGAAGCGCGCGACGATCGGGCCGAGGAAGTGATGGCCGAACACGTTGGGCGCGGCGAGGCGCAGGCGGCCGGCGGGCTGGTCCTGGCGATCGCCGACGGCGCGGGAGGCCAGGTCGGCCTCGCGGATGAGCGGAGCGCAGCGCTCGAAGAAGGCGCGGCCCTCGTCCGTGGGGGCGACCGAGCGGGTGGTGCGGTGCAACAGGCGCACCCCGAGGCGATCCTCGAGGCTGGCGACCTTGCGCGACACGGTGGAGCGCGGCACGCCAAGCGAACGAGAAGCTGCGATGAAGCTTCCTTCCTGCACGACCTTCACGAAGATCGCCAGCTCGTTCCAGTCGACCACGGGCCCTCCGACGAACTCACGTACCAGACTCTTGCGATTTCGCACGATGGATCCGATCCGACCCAATGCATGCCTAGAGATCTGCTCGCCGACTTCTGCCGACGCCACGGGCTCCCACCGAGCGCGATGGGAGAGCTGCGTGCGGCGCTGGCGGACCGGGCCGACGATCCCCCCAGCCACCCGCCCATCGAGCTGCCGGCCCTCGACGACCCCGGGCTGACCGTCGGCCTCGACGCCACCTGGCTGCCCACTGGCGAGCACGACGTGCTGCCGCCCGCGCCCGCCCCCACCACCACCCTGCCGGTCGTCGCCGACGGCGTCTACGAGGACCGCGGGCTGATCGGACGGGGCTCCACCGGCGAGGTCCGCCGGGTCTTCGACCACCGCCTCGAGCGCACCCTCGCCATGAAGGTCATCTGGCCGCACCTCATGGAGAACGCCCGCCAGGTCCGGCTCTTCCTGGAGGAGGCGCGCACCGCCGCCCGCCTCGACCACCCGGGCACCCTGCCGATCCTGGAGCTCGGTCGCCGCAGCGACGGACGGCTCTACTTCACCATGCCCGAGATCCGTGGCACGACGCTGTCGTCGGTGATCCGCGACGTGCATGCCGCGTCGAGCCCCGAGGGCTGGAAGGTCGGCAGCACCGGCTGGACCTTCCGCCGCTTGATCCTCGCGTTTCAGCGGACCTGCGAGGCGCTCGCCTTCGCCCACGCCGAGCGGGTCGTGCACCGCGACCTCAAGCCCGACAACATCATGGTGAGCGGCCACGACGTGGTGCTGGTCGTCGACTGGGGCCTCGCCCGCCGCCTCGACGTGGCGACGGACGTGCTCTCGACCGGACGCACGGTCGCCGGCACGCCCGCGTACATGCCTCCCGAGCAGGCCCGCGGCGAGCTCTCCCTGGTCGACGAGCGCGCCGACGTCTACGCCCTGGGTGCGATCCTCTACCAGATCCTCGCCGGGATGCCGCCGTACCAGGGCATCGACGCCCACGACGTGCTCCAGCAGGTGCTCGACGGTCCACCCCGCCCACCCGGCGGCTGCGACGAGTGCAGCGATGCCCTCGAAGAAGGACCGTTCGACCTGGCTTCCTTCGACAGTGGCCTCGTGCTGTCCGGCGACGCCTGGGTCGAAGGTCCGCCCGTGCCGCCCGAGCTGCGCAAGGTCTGCCTGGACGCGATGGCGCGCGAGCCCGGCGACCGCCCCCGGACCGCCGCCGAGCTGCTGGCCCCCATCCGCGCCTGGCTCGACGGCGTCGCCCGACGGGATCAGGCCCTGGACCTGGTGCTCGCCGCCGATCGCCTGGGTCCCGAGGCCCGCCGGGTGCGCGAGCGCGCCGAGACCCTCGCCGACAGCGCCCGCTCCCGCCTGGCTGCGATCCCGCCCTGGGCCCCCGAGCACGACAAGCGCGAAGCCTGGCGCCTGGACGAGCAGGCCGAGAGCATGCGCCGCCACGCCCACATGCTCGAGCTGATGGCCGAGCAGAAGCTGCAGGCCGCCCTCGCCCACGAGCCCGACCTGCCCGAGGCCCACGCCCGCCTCGCCGAGCGCTACCGCCAGGCCCACGCCAGCGCCGAGGCCGAGCGCGACGAGGAGCTGGCCGTTCGCTACGAGATGATCCTGCGCCGCCACGTGGGCGCCCTGCCCGAGAGCGCGCCCGAGCGCCGCCGCCACGCGGGCTACCTCGCCGGCATGGGCCAGGTCACGATCACGACCGAGCCCGGCGCCGACGTGACCCTCTTCCGCTACGAGCGCGAGCATCGCCGCCTGGTGCCCCACCGCCTCCGCGAGCTGGGCCGCACCCCCATCCGCGACCTGTCCCTGCCGATGGGCAGCTACCTGCTGCTGCTTCGCGCACAAGGCAGGGCAGACGTACGCTATCCACTGCGCATCGAGCGCGAGGGGGCCTGGGACGCCACCGCGCCTGACGGGCAGCACCACGCGATCCCGCTCCCGCTCGACAGCGAGCTCGGCAGCGGCGAGATCTACGTCCCCCCGGGCTGGTTCGAGGCCGGCGGTGATCCCGAGGCGGTCGACGCCCTGCCCGCCCGCCGGCTGTGGGCCGACGGCTTCGTCATCCAGCGCGATCCGGTCACCACCCGGGCCTTCCTGGCCTTCCTCGACGACCTCGTCCGCCGCGGTGAGCGCGACCGGGCGGTCGAGTACGCCCCCCGCGCCGCCAGCGGCGAGCTGCTCGTGCGCGTCGGTCAGGACGGGCGCTTCGGCCTGCCCGACGCCTCCGTGCTCCACCCCGACGCGCCCGTGGTCGAAATCAGCTGGCTCGCCGCCCACGCCTACGCCGCCTGGGCCAGCGAGCGCACGGGCCAGCCCTGGCGCCTCCCCGGCGAGCTCGAGTGGGAGAAGGCCGCCCGCGGTGTCGACGGCCGGCTGTACCCGTGGGGCAACTACCTGGACCCGTCGTGGGCCGTCGTCGGCGACTCCCACGAGGGCGAGCCGCGCCTGCACGCGATCGACTCCGGGACGATCGACATCAGCCCGTACGGTGTGCGCGGCATGGGCGGCAACACCCAGGACTGGTGCCTGGACGGCTGGGGCCTCGACGGCCCACCCGGCCCGCGGGTCCTCGTGCCCGAGATCGAGCTCGAAGCGGTGGAAACCGGACCCAGCCGCGTCTACCGCGGCGGCCACTGGCGCAGCAGCCACCGCATGGCTCGCTGCGCCGCCCGCCACCACCGCAGCCCCGACGCCAGGTTCCGCACGCTGGGCTTCCGCCTGGTGCGGAGCTGGCCCGGCGTGGCGGTGGAGAAGGCGGAGCGGGACGCGGCGTAGGGGGGCGTAGTCCCCCTGAGTGGGACGGTCGGCACGCGTAGTCCCCCTGAGTGGGACGCCTGGCACGCCGAGCTGCGGATCGCCCATTGCTCGAGACGATAGAACGCCCATTTTCGCGGAGCGAGACGCTGGCGCCGGCCGGTTGTGTCCCACTCGGCGGGGCTACGCGGCCGACCTGTCCCACTCGACGGGGCTACCTCCGCCACCGCGCCATCTCGCACACCGTCACACAAAAAACACGGTCGACCCTCAAGTTCTCCCGCCGCTGGCCAGCCATCGATCGCTCCCGGGCACATTCCAGCGGCCGCCCAATCGCTTGACATCCCCTTGACATCTGGCCCTCCCCTTCCTCCCCCGGCGAGCCGTTCCCAGGATCATGCAGGGAGGAAACTCCCAGTCCCTGCCCCCCCCGGCGAGGGGTGTGGGTCCTTCCCCCGGGACCCCGGACCGTGCAAAGCACGGTCCCCCCTCGCCCTCTGGGGCGGGCCCCGCGCGCGGCTGATACGCTCGCTGCCGTGGAGGGTCCGTGATTCGCTGGGGATCGTTGTTGGTGCTGAGCGCCTGCCTGGCCGGCAACGCTGCGGAGCCCGAGGCTTCGGCGGAGCCTGCGGCCGAGGCCGCCGATGCGCCCGCAACCAGCGCTCCGGAACCCCGGACCCTCCAGGTTCACTTCTTCCGAGCCGAGCTGGTCGAGATCTGCAGGTTCATGACCAGCGGGGGCACGCCCCGAACGGTCGCCCCCGATGCCACCGACGTGAAGCTCACGCTGGACGGCGACGCCACGATCTCGTGGGAGGAGATGGCCTGGCTGCTGGACCTGGCCGCGAACGACCGCGGCTTGACCAGGGAAGGAAGCCACTTCTCCCGCACTTTCGCCGATCCGGACCCCAGCTCTCGCAACGGCACCTTCTTCGCCAGCACCCGCGACCCCGACGCGTCTCGCACCGCCGCCCTCGCCGAGCGTGTCTGGCGGGGCCGCCTCGCCGTCGACCACCGGGGCGATCTGCTCGCGCTCACCGGGCCTGCCGACGTGGCCATGGAGGCGATCGCGTACCTGTCCGAGCGCGATCACATCGCCACCCGGCCGACCGGGTCGTCGACCGTCCCCTGATCCACCGCTGCTCGCGCTTGGACCACCGGCCGTCACACCCACGAACGACGTGACGCCGCTGCCCGGGTGGCGTCGCTGGACGGCCGTTCGCCGAACGCGCGATCTGGACGAGAAAGCGCCGACGGACCTCGCTTTCAGGCCGCTCGAACGGTCGCAGCAGCCCCGCCCGAGATGTCACCTGCAGGGCCGCAATCCGACCTGATGCCAGGGGTAGTCCATGCGCCACCGTGACCCCGGAGGAGGGACCGTGCGTACGATGACCTCGATCTCGCTGGCCTTGGTGCTGGCACTGACTGCGTGTGAAGGCCCGGAGGGCCCCCAGGGACCGGCCGGTCCTGCTGGCCCCAACGGCGAAGACGGCACCAACGGCACCAATGGCACCAACGGCACCAACGGCACCGACGGTTCCGATGGCACCGACGGCACCGATGGACAGGACGGCCAGGACGGCGTCGACGGACGCGCCCTGACCATCCAGTTCGAGCCGACCCCGTTCCCCGAGACCGACGCCCAGAAGCGCGACATCCTGGCCAGCAGCAAGGCCTGGGTCGACGGCGAGGAGTACGCCATCGACTACAACACCCTCGCCCGCACCGGCGACGCGTTCGGCGCCAACACCTTCGGCGCCAAGTACGACAAGGACCAGACGCCCCTGAAGGCCGAGGACGGCAGCCTGATGCTGACCTCCTCGATGGACTTCAACAGCTTCATCCCCAAGGGCGACAAGCTGTTCATGGTCACCCAGTTCGAGACCTACCCCGGCGCCATCTACGTCAGCGAGCTGACCCAGGACGAGCCCAGCGGCAAGCTCACCGTGACGTCCACCCAGCCGGTGGACCTCGGCGACGACGGCCTGTGGAACCCCTGCGCCGGCTCGGTGAGCCCGTGGGGCACCCACCTGGGCTCCGAGGAGTACCCGAACGACCCCTGGTACGAGCAGGGTGCCGAGAGCTGGGACGACTACTACTGGGCCGTCGCCGACATGGCCTACTACTTCGGCCTCACCCCCGATGACGCCTTCGAGGACGTGGTGGCCGCGGGCTGGAACGGCCTCAACTACGGCTTCATCACCGAGGTCACCCTCGACGATGACGGCAACGCCACCTTCGAGAAGCACTACAGCATGGGCCGCGCCGCCTTCGAGCTGTCCTACGTCATGCCGGACAGCAAGACCGTCTACGCGACCAGCGACGACACCAACCAGCCCCTGCTCATGTACATCGCCGACACCGCCGAGGACCTGTCCGCCGGCACGCTCTACGCGGCGAAGTTCATCCAGACCACCCCCACCGGCGCCCCCCACGGCGCGGGCGACGTGCTCTGGATCGAGCTCGGCCACGCCACCGACGCCGAGGTCAAGGCGATCATCGACGGCGGCGCGACCTTCAGCGACTGGTGGGAGAGCGCGTCCCCGGTCGAGGGCGCGTGCCCCGAGGGCTTCACCGGCATCAACATCACGACCGGCGGATCGCCCCAGTGCGTGCGCGTCAAGGCCGGCCAGGAGCAGGCCGCGGCCTTCCTCGACACCCGCCGCTACGCCGCCTACCTCGGCGCCACGACCGAGTTCCGCAAGGAGGAGGGCTTCTCCTTCGACCCGGTCAACTCCCGCGCCTTCGTCGTCTTCTCCGAGATCGAGCGCGGCATGGAGAGCTACGGCAGCAGCGGCCGGGAGAGCAGCAGCTACGACAGCTACGGCCCCGATCACGTGCGCTTCGCCTACAACGAGTGCGGCGGCGTCTTCGCCATGGACGTCGGCCCGAACCCGAACCTGGGCTCCGACTACGTCGTCTCCAACATGTACAGCTACGTCGAGGGCGTCGACATGCGCCCGACCGATGCGTACGACGGCACGCCCTACGACGGCAACAACTGCTCGATCAACGGCATCGCCAACCCGGACAACGTCACCGTCATCCCCGGCTACGACCAGCTGATCATCGGCGAGGACACCGGCAGCGGCCACCAGAACGACGCGATCTGGGCCTACGACATGCGCATGCGCAAGCTCACCCGCATCCAGACCACGCCCTACGGCTCCGAGACCACCAGCCCCTACTGGTACCCGGAGATCAACGGCTGGGCCTACATGGCCTCGACCATCCAGCACCCCTACGGCGAGTCCGACCGCGACCAGTCCACCGGTCCCGACGACGAGCGCGGCTACGTCGGCTACGTCGGCCCGTTCCCGGCCATGCCCTGGCGCTAGGCGGCGTTCGGCCCGCGAAGCGCGGCCGGACGACGGCTAGAACGCCGAGACCGTCCCGCGGAGCGGGGCGGCCGAAGGGGCCGTAGCAAGACACGCCGCGCGAATGACGCCGCCATGAGGAACGCCGCAGGCGGATCGATTGGGAAGAGGCGTCCTTCGCGTGGTTTGGCGCAGCGTTCGACCTTCGGCAGCCGACAGGTACTCGCCCGTTCTCCCCGCCCGGCGCTGGTGCCCCCAGCGCCGGGTCTTCCCACATCCGCCCCTGACGAGGTGCCCATGCGCCGCGTGATCTCCGCCCTCCTCCTCGCCGCCTGCAGCGTCGCTCCCGAGACCCCCTCCCCGGTCGAGCCTGCCGCCGCCCCGGCCGACGACCCCAGCGCCCCCGGCGCCGAGCGCGATCTGGCCAGCGTCGACATCGCCGTCAACGAAGCCTACGGCACCCCGCCCCAGTGCTGGGCCAACCCCAAGGGCGCCGGCGGCGTCGAGCACAACGGCTGCTACACCTGCCACGCGGACGCCCGATCGCCGAACTTCATCGGCAGCCCCGAGCTGCAGGTCGAGTACGCCTTCCCCGAGGTCGCGTTCGACAACCGCTGGACCAACGTCTTCGTCGATCGCAGCGCCGCCGCCGAGGCCATCTCCGACCAGGACATCCTCGCCTGGGTCCGGCAGGACAACTACCACGCCGAGGACGGCACCATCGCCCTGCAGCAGGTCCTGTCCGACGTGCCTGCCGGCTGGGACGCCGACCACGACGGCGCCTGGTCCGGGTTCGTGCCCGACGCCTGGCTGCGCTTCGATGCCCGCGGCTTCGACCTCGACCCCGACGGCAACCCCACCGGCTGGCGCACCTACGCCTGGCACCCGCGACCCGGCCTCTTCCTGCCCACCAACGGCGCCATGGCCGACGCCCTCATCCGCCTGCCCGAGGTGTTTCGCTCCGACGCCGAAGGCGCCTTGGACCTTGACATCTACGCCATCAACCTCGCCGTGCTCGAGGCGGTCATCAAGCGGGCGGACGTGGTCATCCCCCCGACCGACGAGGCGGCGCTCGGCGTCGATCTCGACAAGGACGGCACCCTCGCCACCGCCACCCGGGTCACCTACGACTGGGCCCCCAAGGAGGATCGTCTCATGTCCTGGGTCGGCGCGGCCCGCCTGGCCAGCGACCGCGGCGAGGTCCAGCGGCCCACGGCCGGCCTGTTCCCGGTCGGCACCGAGCTGTTCCACACCCTGCGCTACATCGACGTCGTCGACGGTCAGGTCGCCATGGCCCCCCGCATGAAGGAGGTCCGCTACCTGACCAAGCGCACCTGGATGACCTACGGCGACCTGCGCGACCGCGCCCAGGCAGAAGCCAAGGAGGACCTGGCCTACACCGACCGGGTGCCGCCCATCGTCGGCGACGTCGAGCACGGCGTGCGGCTCAACAACGGCTGGAACGCCGCCGCCTTCATCGAGGACGCCCACGGCCAGCTGCGCCCCCAGACCCGCCCCGAGCTGGGCTTCTGCACGGGCTGCCACTCGGGCGCGTCCAGCACCGACGACGCGGTGTTCAGCTTCGGTCGCAAGGTCGACGCCGAGGGCCGGCTGGGCGGCTGGTACCACTGGTCCGAGCACCCGATGCAGCTGACCGACTGGCAGCGCGGGGACGGCCAGGGCGCCTACGCGACCTACGTGCGCGCGGTCCGCGGCGGCGACCCCTTCCGCGCCAACGACGAGGTCATCGCGCGCTTCATCGGCGACGACGGTGCGCCCGACGAGGCGGCGATCGCCGGGCTCGCAACGGACGCCACCCCGCTGCTGCTCCCCTCGCCAGAGCGGGCGTTGAAGCTCAACAAGGTGTACAAGGTGCTCGTCGGCGAGCAGTCCTTCGACCGCGGCCGCGACCCCCTGCCCGCCCTGTCCGAGGCCCAGGCCCACCGCATCGTCGAAGAGGGTCAGGCGACCGGCATCACCCGGGTGGTGACCGCAGGCTGGTAGCGCTCACTCGTGCAGGCGGAGCAGGGCGCGGGCGAGGGCCTCGTCCCGGACGACGTAGGCGTCGACGGTCTCGTTGGCGGTGTTCGTCACCTGGGGCAGCCCGACCCGCCGCTCGGAGCCGGTGAACGTGTCGATGTGCAGGCCGCGGATCGCGCCGCCCACGTCCGCCGCGAAGAACCAGCCGTCGTGCACGATCTCGCCCTCGCTGGTCTGCAGGCGCACCCCGCGAGCACTGGGCACGTAGACCAGCGAGCCCGTCGGGATCTGCGTCGGGTCGGTCGCCAGGGTGCGGTACGGCACCAGGTGCAGTCCGCGCACCCCGTCTCCCCACGGGCCGACCGAGTGTCCGAACCGCACCCGCCCCTGGGTCCGCCACCGCGCATGGCCGAGCGGAGGCCCACAGTCGACCGCCGTCTCCTCCGCCGTCGCATACGTGATCGTCAGCACCGAGCCGTCCTGGCGCACCACGCGGGCGCTCCCCTGCAGCGCCGCCTGGCACCAGTCCCGAGCGGAGAGGTGCACCGGATCATCGGCGGGAAACGGCTGGTTTCCGGGAGCGAGCACCGCGTGCCCGTCCCCCTCGTCCACCTCGTGGGCCGTGTGCAGCACGTAGTTCGTCGACCACACCTGCAGCCCCGGGTCCTCCGCCTGGATCCTCGGCGCGGGAAGCTGGAACGCGAGGGCCGCGGCGAGGATGACGTGCTCACCGGAAGAGAACGCGCTCCCCGCCCAATGCCACAGCTCGATCGGACCCACGGTCACCTCGCGTGGAGAGAGGTAGCTCGGGGATCGGGGAAGGGGCCAGGGAACGGGTGGGGACGACGTGGGAGCACGGGCGGGTCGAGAGGGTGCTCGTCACAGAGACCCAGAGGCACAGAGAGGTTCACAGAGGGAACGCCTCGCGGTGAATCGGCAGTTCCAACCTCAACCCGCCGCCGGTTGCCCTCTCATGGACCCGATCGTCCGCTCCTGACCGGGAATCGCCCTCTCGGTTGGAAGATCCCGGCTCGTTCGCTCCCCCCCTCCCCACGCAAACCGGATCCTCTAGATCATAGGTTCCTCCATGGTAGTAGCGCGACTGCGGGGCACTCGGTCCGTGGGACGGGAGGGGCGGCGTCGAGGGGCGTGGAGGAGGCACTCGTGGCGGGAGGCGTGGGTTGCAGATGCTACGGGTAAGAACGGGCTTTGACACGGAGGTTTCGGAGGACGCAGAGACCACGGAGAGGGGAGTGGCGGGCCTCGGCGCGCTGCAACCCCTCTCGTCCTGACCCCCGGAGTTGTCGTGCTGGTTGGTGTGGAGAGGGGCCCTCGAGGAGCGATTCCAGCCGGGGGTCCGACCCCTCGCTCAAGGCACTTGTGGCGCTGCAGCCGAGAGGAGGAGTGCTCGCCCGGAAGTGGCGTTCGAGGGTATCAAAACTCGAGCCCGGAAGAACAGCTCGGCCCGCCTCCTGGCTTCCCCTCTCCGTGGCCCTCGGTGCCTCCGTGCCTTCGTGG